>Ga0222627_1000968_pt1 | contig 9934 bp, 7 predicted proteins | sample AntAcemetageno93_FD_179859 | JGI IMG/M metagenome (GOLD analysis project Ga0222627, IMG submission 179859) | Saline water microbial communities from Ace Lake, Antarctica - #93 | ecosystem: Environmental > Aquatic > Non-marine Saline and Alkaline > Saline | place: Antarctica: Ace Lake | collected... | reverse complement strand
ATGATTCGGATTCGCTGAAGGTTGAAATAAATCGGCCAAAAAGGCTTCCGCCAAGAGAAAGGGATGGCCATAAGGGGAGTTTTGGCCAGGTCCTTTTTATTGCCGGCGCGGCCAACTATTTTGGTGCACCCTATTTCTCAGCCCTGTCTTTTCTGAAGGCTGGAGGGGGGTATTCCCGGCTTGCAGCGCCCGCATCCATTACACCCCACATTGCCAACAAGGGGAGCGAAATTGTTTTCTTGCCGCAAAAAGAAACAGCCGCGGGGAGTATATCTCTCGAGAATAAGGGCTCTCTCCTTAATCTGGCGGCGAAAATGGATATGGTTGTCCTGGGACCCGGCCTGTCATTAGACGAAGAAACTCAAGGATTGGTAAGGGAGTTGGCAAAGGAGATCGACCGGCCGCTTCTCATAGATGGTGATGGAATTACTGCCATTTCCAAGGATTTGCAAATTATAAGAGAGAGGAAATCCGGGACTATTCTTACTCCGCATCCAGGCGAGATGTCTATGCTCACGGGAGTGAGCGTACAGGAAATGGATGCCAACAAGATCGATATGCTTCAGCGCACATCTAAGGAACTGAACACGATTATTGTCCTGAAAGGCGGCCGTTCACTGATTGGATTTCCTGATAAACGGGTTTTTGTTAATATGTCGGGAAATCCGGGCATGGCAACCGCTGGCTCGGGTGATGTTCTTACAGGGGTTATCGCCGCAATGTTTGGCCTTGGTCTGAACATAGGTAATTCCGTGTTAAAGGGGGTGTTTATTCATGGATTTGCCGGAGACTTAGCCGCCAAAGAAAAGGGTGAAGACGGGATAACAGCCCAGGATATCCTTGATTACTTGCCCCTTGCCCTGAAAATGGATCGGGAAGGCCTAAGCGAAACTTATATGGATCGTTATAAAGGGGCCCAAATCATCTAAACCGTGTTGTCTAATTTCACATGATGTGGTGTTTTTGATACATTTTTTATTGTGGCTTTCTTGCATGACTTGGCTAACTGTGTAGAATTTATGATTATTTATCCAAATTGAGAACGCGGTACGAATTTTGCATAGAGTTTATTGAGAATATATATAATGGCCTGTGGCACAACCGGGCTTCTCGGATGTACGTGCATCTTTTTTTCCCGCGATCTTAAACCACTTAGGAGGGAAGATTAATGGGAGATGAAATAACGGCATCTTGGGAAGCCTTTTTTTTGAATGGTCCAATACCCCAATCCAATTCTTTGTGGAAGCGATGTTATGCCCCAGTACATAGAACGGACTTACAGGAACAGGGTCAGTGCTAAGGACCTGACCTGCTTTAGTGTTGCTGTCAAAGAGACAGATCTATGGGTCTGTGCAAACAAAAACTTAGAAAAAGAGACCAGAGATCTGATATTTGATTGCAGGCATCAGCTTGAATCCTACATAAAATCTCATCCGGAATTTCCAAACTCACTCGTACCCCTAATGGCGGACCCCTATGCCCCCCCGATTGTAAAAGAGATGATACGTGCAACAGTCAAGGTCGATGTGGGTCCTATGGCATCTGTGGCAGGCGCTATTGCCGAGTACGTTGCAATGGGGCTTTTGAATCTTACAGATCAGGTAATTGTAGAGAACGGAGGGGATATTTTCCTGAAGGCCGATCGGCCTTTAACTGTCTCGGTTTTTGCAGGGGCTTCGCCTTTAAGTGGGAAATTTGGTCTCTTGATTCCATTAAGCCAGATGCCCTTGGGCGTCTGTTCTTCATCTGCAACTGTGGGCCATTCCCTGAGCCGGGGAATCACAGATGTAGTCTGCACCCTATCGTCATCAGCGGCCTTGGCAGACGGTGCTGCAACTGCCCTCGGAAACAGGGTCAAAAAAAAGAGAGATCTTGAGGAAGTAGCCCGATGGGCGGATCAGATCGATGGTATTTTGGGTGGAATTGCTATTGTGGGAGATACCATGGCCACCTGGGGGGATATTGAGCTTGTAGAAGTATGACGCCCATTCAATACTAAAGATCATACAATCTGTCATCAACTGCAGGTGGCCGGTATTTGGGGCCTTTGGGATGTTTTTTTTCAAAGGCAAAAGGTTCTTCCCCTTCCAAGAGATCTCCCATCTCAGCTTCTATGGTTTCGGGGTCTTCTCCTGCTTCCATTCTCCCCAATGCCTCCTCCATACCAGACCCCAGATTTAACCCGGTCATATCTGTCAATTTGCGCATCAGGTTGGCGGCCTGTTTTGGATCATTTTCATCCATATGTTCGGCCTCTCTTGCAAGAAGATTCATCGCATTTTCCATTTTGGTTTCGTCCATGTCAGGAAGAGGCATATCATCTTCCTCTCCCTGGCCTCGGGGGCTGGCAAAGACCGACATGCGACGTTCAAGTTCGATCTTCCGGCATTTGGGGCATATAGGCCTTTTTTCGGTGTTTATTGATTTGGAGAAGAAATTGAATATCATGTGACATTCTTTACAGTAGAATTCGTATATGGGCATTTTTCCGACCTCCAGATATCGTCGACCCCGTAACGAGGTCTGACCTCATAAATTCTGTGATTTGCGGTTTAAGATAATGGCCTTGTCTCACTCCTGTCAAATAGTTTTTCCGGTTTGTGGAGATTATTTCCAGAGATTATGCCTTGTCTTTTTTCTCGGGTTGGTATACTCTCCATCTGAAATTTATGTAACCCTGTGTGAACCGGTCTGTTTTGGATAATGCAATGAAAATTGGAGTACTTTCAGATACACACCTGCATCAGGTGACAGAGGAATTTATTGCGATCTATGATAAATATCTCTCTGATAAAGATATGATTCTGCATGCGGGCGATGTTGTTTCACCTGAGATTATTGACTTTCTCAATGCGAAGGATTTTCACGGTGTTTGCGGCAATATGGATCCTTTGGAGGTAAAGCGATTTCTTCCGGATAAAAAAGTTATTAATTTAGGTAGTTATAGGTTGGGGCTTACTCATGGTTGGGGCTGCTCTGACGATTTGGAGGATCGCATCCTGCCTCTGTTTAATGGCGTAGACGTCATTGTCTATGGGCATTCGCACATCGCTTCGAACCACATAAGAGACGGGGTTCTTTTTTTTAATCCCGGAACAGCAACCGGGTACAGTTCATCCGGAAATCATAGCATAGGTGTTTTGGAATTGGGTGATGGGATACGGGGTGAAATTATACCCGTTTGAGGAAGCCTTTATGATGGTATTGTGGGCGCCATGGAGAATGGAATATATCCTCTCCGATCAGAAGGAGGGAGACTGTATTTTTTGCCCTGGAGATAATTGCGGTGAAGACGAGTCAAGACTGATCCTGCACGTAGGTGATCTTTCAATGGTAATGATGAACCGGTTTCCATATATCAATGGACATCTTTTGGTAGCACCGGTGAGGCATGTTAGAGGACTGGAATTACTTTCTCAGGAAGAGAAACTGGACTTGTTAACTATGGTTAGCAGGTCGGTTGAGATTCTGAAGCAAGCCATGGGTCCGGAGGGTTTTAACGTGGGGTTAAACCTTGGCAGGGTGGCTGGTGCAGGTGTTGAAGAACATATGCATTTTCATATTGTGCCCCGTTGGAATGGGGACACCAACTATATGACAGTTCTCGGGGAAGTGAGGGTGATCCCGGAACATATTGTGGAGACCTATCACAAACTTTTGCCTTATTATAGAAAACCTAACGTTAATTATGGAGGTGAGAAATGAAACATGTAAAGGCGATTATTGTAATTCTGTTTTTACTTCTTGTTGTCATCTTAGCCGTTCAAAACTATCAAGCCTTGTCAACCCCCATTAGTTTTAAAGTTAACCTCCTTTTTCTGAATGCTGAATCTTCAGGTTTGCCAGTGTTCCTTATAGCTGTTGTCACTTTTCTTGTGGGTGTTATCTGTACCTGGCTGTATGGAATTTCCGAGCGCCTTGGTTTCAGGCGGCAGGTCAAAATCTTAATGAAAGATGTGAAAGATCAGGAAAAAGAGTTGAATTCGCTTAGGAATTTGCCTGTGACAACTGAGGATATCAGCGCTGATCAGCCCCCCGTCAATACATGATAAAACAGCTTACGGGGTTACTTTCCATGTAGCCACTCACGGGTTCGCATAGCACCTGAAGTCCTCCCCAGCGGGAAACCCCTAACTCTTCTAAGGGAGATCACCATGTTGGAATCATTATGGCAATGGTTTCTTGAATTAGGGGACCAACAGGTCCTTCTATCCTCAATTATTGCCCTACTGATCGGTCTTATTTTGGGGTCCTGGATAAGCCCCTTTAAGAAAGAAACGGGAAAGGCCCTTATTAGCAAGGGAGACAAATCGTTCTTCAAGGGGATACAGTACCTTCTCTCCAACGATCACGATCAGGCCATAGAAGAATTCACTAAATCAGTCCAGGTAAACTCAGATACCATTGAAACCTATGTTGCGCTTGGCAACCTTTATCGTTCAAAGGGTGATATAGATAGGGCCATACGGATTCGTCAAAATATCGTTTTGAGGCCAAACATAGATGAGCAAATAAAGATAAGGGCTATTTTCGATTTGGGTAAGGACTACCGGAAAGGGGGTTTCCTTAATCGGGCACTGAAGACGTTTCTTGAAGTGGCAGAACAAAGCCCTGCAAATGTGGAGATACTGAAAGAGATCGAAAGGATCTACGAGGAATTAAGAGATTGGGAAAATGCCTATGAAACGCGACAAAAAATTGCCCGATTAGACAAGGGCAACCACCAGCATATCTTAGCACACTATCTGGTTGAGACAGGAAAGGTCTGTCAGGAGAAGGGGGATCTGAGCAGAGCAAGGTCTCTTTTTACAAAGGCCATATCCACCCACAAGAGGTGCGTTGACGCCTACCTTCACTTAGGTGACCTCCATTTCGCAAAACAAGAGTATAAAAAAGCAATAGCCGCCTGGAAAATGGTGGTTGAGATAATTCCTCAGTTCACCTTCTTGGCGTATCGCCGTCTCGAAGGGGCGTACTCGCAGATGAAGAATTTAGAGCCGGTGGGAATTTTTTTGAAAGAGTGTGCCCAATCGAACTCCGATGCCTTCACGCATATGGCTTTGGCACGGTACCTGCACAATGAAAACGACGTAGAAGGCGCGCTAAGGGAGACAGAAAGCGCTCTTGCGTTAGATCCTTCGTTCTGGGAGGCCAGGAAATTCAAGGGAGAGATTCTCCTGAGCCAGGGCAGGGAAAAGGATGTAGTAACCGATTATGGTGAGATCATGGAGCATCTGAATATGCCCTATCTCAGATTCAGATGCTCCGAGTGTGGCTTTGAACCGAGTGAACTCCAATGGAAATGTCCACAGTGCAACCGATGGGACACAATCGGCTTAATAGATTCCACCGGCGCCCCAGTCGAACAGCCCGCCTGACGTTTCCTGCGGGTTGCGGGTTTGACTGCGCAAACGTTTTTCAATAGTCAATAGTGATGGTATCGTAAAAAGGCTCCAAGGCCGTCACTCCCGCGAAAGCGGGAGTCCACAAGTGGCTGAGTTTCCTGGATCCCCGCTTTCGCGGGAATGACGAAAAGGGGGGTTTTCTGGCTTTTTACGAGTTTGTCAATATTCAATATTCAATATTCAATTCAAAATGACCCAAATGACACCTATGTTGAGGCAGTACATGGGCATCAAGGATGAATTCCCTGATGTCATTTTATTTTTTCGCATGGGTGATTTTTACGAAATGTTTTTTGATGATGCGCGGATTGCCTCTAAAATCTTAGGCATTACCCTTACGTCGAGAGGTACTTTTAACGGGGAAAAAGTTCCCATGTGTGGCATACCACATCATGCCAACAAATCCTATATCGGGAGGCTGGTTGACAGCGGCTGGAAGGTTGCCATTTGCGAACAGACCGAGGATCCCAAATTGAGCAAGGGGATTGTCAAGAGGGAAGTGGTAAGGCTTGTTACACCGGGGTCAGTGGTTGATGAAAAAGCTCTTGATCACAAGACCAATCTTTTTATGGCTGCAATTTCGGGAGAAGACGGGGCTTATGGGTTGGCGCATGTGGACCTTTCAACCGGCGAGTTCAGGGTAACAGAGATCGGGTTATTTGATGAACTCTTAGATGAATTAGGGAGGATAGATCCCGCTGAACTACTGATCCCTGAAAACGAGGAATTGTCAAACCGAAAAGAGCTTGCAGATTACCGGTTGGAGAAATTGGAGAGTCATTCCTTTGACCCCCTCGGGGCAGAGGTCCTCCTTAAAGAGCAATTAGAGGTGAAGTCCCTGGTTGGGTTTGGGTGCCAGGATATGGCCCGGGGCATCATCGCAGCAGGGGCTCTTGTTTCCTATCTCAGGGATACCCAGAAAGGGTTCCCGGAGCACATCAAGGAAATCGTGAGTTACCACATCGGTGACTTTATGGCGTTGGATGAGTCCACATGTGCTCATTTAGAGCTTTTGAAGACTATGCGACGGCAGTCAGTGAAAGGATCACTCTTTCATATCCTTGATAAAGCTGTGACGCCGATGGGGAGTCGTCTCTTGAAAAAGTGGATTTTCTACCCCCTTATTAACATTGAAAAAATCAGAGAGCGATTAGCTGCTGTTGCCTGCTTCAAGGATGATCCCCTGTTAAGAGGGGAAATAAGAGATGAGCTTAAAGAGATTTACGACATAGGACGTTTAAACGGCCGCATCGCCCTTAAGAGGGCAAATGCAAGAGATCTCCTGGCCCTTGAATCCTCAATTTTGAGGCTCCCTTTCATCAAGAATGCCTTGGAGAATTCCACCAGTACGCTGTTATCCGCCATTGCCTTAAGGTTGGATCTCCTCCAGGACATAGCATGTTTGATAGATGAGACAATTTGCGAGGAGCCTCCCGTTTCGCTGAAAGAGGGAGGAATTATCAGGGAGGGGTATAACGAAGAGTTAGACAGGTTGATCTCTTTGAGCCGCGATGGAAAGAGCTGGATTGCAGGATTTGCCCGTTCTGAGCAGAAAAGAACCGGGATATCGAGCCTGAAGGTGGGATTTAATAGGGTCTTTGGGTATTATATTGAGATCTCCAAGTCCAACTTACATCTCGCGCCTGCTGACTATATCAGGAAACAGACTTTGGTCAATGGCGAGCGTTATATTACTGAGGCCTTGAAGGTCAAGGAAGGGGAGGTGTTGGGCGCCGAAGAGAAGAGGGTAGAGCTTGAACTCAATATTTTTGAGGAGGTTCGGGGGAAAATAGCACTCGAAAACAGGCGCATAAAAGAGACTGCAGAGCTTATTTCCGAGATCGACGTTATTGCCGGTATGGCTGAAACTGCGGAAAGCAACGATTACACATGTCCGGAAATCAATGATAGCACGGATATCGATATTACTCAGGGGCGGCATCCTGTAATCGAGTTGAGTGTCAAAGAGGAAGACTTTGTGCCCAACGATATCCACTTGGATTCCGAAAAACAGCAGGTAATGATAATTACCGGCCCTAATATGGCAGGCAAATCTACTATCCTCAGACAGACCGCACTGACCGTGCTGATGGCCCAGATTGGAAGCTTTGTGCCCGCGTCAAAGGCTGTAATAGGGATTGTGGACCGTATATTTACCAGGGTGGGTGCTTCAGATGACTTAGCAAGAGGACAGAGCACCTTCATGGTGGAGATGAATGAAACGGCAAATATCCTGAGGCATATGACTCCCAGAAGCCTTGTTATTTTAGATGAAATCGGACGGGGGACAAGCACCTATGATGGCTTGAGCATTGCGTGGGCAGTTGCAGAGGCTCTGCATGACAGGGAAGGGCACGACAGGGAAGGGAGAGGAGTGCGGACGCTTTTTGCCACCCACTATCATGAGCTGACAGAGCTTGTGACTACAAAACAGAGGATTAAGAACTTCAATATTGCAGTCCGGGAGTGGAATGACAAGATTGTTTTTTTAAGAAAGCTGGTCCCGGGGGGTACAAGCCGCAGTTATGGTATACAGGTGGCACAGATTGCGGGGATCCCGAAGGACGTTGTCACGAGGGCTATGGAGATTTTAGACAACTTGGAAGGAACCGAGACCGATGAAGCCGGCAGGCCTCGTCTGGCGCATAATAGTTTGTCCGAAAACAGGCGGGGGCATATGGTGCAGTTGGATCTTTTCGGGTCAGTGGATTGGAAGCTGAGAGAATGGGTCAAGGGTCTTGATATTGACTCTATGACCCCCGTAGAGGCGCTGGTGGAGCTTAGTAAATTAAAGGAGAGTGTGACTACTAAGTAAATAACCCGGAAAAAGCCTCACGCAAAGGCGCAAAGACGCCAAGTTTTTTAGCAAACAGTGATTTCACCACGAAGGGTACGAAAAGGAGTTTTAGGGGTTGTTTTGAGTAAGATTACGATTATGATTAGGATTATGAGTATGATTATGAACTAATGAGTCCTGCTACAAGCGGGATTGAGGATGATATCCGACATTTTCAAATAGTATATGGTTTCAAATGAGAGTAGTTGCAGTATGAAAAACAGGATCTATTACATATGGATGCTTGTGATTGTGGCGGGTTTCTTATTTGCAGCGCCTGAGGCCTTCTGCAAGACCAAGAGTGGGCCAACCACGGTTCTCACGCGAGCCGACCAGTGCAGGAAGGCCCTGGATAAATCATCCAAAAAAAGGAAATACCGCCATAATTGGTTAAAATGCATTGATCTTTATAAGAAGGTTTACAAGGTTTATCCCAAGAGCAATCAGGCTGTTTGGGCGCTTTACCATTCGGCCAACCTTTACACCGGCCTTTACAGGTACTCGGAGAGCTCGAAAGATCTAAATAAAGCGCTTGCTCTTTACAGAAGCCTGGCTGGGAAACATAAAGGCCATTCTCTTGCAGATGATGCCCAGTATAAGATCGGAGAAATATTTTATAAATTCAAGAAAGACCCTGCCCTGGCTTATGTTGAATTCTTAAAAGTAGATGTAAACTTCCCCTCCGGAGATATGCGGCCCAAGGCCAAGCAGATGCTCAACAAGCTTGCCGTGACCCTGCGCAAGAAGAATGAAAAGAAAGGCTCAGGTAGCTCCCCTCTCTCTAAATCCAAACGAGTGCCTGTCAAAGATATCCGCTACTGGTCAACCCCCAACTACACGCGGGTAGTGATTGATGTCCAAGGCCCTGTGAAATATAAGCCCCATTTATTGAAGGCTGATCCCGATCACAAGAAACCACGCAGGCTTTATTTAGATCTCAAAAATGCTCGTGTCCCTAAAAGTATTGATAGCGTAGTTCCGATTAAAGATGATTTACTTAAAATGGCCAGGGCAGGCCAGTATACCAAAAACACAGTACGTGTTGTTCTGGATATAGAAAAAATCGGGGGTTATAATGTCTTCCACCTCTATGACCCGTTTAGAATAGTGGTGGACGTTCACAGGTTTAAAAAGGGTAAAATTAGGATCAGACCGGAGCTTGCGTCAAAGAAGAGGGATGTAAGAAAGGGTATAAGGAAGGAGAAAAAGCCTGCCAAGACGGTCTCTTTAGCGAGGCAGCTCGGCTTGAATGTTAAGAGAATTGTGATCGACCCTGGTCATGGTGGGAAAGATCCTGGTTGCCGGATTGGAGGACGTTATAAAGAAAAGAATATTACGCTGAGTATTGCCAAATTTTTGGCCAAAGAACTGAGAAAAAAGATCGGGTGCGAAGTCTTTCTCACCCGGGATAAAGACATCTATTTATCTTTAGAGCGGAGGACAGCCATTGCCAATATGAAAAAGGCTGACCTGTTCATTTCATTACATGTCAACGCCCACAGGAGTAGCAAGATTCATGGATTAGAGACCTATTTTCTGAACATGGCCACTGATAAGAGGGCGGTAATGGTGGCAGCAAGGGAGAATGCTACATCAGAAAAGAATATAAGCGATCTCCAGACCATCCTGAACGACCTGATGTTAAATACCAAGATCACTGAGTCGAGCCGGTTAGCGCATAACGTACAGGAAG
>Ga0222627_1000966_pt1 | contig 9935 bp, 10 predicted proteins | sample AntAcemetageno93_FD_179859 | JGI IMG/M metagenome (GOLD analysis project Ga0222627, IMG submission 179859) | Saline water microbial communities from Ace Lake, Antarctica - #93 | ecosystem: Environmental > Aquatic > Non-marine Saline and Alkaline > Saline | place: Antarctica: Ace Lake | collected... | reverse complement strand
ATTCTCCTTTAAGTCTCCTGTCTTATTATTTGTATAATTATACCGAATGGCTCTGGATATTTTTAGCGTTTTTTTTATGAGTGGAGGTAAGCAGGCCGGGTTTAATTGCGACACAGTCTGTTGACGTGTTTTGTTAAATAAGGATTATTTTGTGAATATACGGGCGGCGCGGGGCGGGTTACTGGAGATATTATTCAGTCGGGGTTAGCAGGCAAACAGTTCTTGCAGCAAAGCCAGAACATTCCGCTGTGTCACAGGTGAAATTCTACCAAGCCTGCGGATCAAGCGTGTTTTATCCACAGTTCGGATCTGATCGAGCACAATCTGTCCACTTTTACCTTTAAAAGTACACGGAACTCGAGTCGGATAATCCTTCCTCTTTGTCGTCATGGGAGCCACAATGACGGTTCTGATGTTTCGATTCATCTCATCAGGAGAGATCACCATACATGGGCGTGTCTTCCTGATCTCACTTCCGCGGGTCGGATCAAGAGAGATGAGAAAAACATCGAATCTTGTAACTACCACTCCCATTCTTCCTCATCCCATGCCTGCTTGGTTTCCGCGACCTGATCAAGGAGCCGGTCATCATCATTTGCCGCCATTCCGGCGAAGGCTTTCTCCCAACCCTCACGTGTCATATTGACTGAACGGATCACAAGCTCACGATTATAAACTTCCATCTCCAACTCATCCTCAAATCCGCATTGCTTCAACACCACCTGGGGCAGACGAATTCCTTTGCTGTTTCCTATTCTGATAAGCGACACTTTCATGATTACAATGTAATTACTATATACGCTGGTGTCAAGATAACATTTGCTAAATAGTGCCAAACTAGAGCTTGCGCAGGCTAAAGCCTACGGCTACCAAAAATCGGGGTTTTCGTTCAGATACTATTTAGTTTTTTGAGCACATAAATTGAAAAATAACTTTTCGAGCAGAGTCTAACTAAAAGTACTGGATTAAAAGCGGTAAGTTTTAGAGTTCTACCCGCCCCATAACATCCTTATTTAACAAAACCAGTCAAACGTGTTTTGTTTAATAAGAACACCGGAAGGATTCGAATGTGGGGGGAGTCGGGGGATTATAATAGCTTATATGGAGCGGTATTCCGCGGGGACGGGGTCGGAACCTTCCCATACTACCTGACGGAAGTGGAACGGGTCGGTGTTGCCTTCGGTGTTTATCAGGAGAACCTGTGACGCAGGCCCCAGGTCCAGTGCTTCCTTCAACTCCACGCATTCCGGACTCTGCATGATGAACATCAGCGCTCCCAGGGTAACCGCGCCCGACTCCCCGGAGACAATGAACGGGTCTCCGTCCAGGGGGACTCCGTATACTCTCATCCCCTTGGCCGCCACATAATCCGGGCAGGTGATAAAGTAGTCGGCACAGTCCCGGAGGATATCCCAGGCGATGGGATTGGGCTCCCCGCAGGCCAGACCGGCCATGATAGTATCGAGACCGCCCCCGAAGGAATGGGGTTTTCCGTCCCCGATTCGGGCCGATTCATAGATACAGGCGGCGCGAGCCGGTTCGGTCACAATCGAGATCGGAGCTTCCGAGCCGAAGAGTCCCCGGTAAAATCCGATTATCGATCCGGCCAGCGACCCTACCCCGGCCTGAACGAAGATATGGGTGGGTTTGATAAAACCCTGGGCGGTTAACTGCTCCTGGACCTCGGCAAACATGGTGGTGTAGCCCTGCATCACCCAGATCGGGATCTCTTCATACCCTTCCCAGGATGTATCCTCGATGATCTGCCATCCATTCTCCTTCGCGTCTGAACTCGCCTTCTGAACGGCCTCATCATAAGTTCCATCCACAACAACAACCTTCGCCCCATAGTTCTCGATCGCCTCTATCCGGGCCCGGGTAGTATCTCTATGCACATAGATAATGGCCGGGCAACCCAGCTTGTCGGCCGCCCAGGCTATCCCCCGACCATGGTTCCCGTCAGTCGCCGCGGCAAATGTCAGATCGGCGAGTTGAGCCTTTGATTCCGGAGAGATCAATACCGAGAAGGGGATGTCCCTATCTCCATACCCCAACCGTTCTTTCAAATAACTGTAAATAGCGAACGATCCTCCCAGGACTTTAAATGAGTTTAAATTGAGCCGCTGGGATTCATCCTTCACCCAGATATTACCCAAACCAAGGAGAGCCGAGAGATTATCCAATCCTTTCAATGGACTCATTCGACATCCCAGGATCTGCCTATGAAGTTCCCGGGTCCGCCGGGATATCCCAAGCGGAATGACTTTCTTTACATTTTCTATCGAACAGGTCTCCCCGGATCGGGAATTTTCCATCCAGAAGACAGGTTTTTTATTTTGCATTGTCTCTCCCTTATGCACAGATTAAAGTTATATAATAAGATACTATAACTGGTTATTTTTTTTTATTAATCCTGGATGCACTTCTGGACGCTGCGACACTCCATAAATAAATATCCTATCCGGCCAATTTCTTGATTTATAGTTTTCTTCAATTATTTTTATAAGTGGATATTTCTGGGGGTTACTTTGTATATATTTAATTGTTTGATAGCACCAAATAGAATGGGCATTCTCTTTGCGAATCGGGGCCCAATAATGCTGACCATAGAGTATGTAATTGACACCATATATATTAATAAAATGATCTAATATCTCAGGGAAGATTGGCAGGGCAACTATTCTTTTATTAGTGAGATACGCAAGTTCCGGGGGGTAACCCAACTGGGCCATTATCCCATCATGAGGAAGACTATCTAAATACTGAGCCGTTTTCTCGCATTCTACTTCTTTTTTAAGTGCAAAAATTAAATATTTATTCTGGATCAAATAATTCACCGTTGCAGCTACAAGCACAACAACAATTACCCAAGCTATAATTTTTGAAATGGGTATGCGCTTAGGCAATATATAACTTATCAGAGTGATTCCTTCCGCAAATAGGTAACCTATCGGAAGTAATATCGGCAACATATAACGGGGTTGAGGATGAACTATTGTCATCATAGAAAAAAGAAACAACAAGATCGAAAAGAAGAAGGCGGGATTATCCTTGATGCTTTTTTGGACACATGTCCTGATGACTGAAATTATCGCTATAAAAGCTACAAATATATATAGGGCCTTATAGAAAAATTCGGGGAGATCCCATAATGGAGTAAATGGATAAAAACCGCAACGAAGACCAAAATATGATAAGTCAACATTGTGATTAACCATAGACATAGTAACCGGGAAAAAAGCGGATGGAAAAAATAATTGTTTTAAGTTAAAGTCACGCACGTATTCCAGCGTTCCATCCATACCAACCGAGTAAAGCCTGTTGTTTGTAAAAATATTGAATCTTAGAAATAGCCACAGTCCATAGAAAATAAAGATAATAAGGAAAAGAAATATTAATCCGCGCAAACATAACTTAGGCTTTCGAAAAACAAAATTTCCTACTATAAAACAAGGAAGTAAATACACTAATCCAAGATCCCAGGTGAGGCAACAGGCGGCACTTGCACATCCTGCTCCTATTAAATAACCATTCCGCGCCAATACTAAGCCTTTGATATAAAAATAGAGACTGAGAAGAAAAAGCCCTAAGAATACAGATTCTTTATAAATTATATTAGATAGTGGAATGTATAGAGGAGAGACAATAAATACAAACAGAGCCATCGTGGTAAAATAGCGATTTTTACCGATAAAACTAAAAAGTTTTATTAGTAATATAAACGACAATATAGAGAATCCAAAAGAAACGGTTATACCGGCAATATGGTCATGGAGGAAAAAGGAGAAGAGGCGAATCAGGCAAGAAATAATTGGGGGGTGGGCAAGATAAATATGATCATTATACAAAGAATAATTTGGGAGAGTTTTGGCAAGTTTTAAAAATTTGGCTTCTTCCAAATACATAAAATAGTACGGGGAGGAAACGAAAATTCTCACCAGAACAAAGAGAGCAAACAAGATAGGAAGTATTATATTTTTAACTCTGACTTTCATTGTTATCACTTAATTTATTATCATGATATATTCCGCGGGGATAAGTTGTGGATATTATTCATCTACAAAAATAAACTTATCTTCTTGAATCCCTATAATAAGTTAATCTCCGATGTTTGGTTTTAAGAAAAGGCGAAGAAAAAGATTGTGGCACAGGCTTTTAAAGACATTTGGTTTTAGATCCTTCAACGGAGCGTCCCGTATTACCAGCTGCTTTCAAAATCTGAGTGGCAGAAACTCCAGGAAGACATCCAGGTCTTTCTGGCCAAGAAACGATTTGAGGGCTGTGGGGGGCTAAAGATAACTGATGAAATCCGGGTAATAATTGTATCTCTGGATTCTATCCTCCTTCTCCACCAGGGAAACTCTTTCTACCCAACTTTAACATATTCTGGTATATCCACATAACTAGGGTCTACTAAAAAAGTGCATATTTATCTGTAATGCGTTGCAATACAAAATGGTACGAGATATAAGAGTCAGTAAATCTCTGTGGGGGGTGAGTCCTGGCGACAGTGAGCAATTATTCTCTCATGGGATAATGTCAAAAAGACCACCTCCGACAGCTATGACGGGCATAACGTCATCCTTCATTATTCTCGCAGACTATCCTTTTTAAACAAATCGTCTTTTTAGTTCTCGACGAAGCTCGAATATCTCTCTAATGATTTGGCAGACTAGCTTAGGCTGCGGCAAATTAAGCAGTTTCCCTCCCGAATCAAAAGAAGATCCAGCAATTCTGGGAAAATGGTCAACCCCAACTTCAACGATACTGCAGTTATTCAGTCGAGCTTTTACTAGTAGTTCAGTGTCAGCTACGCCGGTTTTACACTTTAATGATAATTTTTCAAAAATACTTTTTCTACATAATTTAAATGCGCAATCAACATCTCGTTGTTCTAAATCAAAAACTATCCTCATAATCCAATTATAAACTTTAGACACAATGATTCTCATTAAAGGATACTGCCTTTTTCTGCGATAACCTACCACAAGGTCGAAATGTTCAATCAGAATAAAATACTTTTCAAGCTGGTTTAAATCAAATTGTCGATCGGCGTCAGAATAAAAAACATACTCATAGTGTGCATTGCGATAACCAATCTGAAGAGCAACGCCATACCCTGACTCTCTCAAAGGCTGAATCACCAAGTTCACTTTTTGATTTTTCTCAGCAATACTTCGAACAATTTCTCCTGTATGATCAGTCGAACCCTCATAAAGGACAATAATAATCTCATATTTCTTTGTAATCCTTTTAAGAACCGAAACTGCATTATCGATAACGTGTTTAATATTGTCTTCTTCATTCAAGGCGGGGAAGAATGCACTTATACTTATTTCTTTTTTTACAAGTGACTTCATGATTTTTTTATTTCGCAGGCTACTTTTTGGTGTAACAAATCACCAAATTCCAAGTATATTTCCGGAGGAAAGGAACATTGTTTAAAATTACCATGTCTAGTTTCTGTAAAAATCGATACATTTTAGGCAAAACTTTGCCATGAGTAACATCATCAAACCAATATGGCCAGATTCGTTTGAGAAGTCTAAGTTTAATAAAGTATAATGCAAAAATAATAAGACTTAACAATTGAAAACTTGTAATATCCACGTTCTTAAATATTTTACGTAAAAAAATTAGATCTTTTGCAGTCAATGGTTTCTCATCCAAGCTCCGCACGTCAGCAGCAAACAGCCTGTAGATCCTCATAAAGATATTCCCACGTTGAGGTTCTATAAAAATTGCTATCCCACCCCTTTTAAGAACTCTATTGATCTCCCCAAGGGCTGACCTCATATCAAGGTGGTGTAACACACCATCACCATAGATGATATTAAAAAACTCTGAAGATAAACCCATATTCCGTATATCCATCCCGATAAAATCTGTTTGTTCTTCGACTCTCCATTTTTGAGCAAGGTTACGAGCTAGAACAAGGCATTTATGTGATACATCGATTCCAATAACCTTAGCGCCTTTAAGGCTGAAATAAGCGGTACTGTCTCCGTGTCCACAGCCGATATCTAAGACCGTCTGCCCCGAGATATCCCCCAGCAGTTTAAGTACATAAGCATATTCACCAGAACAGAGGGGAAAAGCTTTAAGGGGTTCCAAACGATTTATAATAACAGTCTCTGCATATCGATCATAAAATTCACTCTCTCTATTAATTATAGAGTCTTTGAAATTCATATTATTTTTTGGTAATTATAAAAAGTTTTTTATCTGATTTCTCTGAAAATCGCTTCGGCCTTCGACTTCGCTTCCATCTGTCACCTCCTTTCGGAGGTGATTACACCCGAAACCATCTCTTAGCTATTAGGCCATTTTTGTCCAAGAGGATCTGACGGCATAAAAAAATATTATGGTGTGTTGCCCGTTCCAGTTTTCGGGAACTTCGAATGGCATAATAATAACCATACATTAAAAGTATGAGCATAGTTCGGGAATCATACTGGGGCACCTTATTTTATGGGGATTAACCTCAATACCAAACTTACTACAATCCAATATGTCCACAAATGCATCATACTCGCGAACAGAATCTTCTTTCCTTACATAATCATCTATGCTTGGAGGAAGCAACTTCATCTGCTTTCGATCATTGAATCTGTATGCCATCGTATAAATTTCCGGTTATTTACTTTATATAACTTAGTATCTCATAGGAGATTGAACGATACTAATTGAATAATGCAATACTCTGCAACTTAGATAATGTTACCGCCGGTTGCTCTCTATTGTGACACAGTCTGATTCTGAGGAGTGGAGCGACTAAGCAATCTCGTTTTTCACGTATAAAAGCGAGATTGACGCGCTCCTTCCGGTCGCCCGCAATGATATTGCATTGGCGAAAAAGCACGCCTCTGGCCAATTGCGATTTGGGCAACAGCCCTTAAAAGCCTGACCTCAGTTCCTTCCTAGATTTAAATTCAAGAACAATTGAATCATGAGCTTAGTATTTGGGGTGCAACCCCGATTCACTCAGGATCGCGATCTCATCTTTAAATCCGATATCCCCTACCCCGGCATTGACTACCTCGACAGAACGGCGGGGAGGAATTGCCGGATATATTCCTCGGCCCGGTCAGACCAGAGACTTCTGTCATCCCCGAAAAATTAAGCTCATCCCGGGCAGCTCTCTTAACCGTAATCAGGGATCTGACTGGAACTCCGCTCGATTTTACACTGGATCCCGAACCCGGGTTGAGGGGAGAAAACGGGGATCTGTTTGACAACAATCTCAGTCCGAGGAGAGGCAGAACGCATTTTAAACCATAAAACACGATTCCACTCCGGCAGGGCGGAAATTAAGAGGCGACATCAAATTCAGGATCATCTTTCTCCGGTTCGCTGAACTCAGGCTCGAGTCCAAAATCCAGGACCAGAATCTCGTGGATCCGGTTATTAAGTATTACCGCTTCATCTTCAGGAAGATCGGTAGCTATGTCAATTTTGAAGCCATCAACTGAATTTCGGATAACAAGCGCTTCAGATAGAATATACGGGAAGAGTTCCTGATCGTTCTCCAGCTGCTTTTTTACCCTCTCCCTCTCTTGCCAGAGCCAGATCGCGTCCTCATCCCCTTCACCCGGCTTTTCCCCGAGAACTTCCTCCACTCGCTCTAAGATAAATTCCCGAATCCCGGGAATTACACCATCCTTGAACCACATAAACTCATCAGACGGTCTATCGACCAGCTTAAATACACCATCTTCAAAATATGGGAGGAGCAGAGGATCTCTCCTCAGTACCCGTTCCACCACGGCAACAAAATACCGGTTCTCTTCTCTATACTCTCTCTCTTCCTGATTCATTCTATCTGCTAATTATTTCTTCAACTTTCTCAAGCAGGTCATTTCTATCATATGGTTTTTCCAGGACGTATGTCGCGGATAGAGAAAAAACCTTCTCTCTAACTTTTGGGGAAGAATGGGCAGTGAGAAAAATGACGGGAATTGTGAATGTTTCCAAAGTGCTTCTTAGCATAGTAATTACATAAACCCCATCCCCGTCCGGCATCATGTAATCCAGAATAATCAAGTCCGGACATCTTTTCTTAACTATCTCGATAGCTTCCAATCCTGTTTTCGCGGTAAGGACGGAATACTCCTGCATAGCCAGTATACGGGAAAGCGTTTTCAGATGGAGGAGGTTATCATCCACTATTAAAATTACTTTATCTTTTTTCATAACTCAATATTATCGTTGCAATAAAATAGCATGCCTTTGTAATAAGTCAACGCAGTTACCCGTAGTGCCCTTTAAGCAGATAAATCAAATCACGCAGTTTACTCTCATCTTAGTACTGAATTTCCAATCTAGGAGCCTGCCCGAATAATGGCTCTCGACGCGTTTCGAGCGCCGGGCAGCCATATGCAAGGCACGGCGACGCAGGCGATGCTGAACGCATCGTTGAGGAGCCGTCACGCCGCAGATGGTTGCCCGCCGTCGAAACCCTTTGGGCAGCCGCCACTTGCGGCGCAACTCTGCGTTGCCGCGACCTTGAAGTACCACATAGTACATCTTCGGTCGCGCGCCTTGATTTGCTTACAAGTGATCGGCTGCGCGTCAGAGATCATTACTCGGACAGCCTCCTAGGTTTAGCAAGATCCGCTGGTTTAGACTGAGAAAGGACTACTCTAATTATTATTGACTCATTTCTCAATTTTTTAAATAATGGTTTTCATATGAATACACTAAAACAAACTCCTCTGCTGGGACTCCTTTCAGCGGATATCAGCCCCAATATACTACTGATTTTTGGGGAAGAGGAGGGAACAGTCATACGCATCCTGTCAAATATCGGGTATCAGGTTAGTGAGATCTCCCGACGACGGGAATCAATAACTATCCGGGCAACGAAAAAGACTGTCGACTTCTTAATAGTCATGGGCGGATATGGATCTTCCTCGATAACTTCCGCTATTCATGAATTGGTGTATCTGGGCGCCCGGCGTTTCGTTATGGCAGGTACCTGCGGAGGTTCCTCTCATCACGAACTGGGGAAAGTTTTCCTGATCAAGCGGGCTACAGTCAACCAGGTTGGCGGCGCGGGGGGATTGGGATTCTACCGTAAGGTTAAACCGGGGGAAGAGTTCTTCCCTTCACCGGAATTATTGAAAACCGCTCGGGCTCTGAACCTTGAGCCAGCCACCTCCCCTCTTATCTCCAGCGACGCCTTCTACGGTTTCGGGGGAGATTTAAATGCGGATAAACAACTTATCTACAAGAGCCCTCCAACGTATGATGGATTGCCGACTCCCGGTTTTATATGTTTTAAAACGCTTTATGAAAGCGGAGAGCCATTCCTGCTGGATATGGAAACAGCTTTCTTTTACGGGATCTGCGATGCCTGGAATCAAGTGGAGGGGATAGCGATCAGGGCGGTCTCCAATCATATCCCCTTCGATCCGGATGATCCTATCCCCGAAGAAGAGAAGGCACTGGCAGTTTCCCTTTTAAAATCGATTGAGCTGATGGAACTGCTTTTGGCAGTGGACAGAGGGGAGTAGGCAGATTCTTAATATCCAACAAGGAATATCCAATGACTATATGAAAAAAGGAGTGTTTACAGAAGTTAACCTCTTATTTCTTTCATACTCTTTTTTGTTTAAACCTAAATTGAGCGATTCTATGCGGCGAACTGCACCAATCTTATGGCCTGCAATCGATTGCAAAAATACTCGTTCGTATTATTAAATACGTCTGCGTTTTTTGCAATCGATGCAACCTCATAATCTTAGCACATTTCACAAGTCCGCCATAGCTTTAGCGACGGCTGATCCGCAACAATCGCTCAACTTAGGTTAAAGTATATTTCAAATGGAGAAACACGAATTTTACGTATTCGTTCATTGACAGTCTCTTCCCACCGGGCAGGCTCTCTTTAATAATTGGAAATTCCAGATATTCCATAACCTCAAACCTTTTTT
>Ga0222627_1000952_pt1 | contig 10069 bp, 9 predicted proteins | sample AntAcemetageno93_FD_179859 | JGI IMG/M metagenome (GOLD analysis project Ga0222627, IMG submission 179859) | Saline water microbial communities from Ace Lake, Antarctica - #93 | ecosystem: Environmental > Aquatic > Non-marine Saline and Alkaline > Saline | place: Antarctica: Ace Lake | collected... | reverse complement strand
AAATGCTGCTCGCGGAAAACGAAAGAAACTGAATGACTTGGGTGTTCCTGATATTGTAGAAGCTGATTTTGTAAGTAGAAAATCATACAGACGTAGCTGGCGTAAACTGATCTTCAAGATTTTCGGTAGTGATCCGATGAAGTGCAGAAAGTGTGGTGAAAGGCTCCGTATAATAAAGATTTATACTGATCGGACTGAAATCAATGAATTTATCAAATCATATCCATCGCATTTTTCCCAAGCTGTAGAATTATCGCGGGCTCCACCGACAAGCCAATTGGAGGAAATTTTGTGAGAATTGTTGATTAATGTCTTTAACGGTACAGCACGGCCTGATTTTCATAAATCGGGGGTTTTTGGCTAAATTTTTCTTTTTTTTCTATAGTTACATTACATGTGCTATAATATTATTTGGTAGATGTTGCAGTGTGAAACTTTATGTTTCATTTTGGAACATGTTTTTGTGATTTTAGTGATAATAATGATTCGGTTTGGAGGATTTTGTTTGTGTCAGGAAAAGCAAATTCCTATAAGTTAACTAATAATTAATAATTAACGAAAAATATGGAGATTTAAAATGGGTTCAAAATTTTGTAGTGCATGCGGAAGTGAAATTGATTCAAGAGCTGAGATTTGTATGAAATGTGGTGTTAGGCAATCCGGTTCTGCAGGCGGTGCCTCGGTCACGAGTAGTAAAAGTAGAACTACTGCTGCACTCTTAGCTTTTCTTCTCGGAGGTATAGGTGCACACAAGTTCTATCTTGGTCAAACTGGAGCAGGAATTGTATATATTGTATTTTGTTGGACCTTTATTCCTGCGTTTATAGCATTTATCGAATTTATTATTTTCTTGACTATGAGCGACGAGGCATTTGCCCAGAAACATAAGTAGTTTTATATTAAAAAAAATAGACTAATTAGGGAGTGTATGTATGAGTCATTTGAAGTATTGTCATGCTTGTGGAAAAGAAGTTGACCCTCGTGCTGAAATATGTATTGGGTGTGGGGTTAGGCAAGATACAACGAGCAGACCTATTGTTGGTGGGAACACTACAGCACCCAAAGAAAAGAGCATAGCACTTGTCCTGTCAATTTTTTTAGGTATGCTTGGTGCAGATAGATTTTATCTTGGCTACGTTGGAGAAGGGTTTGCAAAATTATTTACTGTTGGCGGTTTCTATATATGGTGGATTATTGATATTGTGCTAATTGCTACTGGTCAACTCAAGCCAAAAAATGGTGCATTTTCTGGACAGGAAGTGGCCGCCCCTTATAGTCCTCCGATTTCGAATAATAATCGACCAAATAGAATTGCTCCAAGAAAACCCGCGGGGGGGAAGGCATCAGTTTTGAACAAATTTAGAACAAAACAGGAACGCGAAGTTTTAAGTAATTTGACGGCTTGGGATCAATCAGTCATTGATGGGCAACAACCAGAAACAGATGATCAATCAAAAAATGGAATTGAGAAGATAAAGTATTGCATTCACGATTTAATTTGGGCTAAGGACAGGTTTGTATGGACATTAAGTCAAAGCGATAGTTCAGATGATGATAATGAAGCCATAGGGAGATTGCAAGATGTAATAACTTATCTTGTTGAAGAATACAAATATCAAAAAGAAGTTGTTTCGAATATAAGCTCATCAGGTTTTAATATTAAAAAAATTGTAAGTAAAATTCAAGATTATAAGCGCCAATTAGAGACTGAAGCGGATCAAGAAATGATTGATTCTTTAAATAGCGCAATGGAATCTAACAAACATATCGTCCAGCAGTTTAAGCAATGCCAAACAGCAATCAAGAAATTTTTATTGAAAGTTGATACTGCAACGGCTAAAATAAGATCTCTAATTTTATCAAGTCTCAGCTCAAAATCTTCAACTAACAAAATACTTATACACGATCTTGATAAAATTTCTCAAGAGATTAAAGATCAACAAAGATTTTATAGGGAGTCTTTAGAAGAAATTGGATTAGATTTATTTCAGATTTAATTATTGTTCGTTCTTATGTTTTTTGTAAAGTTTTACTTTCTGTATCCCACGTTCCTTTGAAAATACAAAGAAATTGAAAAAAACATAAAACTTTAAAATGTAAGATATAATTAAAAAAAATAAATGATTAGGAAATTATGAAGCAAGAAGAAATAGGGGTCGTAATAGCAACGGGGCAAAAACCATCGATCCTTTCATATTCGTCTGAGTGAGTGCGATTTCTTTCATATCCCCAAACCACAGTACTTGTGTTCCTGGAACGTTTAAACCTTGAAACTGACCATTCAGGAAGTGATTCATGCCAATCAAGTCCAAATATCAAACGGTCAGAACTGCCTAAAAACAGGTTCTCCGCAGAATGGCTTGTTTCATGGCTTGATTGAGCATTTTTGCTTCCCAACCGGTTTCTTTTATTTCTAATCAGACATCATTTCCATGTACAATTGAAATTTAAATGAATTGTTACTATTGACTAATTCCCGGTGAAAAGCCAGATCCCCTGGCTAACAATATCCGACCACAAAAAGAATTTATTTTTGTTTTTTAATTAACCGCTCCGTCCTGATTCCAGTACAGCACATCATTTGCCGTCCCCTTCTTCCCCTCCCCCCTTTCAAAACCCCCCACACCCCATCTCAACACCCCTATTTAATTGGTCCACGATCATGGAAATCGGGAATACCGATTTGAGTGGAAATTATTAAAGGAAGGAGGAGCTGAAGGGGGGATTAGGGGAAGATGCTATGGGACTCCCATTTCCGTCATTCACCCTCACCTCTGACGGAAATCAACTAATGCACTGTCCGGGAAACAGGCCGGGGCTTGGTTATCGTATCTATTTTGTTGGTTGCTTGGCTCCGCACTGAAAATTCCAAAATCTTGTAACATCCGTGTTACAACCTTTTTCCATTTTCAGTACTGGGTTGTGGTCTGGGTTTGCCTCTGGGGGGTTTCTCCTGGCTGATGTGATTCCACCCACCCACCGTAAGATTCGGGTTAAGGATTTTGAAGAAATTCAATATGCTATTCCTGCACATAATCAGACCAGTAAATTTTATTCTTGAATTGCCGATATTATAAAAAACACTTCTAAGGGGGTTAGAAATAGTTTGAAAGGGTTAAAAGTCAGTCAGGTGGTGAAATTATTAGGTGTATCAAATGTTACGGTTTACAAAAAATTAAAACAGTTTGAAACCCAGTTAGAAGGCAAGGTATATAAGGAAAATAACATAACTTTCCTTAAACCAGAAGCTATTGAAGTTATAAAAAACAGTCTTGCTGCGAACATATTAAACGATTCCAAGGCCAATAATATTGAAGCTTCTAGCAGTTTGAAACAGTTTGAAGTCAGGTTAGAAACTACTTTGGAAAAACATCTGGAAAAGATTGAAAAACAAATGGAATTGAAGAATTCAGAAATGAAGCGGAAGGATGAAATGATAAACCAGTTGATAAAGAACCAGGCTCAGGAACGTGAACGTACCGACACAATTATTATGAAATTGACCCAAGATGTTAATTTACTTCAGCATGAAACCAAAAGACTGTTAGAGAACGATAGAACACCGCTGGATAAACAAAAACAACCAGAAGAATGTCAAGTAGAGGAGTGTGGGGAAGTTACTGTCCTCAGCCAAAATAAGCCTGGTAAAATCATTCCGATAAAGAATGCTGCGAAATTTGCAGAAAATATTGAAAACAAACAGGTTGATCATTCGGAAGTGAAGTCTTTTCTCAAAAGGCTGTATATAAGATTATTCAAACCTGAACTGTTGAGAAAAGCAAACTAAAAAGGAATAAAAAATGGATACAAAAGATATAATCCCAATTGAAATTATTGAACGAAAGATATATGTAATTCGTGGCATTAAAACTATGTTTGATAAGGACTTGGCTGAGCTATATGGTGTGACTACTGGAAATCTAAATAAAGCTGTTACCAGAAATCTAGAACGGTTTCCCGAAGATTTTATGTTTCGATTGACTGGAGAGGAATTTAAAAACTTGATATTCCAAAATGGAACATCAAGTTGGGGAGGAACTCGTAAACTGCCTCGTGTTTTTACAGAACAGGGAGTAGCTATGCTTTCCACCGTATTAAAAAGCAAAAGAGCAGTACAAGTTAATATTCAAATTATGCGAACATTTATCCGTTTGAGAAAAATGCTTGTTGGACACGCTGAATTAAAAAAGAAAATTGAAGACATGGAACAAAAATATGATCATCAATTTCAGGCAATTTTTGAAGCTATTCAATTACTTTTGGAATCACCGGAAAAAGATCGGAAAATAGGTTTCCTTTCATCAAAAGATGGAAAATGAGATGGTATTCACCTCAGTTTACAGTATGAATAATTTTTTTTACACTTTTTACGAAAAATCTCAATAGATTTCAATATCAACTACCCTTAACAATAAGAAAAGTATCTGTTGTACTCTTCCAACATCTTATTTTTTTCTTGCATTATAATTAAAGAACAACGACAAAGAATTTCCCCTTTTTGTTGTTGTTTTATTTTTCTTGTTTTATCTTTCTTGTTTTCAGCATTTGAAAAGTACATAATAGTGCGGATTTTGAGTAACCAGCTATGACCTAAACGTACCGGGATATGACCTAAACGTACCAGAACTATGACCTAAACGTACCGGGATATGACCGCTTGATTTTTTAGTCATAATATGTTAAAATCTATTCGTAAAAACAAGGGAAAAAAGAAATATGAAAAAAAACGATTTAATTGTAAAATCAAATCAGCTAATCGAAAGTGGATATAGACTTTCAGCAATAGAGCAGAAGCTGATTTTATCTATTGTTTCAATGGTAAATCCAAAAGATAAAGATTTTTTTAGATACAAGTTAAAAATTTCTGATTTTATGGAACTTTCGGAGACAAAGGGTAAGACTACTTATAAGAGAATCAGGCAAGTATCAAAACGTCTTATGCAGAAAGTTTTTGAAATTCAACGACCAAATTCAGTTTTACAATTAGCCTGGTTTTCTTCTGCAGAATATTTTGAAGGTGAAGGCTACGTTGAAATAGGGATTTCACCTTTATTAAAACCTTACCTGCTGGGCCTCAAAAAGTGTTTTACCCGGTATCAATTAGGTAATGTCATAAAACTAAAAAGTTTTTATTCAATAAGAATTTATGAACTTTTGAAGCAATATGAGCAAATAAAAGTGAGAATTTTTGCACTTGAAAAGTTAAGGGAGGTTTTAGGAATACCCTTGAAAAAATATAAATTATATGCTGATTTTACTGGAGTTTATCAAAGAAAAGAAAAAATATGTTGAGAAAGCTTATAGAATATAGGATTACGAAAGAAGCGATTGTTGTTATAAAATAAAACGCATTAAACACTTGACAATCACAAGATAATAGTGCATACTGTTGTTATATGGCAGGATACATTTCAAAACAAGTAAAGAATAATAAGACCTATTACTATTTTCAAATCGGTTATAGAGTTCCATCTAAAAAACGTGGCGAAAAAACTAAAGTAAAAACTAACCAGCAATACTTGGGATCTGCAGAACAAATATTAAATGCCCACGGTTATCAGGTAAACAACGATAAGGAAATAGTACCGTTGGAAGCGAAAGAGCAAAAGGTATATGAAATGCAATCTGTGGGTCTGATTACAGCATTATTTGACATATCGGAATCTCTTGGATTGCGCGAATTGCTACATAAGTATTTCAGCGGTAAAGTAAGTGGGATAAAAGTGAGTGATTATTTGTTAATAGGGGCTTTTCACAGGATAGCAGATCCTGATCCCAAAACGAAGATAATAGACTGGGCAAAGAAAACGAATATTGGAGAATTATTCAAAATTGATATAATGAACCTGGATTCCCAGAACTTTTGGAAAGCCTACGATCAAGTGTTAAGCGAAAAGGAAGTACAGGAACGTTGGAAAAAGGTAGAGAGAATAAAGAACAAGGAGAAGCGGGCTAAGGCAGAACTGGGATATTTATGTGAAAAGAGTATAGATGAGTTCCAAAAAGCTCTGGGACAGCGAATTATCACAGCAGAGAAAATAACATTAGATGAAATTTTGAGTGATACTACAAATTTTTACACTTATATCGACAAACACAACACGCGCAATCACATTGCCGAGTGCGGGAACAACAAGAAGAAGCAACACGGGAAACGTCAGGTATCACTTGCAATGACCATAAGTGGGAGTTACGGGCTTCCTTTGTTTCATCAGATATATAAAGGGAATTATAATGATGTGACGTTGTTTCCAGAGTATCTGGGAAAACTGATGAATCACTGCGAATATTTTGCCAGTCATGTGGAACAAATAAGACATGTAGTAGATAAAGGCAACAATTCTCAGAATAATATGGATTATTTTCAAAAAAGAAAAAAAGACTATCCTTTTCCGTTTCACTGGGTAGGCTCCTTGCGTTTGGATTATTTTCAGCATTTGCGCCGAAAAAACCTGGAAAAGTTGGACAAGGAAAAGGGTGAATATAAATATTATACTGAAGAAACGCTTGTCTTTGGTAAGAAGCATACGACCGTACTTACTTATCATGAGAAAACAGCGGTTCGGCAGGAAAAAACATTACAGAGGAATATAAAGAAATATAAAGGAAAGGTTTTAGAATACTGGAACAAGCTCAAACCAGAGACGAAAACAAAATGGAATAAAGATATCCGATTCGTCAAGTTAGAAGCAAAGATACCATATAAACAATATAAAGGGTTATTTAAATATAGCTGGAATAATAAAGAGGAGCTGAAAATAACCTTGACTAAAAGTAAATTGACTCAGATTCGGCAGGGATTTGGAAAACAATTATTGTTCAGTACAGATTCACTCATGAAGCCGGAAAAAATAATTGATTATTACCATGATAACTGGAAAATGAATCAAGACCACAGGATTCTGAAAATGCCGGATACCATATCATTTCATCCAATGTGGGTATGGACAGATTCGAAAATACGCATCCAGAGCATGATAAATATCTTGGGATTACTGTTGTGCCGTCTTTTGGTTAAAAGACTGGCAGAATCCCCTGATAACGAAGGAATATCATTGAGCCAGCGCGTTGTAAAAACAGTACTGATGGAAATTAAAAGGGTAATTGAACTGAAACATATAGGTAAAATCAAGGTTGGCTTTACAAACACAAGTCATATTCACAAAATCTTATGCAAAGTCTTTCATCTTGATAAATGGGTCGAAGGGGTCGGAGAACATCTCATGGAATAATTTTATAACAACAAATCCGGCCTTCTGAAATCCACTGTGTTTACTATTTAGAAGAGTGTTTCTGACCAGCGGTTTTGATAAACTCCAGTTTTAAAAGAAAAGTTCTCCTGATTGCCAAAAGAGAAATTGAAGAAAAAACCGATTTGAATTTCCGTTTTGAAGAAATCAAAGAAAAACAGAAAGTTATAAAAATAAAATTTTTGATAACAACTAATGAAGAAAAGTCGATACCATTTATTCCTTCTTCCGACATCCCGCAGGAAATTCTGAATACCATTCCAGGAAAATATCGGATAGCAGAAGTATTTCAGATAATAAAACCTTACCTTAAACGGGAAAAAATGCTCATTTCCAGTATAAAATATACCAGAAAAAATCATAACCCGGATATTTCATGGCCCTGGAAAAAGTGTTGACAATGGAAACTAATGTTGTAATAAGGTAATCATTTTAAATAAAATACAAACAAAGAAGCAGTTAGAAATAAAAAAAGTAAGAGCAAAAATAAATGGAAGAACGAAAACAGATCAAAAAGCCAAAAAACACTATATTTTGAATCATCAGGGAACACTTTTCCCCTGAACCAAATAATGAGTATAATGAAATTATTTTGAAAATATACTTAGCATAAACGATGTGCAACCTTGGAAAATAATTGTTTAAATGGGTAAGCACTGGACATATGAAAATATATTGCTCGAGTGTTTTTTATTATAACAGCACCGATTTTAAGCAGTTTCAATCGTATGGTTCCTGCTTGTGCTTTTGCCAGTTCAGTATTGCAAAGTCCAACACGTCGAATAGAATCAATAAGAGTATAAGCCAGACTGGATAGAAGAAGTCTCAGCTGATTAGAATACCACTTATGAGAACTAGTGCGATCAGCAAACAAATCAAGTTGCTGTTCTTTGATCCTATTTTCCATATCACCTCTCAAACAGTAAACTTTATCGTACAATTTTTTTGGTTTACCATTCATATTAGTAACAATAAAACGTGTATTTGAACCTTTTTTATTATATTCTGCTTTTACAATAATTCTACGTTCTCTGCTCCAGGAATTTGCAGCATAACTAAATTCATCAAATAAACGTTGTTTTTTCCCTGTTTTTTCAAATCTTTTTTTAGCTTTTTTTATTATTTCATCTGCAAAACGTAATAATCGTGAGTTACTTCCAATTCCAACAATATATTTCACTTTTTTTCGGTCACACCAATCCAACATTTTATGTCGACATAAACCACTATCGCCACGAAAAATAATTTTTGTCCGAGGCCATTTCTGTATTATTCTTTTCACGAGTAAGGACAGAATCGCCCATACATGTTTAGCACCATCTATATTACTGGGTCTAAGATATGCTGTAAGAAGTTGAGAGCCACACATAACGTATAATGGCAAATAACAGTAGCATTTATAGTAGCCATTATAATGACTCCCTTCCTGTTTCCCGTGAATGGGATCGTCTGTTGGATCAAAATCAAGAATAATTTTTTTAGGAGGTTTTTTGAACGATTCAATAAATGTTTCTACAAGTGCACTGTTGATATTCCATGCCAAATCTCTATCAGCAAGATTTTCAAATCTACACAATGTTGGAGGACTTGCAAGGCTTTTATCTTTATTGATAGCTGTCTGAAAACCAGGATCGTTTCTCAATTCATTATGATCATTCAAGTCTTCATATCCGAGTGCTAGACCATAAACTCGTTGTCGAATCATGCTGACAATGTCATGTGTACAATTGCTCTTTTTTCGGTTATCGCTGCAATCACTGGCTATTCGGAAAATTAAATTTAATTTTCTATCCATGCCACTTAAAAGCAAAACACCTCCGTCTGACGTGACTTCTCCACCGTTAAAGTCTGTTATTATTTTTCGCCCTTTACAGATTGGAAAGTTTAATTGATTTATGGTACAATTTGTAATGGTAATTTCCTCCTTTTGGTTTGTTGAACACCTTTATTATAAGGCCTTTTGGAGGTTTTTACCACCTTTTTCTATGAAATATGCGGGATAAGACTAACTTCATTGCTTATCTTAACAAGACTTTGAAAAATGATTATGGAAAAGCAGACAGGGAAGTTGAAGAAAAAAACCATGAAATTGTACAGAAAGAAAAAGATCATATTCAAGAAAAAGAGGATCAGGAAAAACGATTGAAACAGAAAGCCTGGAATTATTTTCTTTCACTTCCAAAGACTGAGCGGTTTAAAATCAATTCTAATACTGAAGAAAAAATGAAAGGAGCTCTTAAATTTGTAGAAAGCCAAGTACAAAGAGATGGTATTATAAAAACTCAGATCGAGAAAGATCTGATTCAACATCTTGAAATAGAGAAAAAAGTATGAAGATGAATTCGTAATAGCAACTGGACAAAAAACAACGGTAAAGATTTGGTGATACAAAACGGGCGTTTAGGCCCAGTGGAAGCGAAGCTGTTCTGAGACGCAATGACCCGTCTTGATCTCTTTCATATCGGCGCCTTTCAAGCCTACTTTATTTTTAAAATCAAGTAACATTTAATGGAATTCTTCCATTCATATTTAGTTCAAATATCCCATAGGGATTGACATATGAATAGATTAAGGGCGTTAAAGCTCTTAAATCCTCCACTTGCATTTTATCCAACCAATCTTTCTCTGAAAGAATTTCTTGAATCATCAGAGTATTAACATTATCTTTAACCTAGAAAACATAAAATATTCCTTTAATTCTTCAATAGTTAATGATCTTTTCATACAGAATCCTTTTTATTAAAAACGTCCGTTTATGATGAAATTTTTGTTAGATTAAAAATGACCTGTCTAGGTATATTTTCTCTTCTCAAAAACGT
>Ga0222627_1000948_pt1 | contig 10099 bp, 8 predicted proteins | sample AntAcemetageno93_FD_179859 | JGI IMG/M metagenome (GOLD analysis project Ga0222627, IMG submission 179859) | Saline water microbial communities from Ace Lake, Antarctica - #93 | ecosystem: Environmental > Aquatic > Non-marine Saline and Alkaline > Saline | place: Antarctica: Ace Lake | collected... | reverse complement strand
TTGATAGGTCATACAACTCTCATACAGGATGATCCCCGTCTTACTGTGAAAAATAAGACGTATATTGATAAACGGATACAACAAAACAAATCTCCTCAACCAATGAAAATTGTAATTTCTCCAAATTGCAAAATCCCCCTTGAGAGTAATTTTCTAAAAGATGATGACACTGAGAAATTTATTTTTACTACTAAAGAAGCTCATCCAGAAGACATTCAATCACGCCTTCCCTTTTCTAATATATCCAAACATAATTCCTCCCGAGTTAATATATTAGAATTAGCAAAAGAGCTCTATCAAAATGGCATAAAAAAAATATTGGTTGAAGGGGGTGGAGGTATTAATTTTTCTTTTATACAAAGTGGCCTTGTTGATGAAATTAGAGTCGCCATATCCAACTGTATAATAGGAGGAGAACATTCCCCTTCTCTTGTAGATGGACAAGGGTTTGATAGTGAAAACATAAAACAATTCGAGCTCGTAAATGTTGATATTTTACATCAACTTATAATCGCAAATTATCGCTCAATAAATGAGCATTAAAAACGTTTCTTTTTCCCTCCTCTTCCACGACGATTCTGATTAATCTTCTTGAGCGTGTTTTTTGGAAGTTCTGATACTTTTCCATAATCTCCAATCAAAGTATGAAGTTTCCCAAAATACTCTTTCGATTCAGGCAATGTATTATCTTCCGTCATCGTTTTAGCATTCCCCACAATGTAACATTCATCTTGCGCCCGACCAACAGCAACTCCAATTCGACGCTCTTCTTCAAGAAACCCAATATCCCCTTCTTCATTACTTCGAGTCAAAGAAACAAAAACTACTTTTCGTTCATCTCCTTGAAATGAATCCACAGTTGCTACATTTTCCTTAATTTGCTCATATAGCTCAGGATCAAGCTCCCGACGCAATTCACTTCGAATAGCCTTTGCTTGCTCACTGTATGTGGCGATAACAGCAATGTCCTCTGGTAATACGGGGTTATTTTTTCGAAGAAGCATTCCTCGAACTTTATAGGCAATAAATCGTGCTTCTCCTGAATTCCTCTTTGAGGTTCCAAAAGATTTTTCCTTTGAATCAATCTTTTGTGTGTCTAACCACTGAATAATTCCATTGTCTCCTTCTTCTACTTTTCGAGCAGGTTTCATTTTCCCTTCATACATCAACTCACTTAGAACATTCACTATATTCTTTTTTGAACGAAAATTCTCTTCTAGATAAACGTATGGCAATTCTTCTTCTGGGTTTTCTGAATTTTGAATTGAATCTACGAATGGTCCATTTTCAAATCCTTTAATTGCTTTCTCTGTATTCTCTAACCGCTCTCTCCTATTCAAATGGTCTTGCATATATGTTTTTTCATTTCTTTTAAGAGGAAGGTTTCCTAATTGGAGCGGATCTCCAACAAAAATAATCTTCTTCCCTGCCTTTTCTAATGCTTGCAATAGTTCTGGTGTGCGCATTCGCGTTGCCTCATCAACAATTACAACGTCATATTCTTCCTTTGCCAACAACTCATCATGTAATAATGATCCAAAGGTTGAGCAAGTCACTCCTGCTTTTTCAAGTCTGTCTTGAATTTTCTCTTGATACTTCTTATCGAGTTCCTCAAATTTATCCATAATTTTTCCTTTTTCCTTTTTTCTCAACGCTCCTAATTCTTTTGTAGAACCTACCTTTTTCTCATATGTTTCAAAAAGATATTGCGTAAATTCACCATCTGTCATATTTCCTATTTCCTGAAGCTTCTTTGTTGGAAATTTTGGTGCACCACGTCGTAGTCGATATTGATGTAATTTCGAGTCAACGGGATCTGGACTATTCCCTGCAACATTCATATATTTTTTTGCATCATGCTTGTTGTTAAGGATTTCCGCATATTTCAACATCGGTACTTGTGACCCTTTGTTCGAATGAGACAATATCAATACCCTTCGTCCCTCTTCTACATGTTTTTTTGCAATCTCAACTTCTACGCTCGTTTTCCCTGACCCTGGTCCACCATGAAGAAAGAGAACTGGATGTTTTTCTATATCAATTCCTGTTTGATACGCCAAATTTTGTGATTCTGTTAATCCCTCTTTTTGATCTGTAACTTCTGATCTTTCTATCTTGGGAAAATCTCCTGATAAGTATGTTTCTAGTGGAGGCAGTAATGGTTTCTTATTGTCTTCTGGAACTTCCAACTGTAGTACAGAATCTACTAAACTCTGAACCTCTAAAACTGTGTTTTCAAAACTATTATTTCCCAGGTATATTTTTAAATCTTTTTCTGTAATTTCCCCTTTCCGAAGTAACTCAAAAAATATTTCGACCTTCCCCATATAATCTGCCGAATTTTGTATTTTTATTCCTTTTATAATTGCGTCAACGGTGTGATTTTCTTCGTATGACACGTTTTCAGGATCTTCATAAAAATTTTCCTTTTGAGAATCCACTGAAAGAGTAGATACTAATTTAACCTCCTCCCCTACCGATAATAATTCCTTAACTCTGTCTGGATAACAATTTCCTATTTTTCCGGACACAAATTTTCCTTTTTTTTCAAATGTTTCTGAATCAATTGTCATTGGAAATGACTCTCCAATCATCTTCAGCAGATGTTCTTGAAATTCTAATTGAGCTTTCATTACCGGAACCATTGCTTCCATCTGATCTCCCCAATGGGAAGGAGCCTTTTCACTAACAGATATTGGTAATTTCTTCTGATTCATTTTCACGAAGTGGGGAAATAAGGGGACACATACTAAAGTCTTCTGTGTCCCCTTTTGTCGATTGATCTAACAAAAAATGTTAGCCAATCTAGCCTTTTTAATCTCTCTCCTTTACCACCCTCAAGCCTGGCCGGACTCTCTCCGGCCCGAGCGTGTCGCCAAAGCCGGTATACACCAGATAATCTGTTGGCAGATTGGCTCTTATAAGGTGGTTAAGTTTCATTTGTACTCGTAAGCACAAATGAGCGCGATGCAACGGAGAATAAATTCTCGTCACAATCCATTTCGGAAGTCTCAACCTTGTACCATTTACAAGAATCGCTTCTAATCGAATCAATACATCTCTCGATGAAGATTGATCAGCAGAAATTTCCTGTCTCCACAGTATTACCTGTGAATCTGGTATGGTGAGATTCGCGGAGAAATCAAAAAGAACAGCTAAAATAATAATTAAAATTTTCATATAACACTGTTTTTTTGATTACTAAATAAAGTATTTAAATAAAACTTCCCACAAAGTCAACTATGTTTTAAAAGAAATCAATACAAATACTCGCGTTTATTGGCATTATGTTCTTCAAGTGTCCGTCCAAAATGCACCTGCCCATTATTATCATGCAAGTAGTAATAAAACTCTGTAGGCAATGGATTAACCGCTGCTCTCAAAGAATCCAAACCCGGGTTCGAAATTGCCGTTGGAGGAAGTCCCAATTTTCGTCGTGTATTGTATGGAGAATCAGAGTCAAAATCTTCTGTGTACAGCGGCCGTTTCCATTCGTTTAATTCATATCGCGTTGTCGCATCAATTCCCAAATGAATTCGTTCATCTAGACGTTTCCAAATAACATCCGCAATCTTTTGTTTTTCTTCTAGATTATCACCAAAAGCTTCACGCTCAATCATAGATGCCACGATCACTACTTCATTTAGTGTGTGCCCGGATTCTTGAACTTTTTTCATCAAGTCAGAAATCTGTTGTTGAAAAGTGTTATACAATCGTTGAACAAATTTCTTACTCGTAAAAGTTTCTGGATTTACATAATATGTACTGGGAAAAAGATACCCCTCCAGAGAACTAATACGAAACCCCAGATCACAGAAATTGGTACAGGCGATAAAATCACCTGACTCTGTAAGCGATTTTTTTGATAAAATTGCATCAATTTGGGTAATCGTACTTCCTTCTGGAATAGTAATACGTATCTCCGAACTTTTCCCGTGTTGAAGTACTTCTGTGATTTCTAAAAATGTAAGATTCCGAGGAATCACGTACTCCCCTGCTTGTAATTTTGATGCCAAACGTTTCCAACGCACAAACCACTGAAATGACCATCCATCACGTACCAATTCATGTTCTTCTAGAATATTGGAAATGATAGATAATGAAGCTCCATTTTCAATGGTAACAGATACTCGTGAATCCGAATCCGAGTTTGGCCGTGACCAAGACAACATAAATCGTGCCGAAATAAAAACTCCTGCTAGCAATACGACAATGAGAAGAATTTTCTTCATAAATTTATAATGTAAACTTTGTAGTTTGTAATTTGAAGATTGGAGTTTTACTGCTGTCCTCCCATGCCAGGCATTCCTCCCATAACAGATTTCATTTTTTCCGCAGCGACTTGCTGTGATTTTTTCATGGCACGATTTGTTGCATCAAGAACGGCTTTTTCTATTCTTTTTGCCTGTCCCAATACCGCCTCATCTGCGATTTCAACTGAAAGCACTTCTTGCTCACAATTCACTGTGACTTTTACTCCGTCCGATTCCGCAAAAACATGTATTTTTCCAAGCTCTTTTTTTATTTTTTTTGCTTCCTTCTGAAGCTTATACATGTCACCCATTTGACCAAGAATTCCCATTTTTTTTAAAGTTAATAATTTCGTTGATAGTGTACTTAGGAAAAAAAATTTGCCAAGAACTATATGATTTCTAAAACCATTCCTCTTTCATGATTGTCTTTTCTCCTTGAAAAAAAGAAGAATTTCTGATATAATATTCTGAAAAGTTAATTTTCAAACAAATGACTCACACAAAACACCGGTCGTTCATTCTCTCATTTTCTCCTTTCAAAAAGGATAAAATAAACACTGCCGTCAGCGCTCTTCTTCTTGGAGTTGTTGTAGCAAACGCCTTTATAACAGCATTCCTTCTTGGGATTTTTGCTGTAAATACTTCTATTTTATAGATTGGAAGTGAGACACTTCAAGCGTGTATGTTCTAGAGACCCCAATACCACAGGAAAATGGAATCGCCCCGCATCGCGGGACGATTTTTTGTGCCCTCCTTTCATATATTTTTTCATTTTTTAGAGAAGAAGCATATTCACCTTCTGATCTTTGTGAAATTCTGAATTTTTAACCCAAAAATGCTTGCTCTTCCTCCCTGAATCGGTACAATTCTCCCGATACAATTTTTGGAATATTAGTATGAATACAAAATCAAATTACGATGCCAGTTCTATTCAAGTGCTCGAAGGACTCGAGCCTGTTCGAAAGCGCCCAGGAATGTACATCGGGTCGACCGATGTTCGTGGTTTACATCATCTCATATGGGAAGTAATCGATAACTCAATTGATGAAGCTATGGCTGGATTTTGTGATCATATAGAAGTCACGCTCCACGAAGATGGGAGTTGTTCTGTTGCTGATAATGGACGTGGTATTCCTGTAGAAAAACACTCACAAACTGGGATTTCTGCTGTTGAAACCGTGCTTACTGTTCTTCATGCTGGAGGAAAATTTGGAGGCAGTGGATATAAAGTATCAGGAGGACTTCATGGAGTGGGAGTAAGTGTTGTAAATGCACTTTCTTCACGAACAGAAGTAACCGTTGATCGTGACGGAGGAAAATTCTTTGTTGCCTTCGAAGGAGGTGCGCCCGCAGAACCTTTGGCAAAAATCGGAGAACAAACGAGTCAGGGAACACTGGTTCAATTTTGGCCAGATGAAAAAATATTTGAAACACTCGATTTTGAATTTGATGCGGTAAAAAAACGTATACGACAACAAGCCTATCTGACTCGAGGAGTAACTATTACACTGAAAGATGAACGCAATAACGAAGAAAAGGGATTTACACCTCAGATATGTCAGTTTTATTTCGAAGGAGGAATCGGTTCTTTTGTTCGACATATCAATGACGGAGAAGATGCTATCTCTCCTGTAATTTCTATCAATGTTGATGAAGAAGATATTGCTGTAGAAATCGCGTTGCAATATACAATGCAGTTTCGAGAAACACTTCAGTCTTTTGCCAATAATATTCAAACTATTGAAGGTGGAACACATGTAACTGGATTTAACACAGCGCTTACACGTGTTTTGAATAAATATGCTCGTGAAAATCACTTATTGAAAGAAAAAGAACCAAATTTTACCAATGAAGATGTTCATGAAGGATTAACAGCTGTTATCAGTGTAAAAATTCCTGAGCCACAGTTCGAAGGACAAACCAAGTCCAAACTCGGAAATTCAAAGGTTCGTGGATCTGTTGATAAGATTTTTTCAGCAAAACTTGCTGAATATCTCGCTGAGAATCCTGACGACGCAAGAGCAATCATTAATAAATGTGCCCTTGCTACTCGTGCACGTCTTGCTGCTCGTGCAGCTCGTGACACAGTTATTCGAAAAGGAGCTCTTGAAGGACTTACTCTTCCAGGAAAACTTTCTGATTGTAGCTCAAAAAATCCTGAAGAATGTGAAGTATATATTGTTGAGGGAGATTCTGCTGGAGGAACGGCGAAACAAGGACGTGATCGTCGCACTCAGGCCATTTTGCCTTTGCGTGGTAAAATTCTGAATACAGAAAACTGTCGATTAGAAAAAATGCTTGCTAATAATGAGGTAAAAAACTTAATTATTGCTCTTGGGACTGCGATTGGAGCCGAATTTTCTCTTGAAAAACTCCGTTACCACAGAGTCGTTATAATGACCGACGCTGATGTCGATGGAGCTCATATCCGAACCCTACTTTTGACTCTTTTATACCGTCATTTTCCACAACTCGTACAAGCAGGACATGTTTATATTGCACAACCACCATTGTATAAGTTGAGCAAAGGAAAACAGGTTTGGTATGCACTAACAGATGAAGAAAGAATAAAAATCATGGCCGAACACGATATCAAAGGAGAAAACATCCAACGATATAAAGGTTTGGGAGAAATGAATGCTGAACAGCTCTGGGATACCACTATGAATCCTGAAAACCGAGTAATGCTCCAGGTTACTATCAACGACGCTGAACGAGCTGACCATGTGTTCAAAGTGCTCATGGGAGACGAAGTACTTCCCCGCAGGAAATTCATCCAGACTCATGCATCAGAAGTTCAAGAGCTCGATATATAGTCGCTACGCTCCAAACTACAAAGTCGCTACACTTTAGTCTACAAACTTCAAACTACAGATTTGAAATTTTAATATTAAAAATTGGTTAAGACCATTCTTTGTAAAGCTTGTTTTTGAAGCATTCTTTGTAATACATAAGTTATCTTTATTTTTAAACATGACAAGTTCAAAGAAAAACATCCTCATTCATAAAACATATATATTTGCTTTACGAATTGTTAAGCTTGCTCGTTTTTTAATACAGGACAAAAAAGAGTTTGTATTATCAAAACAAATACTTCGCTCGGGAACTTCCATTGGTGCAAATACCGAAGAATCTATTGGTGGACAATCTGAAAAAGATTTTTTTTCTAAATTATCAATTGCGTATAAAGAGGCTCGAGAAACAAAGTACTGGCTCCATCTGTTACAAGATTCTGGTTATATTTCTGCCAATCAAGCTATCTCTCTTCTCAATGATTGTGAAGAAATTTTAAAGATTCTCGGAAAAACCCTTTCAACTCTTCGAAAAAAACATAATTAAAATTCCAAATCTGTAGTTTGTAGATTGTAGATTGAAGTTTGATATCTAGAGCGTAGCGACTTTGAAGATTGTAGTTTGAAATTTGAAAATTTAAGCGAAGCGCCTAATCTACATCCAGTATCTGACGCAATAACCAATCGATAAAACGAAATTTTGTCTTTTTGATTCCTGAATAATTACGCTGTACCAGTGATCCTACTCGTACTCCGGCAATTTCACGCAATCGAAGATTTTCTTCGAATACTCCTCGAAGGGAAGGCAAAAACTGAAATTTAATATCATGCTCTTCACAAAAAGAAACAAGCGAAAGAGTATGCTCAAATGCATCACATTGAACAATAGCCGTCACTTTTTCTTTTTCACATACCTTTTCAAGTTGATCGAGTTTCCCCAGCAAAGGAGCTTCTCGAAATCCCTTTGCTAAACCATATGGATCAATAACTCCTATAATCTGAAAGGGAACAAATGTATCTGCCTTTACTCGAGCTACAAACTGCTCTGAAACACGATTTGCTCCAATAATGAGGGTTTTATACCCTTTCCCCGCTTTCTTCGCTCTACCGAGCAATACGCGAAATATTTTCTGAGACACGATAAGCCAGACCGAACCAAATAAAAGTGCATACACTCCAATTAGTCGGGAAAACAATATTTCTCGTGGAAAGAAATACGAAACAATAAGAAATCCTACGGCAATCACTCCCCCCACAAAAATCAAAACAATATCATATCCCGCTCTGACTCCCGAACGCGGAGGCAATCTGTATGCTTTTACAAAAGCGAGAAATCCAATCCATACAACTGTTGCTGCTGCTGCAAGAATAGCAAAGAGTTCAAAAGGGAAATCTGTTGAAAGGATCCAGTTAACCCGAACAAAATACGCCAACAAAAACATGATCCACACGAGAAACACATCCAGAAGAATGTGCATCACTCGTAACCAAATCCAGTTTTTTGACATTGGTATTTAAGACTTAGTTCGCAATACATCCCAGTGGATCTGTTTGGAATGTACAAGACCCTGGTCTTACCATAGCACAGTCCAGCATTGCCACACAGGCAGTACAGTCTGTTAGACACCCGGTACTAACACCACTCGCTGTTAAGGGTATTACTGTCCAAGAAGGACCCACCGCCTGACAACTAGTTGCAGTAAGAACTCCATCTGTCCATGTACACAGAGGAGCTTTCTCTATTCCAACCGTCGTACCATCTACAAAAATTGAAAAAGTCGGATCAAGGGTGAGTATCCCATTTCCCGCATTCTCTTCTTCTGCACCAACGGCAATAAAAAAATTATTATTATTACCAACCCCGTCTTCCAAAAAGACATAATAATAATTTAATCCATTTTTTACCTCAGGAATCGAATAATCATTATTTGCTAGCAATGTCCCCAGTCTTTCTGTCGATGCTTCTGAACATGCTAAATTCCCTGTATAATTATACACCGTACAATCTCCTTCTCCTCCCGAGTCCACCTTAATCATCAGTGCTAAGTTCTGTACTGCTGATGAACGTTCTGCGTCTCTGGCTTTTGCGAAATACGAACGAAATGTTCCTACCGCAATAGTAGAAAGAATCCCCAAAATCACAATCACTACCAGTAATTCAATAAGTGTAAATCCTGCCTTTTTCATTTTTTTTTCGTAGGAAAAAGAGTTTCAAAGAAAGTATAACAAAAAGAACGAGAAACTAATAATGAAAGGTATCAATTATGAATTCTTTGTAAAGAAATCATTATGACTTTCTTCTAATCTATTATAAGTCTGAACAGACCCCATTCCAGGTTCCATTAAATGGCACTGTTTCACATTCTGCCTGGTTATCCGGCCCTGGAGTAGTGGTACATCCTCCAAGATTCCAACTACACCCCGCTGCTACACATGCTGTAGCTGGACCAGGAGAATATGTCGCACAAACAGTATCCATATTAATTGGTGCTCCATTTGAATTAAGCATGTATAAAGAAACTTCTGCCATTGTTGAACATTCAGCACCTCCTTCTTCCCAAGTACAACCCTTCCCCTTTTCAATCCCCACGCCAGTACCATCTACGAAGATAGATTCTGGTTCTCCCCCTACTGTCATTTGACCATTTTCTGCTGCCTCTTCTTCTGCTCCAGTCGCAATAAAAAATTCATTCTCTCCTTCTGTCTCCCCCAAAACAAACCCATAGTAATATTCAAGCCCATTTTTTACCTCAGGCATTACATAATCATTATCTAATAACAACATTTGTAGGTTTCCCTGTGATTCACACGAATAGTCACTTGTTGTTGTGGTATTACCATCGGCTGTATAGTTATAGGTTCCACAGTCTCCTATTCCTCCTGAATCAACCTTTATCATCATCGCCAAAGTCTGTACTGTTGCTACCCGATCACTATCTCGAGCCTTCGCGAAGTAGGAACGAAAGGTTCCCACAGCAATGGTCGATAAAACACCAAGAATCACAATTACTACGAGCAATTCAATAAGTGTAAATCCTGTTTTTTTTCTCCCCT
>Ga0222627_1000946_pt1 | contig 10107 bp, 10 predicted proteins | sample AntAcemetageno93_FD_179859 | JGI IMG/M metagenome (GOLD analysis project Ga0222627, IMG submission 179859) | Saline water microbial communities from Ace Lake, Antarctica - #93 | ecosystem: Environmental > Aquatic > Non-marine Saline and Alkaline > Saline | place: Antarctica: Ace Lake | collected... | reverse complement strand
GGGTCTTTAAGAGTTTTTGTGGTTCGGGACTCTCATCGTTGTGCCTTCCTTAGAGTTAAACGTAGAAGTGATTGTGTAAGGTTGTTCACATGAGACTCTCACGGTCGTGCCTCCCTCAGAGCTAAACGTGGTGGGTTTAATTGGTGCTATATGACAATTTCTCCCTCTCCATAAACCGTTTAATTCTGAGGCATGCAGAGGTTGGCTTGTGCGTAAGCATGCCGCGAGAATCCGGGACTTATTGATAGCTATTTAAGTTAGAGGATCATTTCCGAACCCTGTAGAATTGATCACATGAGACTCTCGCGGTCGTGCCTCCCTCAGAGCTAAACGTGGTGGCTTTTAAGGGTTTTTGTTGACAGGACTCTCACGTCAGCCTGCGCTCGGGCTCGCCCTATTTCCTCAGAGCTAAACGGAGGGGTGATTGCTGGTTGATCACATGAGACTCTCACGGTCGTGCCCCCCTCAGAGCTAAACGTGGTGGGTTTAATTGGTGCTATATGACAATTTCTCCCTCTCCATAAACCGTTTAATTCTGAGGCATCTTTAGGTTGGGTTGTGGGTAGGAATGCCGCGAGAATCCCAGACTAACTTAGAACCGTCAACCTGATGGATCATTTCATAAACCGGTATTATTGATCACAGGAGACTCTCGCGGTCGTGCCTCCCTCAGAGCTAAACGGTTGTTTTTTAATGGTTTTTGTGGTTCGGGACTCTCAAGGTCATTCCCTGTTAAATATGCTCCGCATTTCACAGGATAAACCTCCCTCAGAGTTGAACGGGATTGTTCTTAGTAGAATCATCCTGTTTATTTCTTATCTTTTTATTTCCCAAAAACTTTTCAACCCAAATTACCCACATACTGAACATGACAACGTAGAAGAATGGGCGGAGAAGCCAATCGTGGGTGAATTTCCAATATTGAGGGAAATAATCGAGGATGATTACCAGAACATCTATGCGGAAAATATTTATAAGATGAACTACAATAAGACCAACTGGAATAAACCATAACTTATGCTTCCATGGACCAGGAAAGAATGCCATTAATACTATCCACTGCAAAAATTGCTTAAAGCCTGAACACCCGGCACTTACATAAACTGCCCCACCTCCAAACCAAAATGTCCTTGTTTCTGGATCGGTTGTGAAATCACAGGATGTTAAGTTCTGAAGAGCCCATAAACTATTATCATAAAGAAGCTCCTTTAGGAAATTATTGATTTCTCCAACAGTTGATATTATTGGCCAGTAATGTAGGTGATTAGCCCAGTAGCGGAATAGGTAATGGAAACCAAGTATTAGTATTGAGAATAGGGCTACGTTTATGAGGGAACGGATTTGTTTACGAAGAGGCGAATTTGCGTCAGAGCGATAGGGCGATTTGAATAGTATCATAGATATACAATTAGAATGACCAGTTTTCAGGATTGTTTATCATTTTGACTAACATTGCTATTATATGATCATAACTGTCGAATAATTCATCATGAACAGTTTTATCAATATATTTACACTCTAAAGCATAATCAAGCCATACCTGAGTTTCTGCTGCTTCACCTTCTGAATCGCTTAACTTTGACACGAAATGTTTGGGATATCTTCTTTTTCGAAAAGCCTCTGCTATATTACCTGAAACAGAACGAGATGATCGTCTTATCTGGTTAATAAGCGAATATTTTTCCTCTTTGGGGAATGATTTTGTCATTTCAAAAATTTTCATCCCTGAATCAAATGACAATTGATAAACTTTAAGTTCTTTATGTGTCTTTATTCTATCCATAATTATTATAGTTGTCTCCCAAATCTCCCAGTCACCCACTCGCCATTTTTCATCTTCGCCCACTCCTATTTAGAATCCAACATTCATCCCCACCGTTATCGTACTCGTCTTCCCCCAATAATACTCTGGTGTATACTTTTCAATTGCAAGTTGTTCTCCGGTGATGTTTTGATAGTTGAAGTTAGCGAAAACATAAGTGTTTGACACTATTTCGTATCTGGTATTAAATAGTATGTTCTGATTTTGCCAAATGATGTTTTCTAAGGCGGGATCTGAGTGTGCCGTATCTATAGGATCATTAATGTCATAATCATCACCATGTTGAGCTAAAGAATATGCTAACTCAATTGATAATCCTCGTATTGGTATATATTTTAAAGATAAATAAAATTCTTGAGAATTATCTCGTAAGTAATGACCCATATTATAGCTATTGGATGTATAATTTTGCGTTTCAGCATGATGTTGATACACATATGGGTTTGTAAATGTATATTCTCCTGTTACGATTAGGTTCTGTATATAAAAATTTGACAATCTGAATCCAAGCTTATAACTAAATGAATTATAGAGATCTTTATTGAAGAAATATCTGGTTGATATATCATCAGCAAATAGAGAGAAGTAAAGGTGTAAATTTTTGATATTTCGTGAACTTATATTAAGGAAGAATTGATTATTGTTACTAGCATAACCGTATTTCTCATATCCACTAAGAGTGATATCTACAGCTTTATAAAACAAGAAAGGAATTAGGTATGCTAACTGAGGTCCTCCTCCACTTTCGTTTGTGTAGACTATAGAGTTTCCAAAAGAAATATTCAGGTTTTTAACTGGATAGAAAGTAAACATATTAGCCGCCAAATATTTTTGGTAGTAAACAATACGATACGTATTGTTAGTCCAATAGGAGTGTGCACTATCAACAACTTCGGATGTCAGCCAACCATGGTAATAGTTAAATTCAAACCATCTTACAGGCTTTAATTGTAGCTTTATTTGAGTAAATGAAGGTGTATGTCCCGATTGAATATTTGTTCCATTATATCCGGCTCCCCACTGAACATGATCCTTAACTACACCAATATTACCCCACTTCCATGAATACATTAATCCTCCACGGGCTTCGGTATAATCAACTCCTTCATCACCGAAATTTTTAACTGGAACACCTTGGGTCTGTGTAAAATATTCGGGTTTAATCAACAATTGGCTTACATTATTATCACGCACATTTGTGTAAAAACCTATATTGCTTCCAATATATCCAAACAATGATGCTCCACCCCATGTGTGACTTACACCTCCGTTTGAATTATTGCTATATAAAGCACCAATTATTGGCTGCAATGCTAATGTAAACACGGAATCCTTATAAAATAAGCCCAATGGATTAGCAGCAACAGCAAGTGTACCAGTCTTATTAAGATCAAATATATGCTTATCAATTTTCAACTTCTCTTTAGATCTTTCCAGTGTATAGGCTTGTAAATAAAATTCTAATTCGTTTTGTTGCCGTCTATTCAATTCAGTATTATCCTTTGATTGTAGGTTTTCAATTTCCAATAATTTTTCATATATCATATTCCTGCTATAAGGCTTTATTATCGAATTAAGTTCAATAACCTTTTGATTAGCCATCTCATCAAGGAAACTATAAATATTGGAGTTGCTTATGTGTTCATAAACAGTTTGAGTAAAAATATTACCCGAAAAAAAAATCAGGAAAATGAATATTGCAATTTTTCTCATCAAAAAACTATTATTATAAAAAAAGCGCCAGTAAAAGCGCTAAATATCGTCATACAATGTCTAAATACTAGCCACTCCGAGCACGTTTAAAAACAATATTACAGAATGCCTTTGAGAAATACCTAACGTCTGTCCAAAATGGATGCTTATCATATGCTTTCAAGTATCTCATTTCTGATGCCATAATTTCATCAAGTGTTTTTGGCATATCCACATAAAACGGTGGGATAAGGCCTGGTTTATATTTAATGCGCTTATTCTTAAGTTCATCACTATACAAACTAAAATAATGCGAACTTAATGGTCGTACACCAACAATTTTCAAATTGCCCTTAAATATATTAATGAACATGGGAAGTTCATCGATCCAGAATTTTCTAAAAAACCTACCTTCAGTAGTTATACGAAAATCATTACTGAATTTACCTCCTTCTTGAAGGCTATTGTGAGTAAATACATATTCTTGTAAATATTCAGAATAGGCATGCATAGTACGTAACTTATAAACATTGAATAGCTTACCATTTTCCCCATGCCGTTTAAGCCTGATTATGGGGCCATAGGTAGGATTGTTATCAAATACCGGCTCTTTAATCTTCCTTGCCACAAAGAATAGCTCATCCCCTATTAATTTCTCATCAACAATCTCAAAACCACATGAATAAAGCCTCCCAAAGGTTTCCGCGCGAGATAACACTCGCCCCTTACCTTTAGTAATAGCAAAATATATCCTCTTTGTAAATGGTAGTTTTGGGAATAGTCTTGTAAAAAAAACATCAGCAGTATAATGAAACCAGTTGAAAGGCTTTATTGATTTCCGTAAGATTCGTTTTTTTCGAGTGGAATAAGTTTCTACACTATTTATATAATATCCACCTATTTCGATTTTACTACTTACTGACTCAAAAAACTTATTAATCCATCTTACATCATTTATTCTTTTTAAATTTACAATATGATTGAATTTACCTTTCTTTAGTTTATCTATGTTAAAACGAGTATTGGTTGATGTTAAGAATGTATATCCATTGGAGAGACCTGCATATTTTGTAATTAGCATAAGAGCATCTCTACCAACCTCTCGTTCAATGAGATCACTCAATTTTTCTTCACAATGCTCCTGTACTACAATGTCAATATCATTATCAGGAGTAACTTCTGAAACGACTTCTTTAAAGGAAAATTCTTTAAGCGTAGATGCTATACCCATAGGATTTGACTACCATATTATACTACAAATATAGAAATTAATTGACATCTGCAAGGACTTACTGACATTTTTATGTTTAGCAATACTAATAATCTGCACTATTTTAACAATTATAACAGGTAAGTTTTGTGGGCAAGAACAACTAATAGAATATACTCTCAACTCATATTCATAATAATAATCAACTTATACATCAGAAAAAAAGTTGAGAAAAATAATACTTATGGAGATTTGGGTTTAAATACCTCAATTTATTGGTAAGTATTTTCTTTTATCTTTTGTCATGATACAAAAGAAACAAAAAATCTAGAAAAAATAATGCTATCCTCCCACAAAAGCCCACGCACGCACGCCGAAATTTTTTCGGGCCTGCGCTCTTTAGATTATTTTACATTATCAAATATCAATCGACAGGAAATAACTTGAATTTATAGTTGATACTTAGCACTTTGAATTCATGGGTAGGCTCTTTTTGCAAGTGAACAATTATAAAGGAGAATATCCTGATAATAAAAGAGTTTTTATTGTTTAGCATTTCATTAACTATCAATCTAATGAATTTGTCAGAATTACTCAAACTCTTTTCAATATACGAAGTAGATTATAGACAAATTCCACTGGTGAATAGAATACCTTATTTCTTCTGGCAAAACGACCATAATTAACTATATTTTTCCCGAATTTCATTTTAAAATCACGAACTCCATAAGCATCAGTGGGCTTACCAAGGCCCATGAAGTCGAAATGATGAAGATGGTTATTTATCGCAAACTCAATGGGTACCCATGTTGCCAACACACTCGGGAAATTTTGTTTAAAATCTTTATCAAGACCAACCACATACCACTCATAGATATTTCTATTATTTGTAATCGGACATACTACTCCTCCAATAACCTGATCATTTACTTTAACTAATTTAATTATTCCAAGGTCACCATTTTTACTAAATTCATAAAATTCTTTAAAAAATGACCAGGAAGGTAGTGGTTTCTTTACTTTGTTTTTATACAGATTGAATAATAGATTATAGTATTGTTTAACTTCACTGATATTCTCAGGATCAACTATTTCAACTCCAGAATTAAGGCCATTTCGAATTTGACGACGCTTACTTGAGCTGATATTAGATAGTACTTCATCTTTACTTGAAGTATCAACTAATAAATTTAGTCGTTCCTTAAAGGAAAATCCATAATTTTCAAATATTTGTTTTTCATTATTAGTCCATTCGAAAAAATTCCTGAACTGAATGAACATACAATTGTTTTTCAGCTTAGAGACAAATATATCAAGCAGATGGGTGAGAACTTCCTCTTTATTTGATAGCTCTTCCTTTATTACCGGACCACCATAAACAACTATCCGTGAGGATAAATAGCCCAACAAGCCCCTGCCCTCTTTTATCCTGACAGCCAATAGTACTCCGCTACAATTATCCTCTTCATCCATGCATAAAAACAAAAAAGGCTCAAAATTTTGAACCTTCTTGTAAAAATTATACATGGGGGGGGATTGGAATACTGTGTTGTTTTTATTAGACTCCAGAAGATTATTCCATTTTCCTATGTTTTCTGGGGATGTTTCGTTAAGAATAATCTTCATACTTAGGAGAGATGGGAAATGAGAAATGAGTGATGAGAAGTGAGAGTTGAGTGTTGAGATATGAGAGATAAGATTTGAGAACTATTAGTAAAACTTTTCGAGATTATTAATAATTGAGATTAGCTTTTTGATTATTTCATCGGATCCACAAAATAAACAATGTTTTGTAAGGTTTTTTGAGTTCTACATGAAAGAAAACTGATTCTATTTACAAAATTTTTCTGGTGAATTAATCATAGATATAAGCATTTTCCTTACTTGATCATATTCTGCAATTAGAAGCGAATGGGTTTCTTTTTTAATATAGTTGCAATCTAATGAATAATCTAACCAGCCCTCGGTTTCGAATTCCTCTCCAAGTGAATCTGATAGTTTATTCACAAAAACTTTTGTATATATCCTCTTTGCCCAAGCTTCTGCTATATTTGATGTGACTGATCTGGATGACCTTCGAATCTGATCTGTTAATGAATACCTTTCTTCTTTTGGATAACCTTTAGATATATCAAAAATTTGCATAGCTAAATTATATGCTTTTTGATAGACTATTAAATCTTTAAAACTATTAATCTGACTCACTAACTAACCGTTTTGACAACATAAAAATCAAATTCCATACCCAAACTTAAACCGCTCATCTCTCACTTCTCAACACTCCGTACTCATTTCTCATCTCTCACAACTCACCTCTCCTTACAGACCTTTCGCCAATGGATGATAGTCCCCCCTCAACCCTATAGGCTTTGAATTTCGTATATGGAAAACAGTATTAATACTTTGCCGCGCTTCTTCTAATCTAAAGCCTTCTCCATTGAGAATTTTTTGATAGCTGACAGTATGAAGATCGGTAAACCCACCGCTAAATTCAATTTCTTTTTTATCTATTGTTATGCAGCGATATGTCCGTTGTCCTGTTGTCTTTATTTCTTCCGGGATATCGTTATAATCAATACTTAAAAACCATCTTACTTTGGCTTTCTCAAATTCAAGATAACCGGCAGCTTTCATTTTATTTGAATAATGAACAATGTTTTCTTTGACTTCACCAAACAAATAGGAAAGCATATCAAAAAAGTGGACTCCAATATTTGTTGCTACACCACCTGATTTCTCAGCATACCCCTTCCAACTAACCTGATACCAGTGACCGCGTGATGTTATATATGAAAGATCGATGTCATATATTTTATCCTCTGGTCCTTCTTCTATTTGTTTTTTTAGGCTAACTATTGAAGGGTGCAGTCGTAGCTGGAGTATAGTATATATTTCTTTTGAAGTCTCCTTTTCAATGGCTTGCAACGCATCCACATTCCATGGATTTAGCACTATAGGTTTTTCACAAATAGCATGTGCATCATTTCTAAGAGCCATCCTAATGTGTGAATCATGAAGATAATTAGGAGAACAAATACTAACGTACTGAACCTGACTGCCTTCATTTTTTCTTCTTAGTTTATCCAAATGCCTATCGAACCGCTCGGGCTCGACAAAAAAATCAGAATTTGGAAAATATCTATCCATAATACCAACACTATCGAATGGATCAAGTGCGGCAATTAGATTATTCCCAGTTTCTTTTATTGCTTTTAAATGCCGTGGGGCTATGTAGCCTGAGGCTCCTATTAGGGCGAAGTTTTTGGGTGTTGTCATTGTTTTGAGGTCTTTGTGGTTAATAGTTATTGTGGTTTTTGTTTCTCGCAAAGGCGCTAAGTCGCAAAGGGTTTATTATCAGCGCTGTGACAGGCTGACATACGTTTTGCAAGTATTTGGCTTTGACCATATTATAAAATCTTAATGAACTATTAATTATAAATAATAAATAGAAATTGTTTTAATAATAATAATAATAATAGATCGTTTGGTTTTTGTTTCTCGCAAAGGCGCTAAACCGCAAAGGGTTTATTATCAGCGCGGTAACAATTTGATATGCGTTTTGCAAGTATTTGGCTATGTATATATTATAAAATCTTAATGAACTATTAATTATAAATAATAAATAGAAATTGTTTTAATAATAATAGATCGTGTGGTTTTTGTTTCTCGCAAAGTCGCAAAGTCGCAAAGGATTTATTATCAGCGTGGTAACAGATTGATATGCGTTTTGCAAGTATTTGGCTATGTACTTGTTATAAAACCTTAACGAACTATTATAATAAGGCCCCTAATTTTTTACAATTAAGCGTTTTACAATATTTTTAGCATTCTGCAAAACAAATTCTTTAAGCCAAGGAATTGTGCTATCATGCCATCTTTGAGGATGAAATGTCATCATTATTTTATTAGGTAGTTTTTTTTGTTTTGCTGCATTTATTATATCATTTGTAGAATGAAAAACTAACCCCTCTTTATTCCACTTTTCCTGTTGTGAAACCTTATCGCGAACTGATGTCTTCCAACCATCCCATCGACGGCCGGTGTCGGTTAGGTAAAAAATATCATCAAATTCAAGATTGAAATATGCTTTCCCTAAAAATCCCCCATTTAGTGCTATTTATATTCTATTATTTCCTTTAAACATCTATCTGCCGTACTACCATCCCAAAGTTCAGGCCTAATGGGTAAAATGTTACTTAATAATACGATTTTATATTCTTTCCGCAATCTTCCCACATTATTCCCAACCAAAACACTCGCTCCACCGTGTTCTTTAAGAGTAATTGGGCGTTCTGTATTCCATCTTAAGGTAAGACATGGTGTGCCTAATATAGTGCATTCTTCCTGCAACCCACCACTATCAGTCATCATGACTTTTGCTTTCATATTAAGTTTTAGCATCTCGTGATAGCCTAGAGGATGTAATAATATTATATTTTCATTCGCCTTCACCTCATCCCATAACCCAAAGGTTTTCATTTGCTTTTGTGTTCTAGGGTGAATAGGCCATATTACTGGCATGTCAAGTGTTACTTCGTCAAGTATAAAACGGATGATTGGCTCAAGTACCTCTTTACTATCAACATTTGACGGACGATGTATGGTCATAAGAGCGAACGTAGAAGTTGAGAAGTTGAGAAATTGAGAAGTTAGAATGCTTTGCCCTTCAATTAAATTTCCTGAAATTATTTTTTCAATTGACAGAAGTTTAGCTTTCTCACGGTTGGACTCTAGAGTGTCAATCATAATATTGCCAACAAATTTTATTTTTTCTTCAGAGACACCTTCTTTTTTTAGATTTTAAATTGACAAAGTATCTGGTGTTAGCAATAGATTTGACAAGCGGTCGGTAACCAAACGGTTTATTTATTCCGGCATCCCTTCATCACCTGAGCGAAGACCTGCCTCGATATGACAAACCTTAATATGCAATTTATTGGCAGTAACTGAGCAAGCTAAGGTTGCATTTACATATCCTAATACAAGTACCCAATCAGGTTTTTTATCCAATAATACTTTTTCAAAAGCAATCATGGTATTACCCACTTGCTCGGCATGAGAGCCCGAACCGATACCTAAATTAATATCTGCTTCCGAAATATTTAATGCTGTAAAAAATGCCTTTGACATACGATTGTCGTAATGCTGACCTGTATGGACGAGGCTGTGAGTGATGAAAGGTGAGCTATGAGAATAGAGTTGTTTATTATACTTTTCCATTTCTTTTATAATAAGGAGCAATCTTCATAAAGTTTGGTCTGGCACCTACTACTGAGATTATTTTCATTTATTATTTTGTAAATTTCTAAAAAAATGTAATTTAAGCTATTTCAACATCGCTATTAGTTTATTAAGTTGTTGCGTATTTCTTTATATTCTCATT
>Ga0222627_1000943_pt1 | contig 10150 bp, 6 predicted proteins | sample AntAcemetageno93_FD_179859 | JGI IMG/M metagenome (GOLD analysis project Ga0222627, IMG submission 179859) | Saline water microbial communities from Ace Lake, Antarctica - #93 | ecosystem: Environmental > Aquatic > Non-marine Saline and Alkaline > Saline | place: Antarctica: Ace Lake | collected... | reverse complement strand
TTGGTAAATCATCATCAATGAATTCTACTAAGATAGCTCCTAATCCTTTTTTACAACTAGAATCATCAATTTCTCTATAATTTACTAAACTTAAGATTCTTACTTCATCTTCTGGCATTTCACTAAACAAGTAGTGTTTTTCCTTTATATCAAGACGTTTAGCATCTTTACTAAGGCCTATATACACAGTATTGATAGCTCTTTTATTTTCTATAGAACTGTACATTGCTGAGAAATCTTCTTTAATTTTCTCAGCTTCTGGTAAATACTGATCTACAAAGTCATCAATTCTCATATTAATTACATAATGTCTCGCTTGAATTTCAATACCTTCTGAATCAATAATCTTTTCTATAGCTCCATCATTTATAACGAACTTCTCAATCTTTCTGCCAGTAAATATCTTGTCTCTTGTTTTTGAAATTTCACTGGAAAATGTCTTAACAATAGTATCATAAGACGTTTTTATAAAGTGTGATCCATCTATAAATGTATCAAACCACTTTATGAAATAATTGTAAGCATTTATTTCATTCAGTGGAATACCAATCGAATCATACACTAAAGAAAACTCATTAATTAACTCATCATCATCAAAATACTTAGTTAAGACCTCAAATAAATTCAGATCTCCTAATTCTATTAATATTGAAGGTAGGGTATATTCTAAATTATTTAGTCTTGCTTTTTTTTGTTCCTTGTAATTCTCATGATGTCTCAATATATCATCAAAAAGAAGATGTATTTGATCTCTTTGTTTTGGATAATGTCTTACTAGATACACTAAAAAATCAGCGTAATCATTGGGTCTTTTTACTATTCTTTTATTTTTATCTACAATCATTACATATGGATTATCAAAATACTCAAAATTATCTTCTAAGCCACATCTTTTTATATATTCATAGAATAAATCGCCTTGATGGACTCCGCCAAGGTCGTGATTATAAAACTTAAAATCGTACTTGTTATTTTCTTTGTCTTTAAGACGATTTGTATATTTTGCTATTTTCTTTCTTTTTCCTTCTTCAAAAACAGCGACATTACGCAGTCTCTTTGATAAATAAGTCGCTATTGTAAGGCTTCCAAGTCCTCCGCCTATTATTACTACATCGTATTTTTCCATAACATCACCTAATTTCTAATATCAATATTTATTATATCATATTTCCTATTGTGATAATATCATAAAAATAAAAAGCAAAATTACTCAATCTTTTTTTTACAACATTACTCAATGAAAAACTGTATAGATAACAAAAAAAGCCTATAACGGCTTTTATGTTTGTAAATGTTTTTCTAAATACAGTAATAAAGATTCTTTACTTATATCCAAATCTAAATATCCATCAACAGCGACACTAATGTTTCCTGTTTCTTCACTTACAATAATTGTTAATGAATCAGATACCTCGCTAATTCCAATTCCTGCTCTATGTCTAGATCCTAGTTGTTTAGGGATATCTAATCGCTCAGTAGGAGGATAATAGGCACCTGCGCATACTATTGTATTTTTTCTAATCACAACAGCTCCATCGTGTAGTGGAGTGTTGGGGTAAAAGATTGAGGATAGCAGTTCACTAGTTAATGGTGCATTTACTTTAAATGCCTTAGCCACATACTCATCCATTGAAGTGTTTTTCTCAAATGTGATTAAAGCTCCAATTTTTTTACCACTTAGATGATCAATACTCTTAATTAACTCAATTTTTATGTTATCTTCAAGAGTATTACTAAATAATTTGCTTCTTTTTAACCCTAATTTGCTTAAAATCAACAAAACCTCTGTTTGCACAACAGTTCCAATTAGTAATAGTAAGGGAATTCCCTTAATTAAGACGTCTATCAACGCTACATCATCTTTGAAAATAACTATAATCAAGTAGATAAATAGAGCGATATCCAACAATTTAAACAGTCGGTAAATCTGAGTAATCGTTTTGGTTTTAACCATCATCGTAAAAATAGCCAAAAGATATACATTTATAACTAATATATCAAAATTGCTCATAGTATCACTCCTTTTTTTAATTATATCACAACTCACTCTTTCAATCACATATAAAATATATAATATTTATATAATTAAGTGTAGAACAAAGCATACATTTTTTATAAAGAACTTTGACATCATTACAATTAAAAATAAAAATATGAAACATCCAAGATAAGTAAAAAAATATATTTTATTTTATTTGCCTATTTAACGGGATTTCACAGTGTTTGATAAATGTCAAGACTGTTATTATTTTTTTTATATTATATAATATATATACAATCTCATAATATTTTAGGGGGCCGAGGTTTATGAAAGAATATAGTAAAGAATTAATCCAAAAATTAAATAAAGATATAACAAGTAATTTCACTCACTTGTTCCCTATAACAGTCGATATGAAAAAGACTTTTTCAGGTGTTTCAAGACTGGTAATGTTAGATAGGTACACTCAAAAAGATTTATCGCTTGACACTCTATCTATAGGCGATTTAGTTATAACAGTAGTTAAAAATGATCCCAAATTCCCTGCAAGAGGAATTGGGAATGTTTTAGAGATAAATGGAGATTCTGTAAGAATCAAGATAGAAAAAGAATACCTTACCAATGCTGAAGATGCAGATTCTGAGGGTTGTGTAGTTAGAAAAAAGAGACTTATCGATAAACCATTAGAATTATATTTTGAACAAATAGCAAAAAGACTTGCTCATCATTTAGGTGAAGATGAAGATGAGGAAATGATTGCAAATTTCTATGAAGAAGTTTCTAGTTTAAATTTGGTTCCTGCTGGCAGAGTTCTTTTTGGAGCTGGAAGCAATACTAATGTAACATACTTCAACTGTTTTGTTATGCCTTTTATCCATGATTCACGTGGTGGAATAAGCGATCATAGAAAACAAGTTATGGAAATAATGAGTAGAGGTGGCGGAGTTGGAACAAATGGTTCTTCTTTACGCCCTAAGAATTCTTTAGCTAAAGGAGTTAACGGTAAATCAAGTGGAGCAGTAAGTTGGCTTCATGATTTATCAGAATTAACTCATCTTGTTGAACAAGGTGGTTCAAGAAGAGGTGCTCAGATGATTATGTTATCTGATTGGCATCCTGATATTGTTGAATTTATCGTTTCAAAAATGCAAAACCCAAAAATACTTCAATTTTTAATTGATACAATCAAAGAACCTTCAATTGTGGCTGCAGCAAAAGCCAAATTGAAATTTATTCCTTTAAGTGAATCAGAAATTCAAATAAATGAGTATATCTTAGAACAAGCAAATCTGTCTCCAGGAATATTTACAAAAGAAATTGTTGATTCTGCCTTTGAAAGAATAAATAAAGGTGGGCACTATGAAGTAAATAACTCTGAATTTTTAACAGGTGCAAATATTTCTGTAGCAATTACTAAAGAATTTATGGACGCAGTAGAAAGCGACTCAGATTATAATTTAAGATTTCCAGATGTTGATTCTTATAAAGGTGATGAAAAGCAATCTTATGACGATTTATGGATGCATGTTGGTGATGTAAGAGAGTGGGAAAGCCTTGGATATAAAGTTAAAACCTATCATACACTAAAAGCAAAAGAACTTTGGAATTTGATAAATATATGTGCTACATACTCAGCTGAACCAGGAATTTTCTTTATTGATAATGCTAATGAAATGACAAATGCAAAAGGATATGGCCAAAAAGTTGTATGTACAAATCCTTGTGGTGAACAACCACTTGCTCCATATTCTGTATGCAACCTAGCAGCAATAAATCTCGCTAACATGGTAAATAGAGAAGAGGCAGAGGTTGATTGGCAAAAGTTAGAAAAAACGATTAAAACGGCAATTAGAATGCAAGACAACGTAATTGATAAGACAACTTACTTCTTAGAAGAAAACGAACACCAAGCATTAGGAGAAAGACGTATTGGTCTTGGAATTATGGGTCTTCATGATTTACTTATTTGGTGTAATGTACGTTATGGATCAAAAGAAGGAAGCATTTTAGTAGATAAATTATTCCGTTTTATGGCTACAAATGCCTACGAAGCGTCAATTGATATCGCAAAAGAAAAGGGATCATTCCCATTCTTAGAAGAATATGGTAGTAGAGAAAAATTTATTGAATCAGGATATATGAAAAAATTACCAGAATACATTAGACAAAGTATTCTGAAAAATGGAATTAGAAATTCTCACTTGTTAACCATTGCCCCAACAGGATCTACTGGAACAATGGTAGGTGTTTCTACTGGACTTGAACCATATTTTGCCTTCACATATTATAGAAGTGGAAGATTAGGCAAGTTTATTGAAGTTAATGCACCAATTGTAGATGAGTACTTGAAAGCTTACCCACAATACACAAAAGAATCTTTACCTGATACTTTTGTAAGTGCTATGAAGTTAGCTCCAGAAGAACATGTAGACACTCAATGTATCATCCAAAACTGGGTTGATTCATCAATCTCTAAAACAGTAAACGCTCCTAAAGGTTATACTGTTGAAGAAGTAGAACAAGTATATATGAGATTATATACTGGTGGAGCCAAAGGCGGAACAGTATATGTTGATGGAAGTAGAGATTCTCAAGTCCTTACTTTATCTAAAGAAGACGGCGAAAAAATAAAATCTCCAAAACAAGTAGATATAGGCGAACTAGGAATAGTACTTGATGAAGAGAAAAAAGAACCAAAAGAGTCTAAAACTAAGGGTTTAAGATCCGATAGACAAGATCGTAATATCGGTGTCGAAGTTGGAGATATTTGTCCAATTTGTCTTGAAGGTACTGTTGAAAACTTAGGTGGATGCAATACTTGCACCAATTGCAATGCTCAATTAAAATGTGGATTATAAAAAAGCGCTAAATGGCGCTTTTTTTATACAATTGTGTTATGAAGTGAAATCCAATTTGTCATGTGATATAATATAAAAAGAGGTGATAATCATGTATAAAGCAATATTAGTTGGTGCTGATTTAAAAAACGAAGGCTTAATCGACTATTATATGGAAGAACTAGAAAATCTTGCAAAAGCGAGAAATGTTGAAGTATTGTATACTATAACACAATCCATACATAGAATTACACCTAGATTCTATGTTGGAAAAGGTAAAGTAGAAGAAATAAAAACTTTTGCCGCTAATTTAGATGCAGATACAATAATATTCAACAACGAGTTATCAGGATCTCAAATTAGAAATTTAGAAGCTGAAATTGGAGTAAGAGTTATCGATAGAACACTGCTAATTCTAGACATATTTGCCTCGAGAGCAAAAACAAAAGAAGCAATGATTCAAGTAGAAATAGCACAACTTCAATATATGCTACCAAGACTTGCAGGACTTGCTGAATCACTTAGTAAACAGCAAGGTGGAATTGGTTCAAGGGGTCCAGGTGAAAAGAAATTCGAACTGGATAGAAGAAGAATTGTGTCGGAAAGAACAAGACTAATCAAAGAACTAGAAGAGGTTGTAAAAGCTCGTAAAATTCAAAGAAAAAGCAGAACTAAATCAAATGTAAAACAGGTTGCAATTGTCGGTTATACCAATGCTGGTAAATCGACTCTGTTAAACGGTTTAATGAACTTTACACAAAAAGAAGTCGATAAACAAGTGTTTGTAAAAAACATGTTATTTGCTACATTAGAAACATCAACTAGAAAAATTACACTAAAAAACAATAAAGAGTTCATAGCAACTGACACTGTTGGTTTTGTATCAAATTTACCACATCATCTTGTTGAATCATTTAAATCAACTCTTGAAGAAATTACAGAAGCTGATCTTTTAATACACGTAGTTGATACAAGTAATAGTTTCTATGAAAACCAAATAGAAGTAACAAATAATACACTTGAAGATATTGGAGTAAAAGGTATTCCTATGATTTATGTCTATAATAAATTTGATTTACTTGACGAAGAAATCAAACCTCTTCATTATCCAAGTTTAATTGTTTCTTTGCTTGAATCTGAGGATGTAGAAAAAGTCATAGATTTAATAGACAATGAGCTTTTTAAAGAACTTGAAGAAGTAACGCTTCTAATTCCATTCAAAGAAGGAGAATTAGTGTCCTACTTCAACGAAAACAACCATATAATAAATCAAGAGTACACGAATGAAGGTACCATGATTACTTTAGAACTAAGCCAGATTCAAAAAGCAAAATATTCCAACTATATAATTTAAAATTAAAAGGGCCAATTATTTTGACCCTTTTTCTAAATATTTAAGATATTCGTTAAGCAAGCTATAAAGCTCTTCTTTTGATTTTACATTATTGATTTCTCTTTTAACTCTAGTAGATCCTTTAAGACCTTTAACATACCAAGAAGCATGGCTTCTCATTTCTAACAATGCGATATATTCCCCTTTAAGTACAATTAGTCTTTCTGTATGATCAATAATCCATTTAATTTTGTCTCTAAAATTAATATCTTTCTTATACTCACCTGTTGATAGGAAATCAACAGTTTGTTTTACTAACCAAGGATTACCTAAAACTCCACGCCCAATCATCACACCGTCACAATTAGTTAAGTCTATCATTCTTTGTGCATCTTCGGGGGTAAGCACATCCCCATTTCCAATTACAGGAATATTTACAGCATCCTTTACTTCTTTAATGATATTCCAATCTGCTTTTCCAGAATACATTTGTGCTCTTGTTCTACCATGTATTGCGATAGCTTTCGCTCCTGCTTTTTCGCATAATTTAGCGATTTCCACTGCATAGATAGTATTCTCGTCCCACCCACTTCTAATTTTCACTGTTACAGGCTTACTTACATTATCAACTACAGCCTTTACGATATCATAAATCTTATTGGGTTCTAATAGAAGTCTTGCTCCTGCATCAATTTTCACTACTTTTGAAACTGGACATCCCATATTAAGATCAATAATATCACAATCAGATTCTTGATCGATAACCATTGCTCCTCTAACGATGCTTTCTTTATCTCCACCAAACACTTGCATTGAAAGCGGTCTCTCTTCATCAACAACTTTTATCATCTTGAGTGTTTTTGGATTGCGATAATTTAATGCTCTATCACTAACCATTTCTGCGTAAACTAGCCCCGCACCAAAATCCTTCATTATAGTTCTGAAGGCGATATTTGAAACACCAGCCATTGGTGCTATAACTACTTTATTTTTAATTTCAACATTTCCAATTTTAAACATGATTTGCACATCCTTATGTGAAGCTCACTTTATTTTACATAATCATTCAGATAAATGCAACGTGTTTGATTTTATTTATTGTGATTTAATGATATAATATCGTTGGTGATAAATATGAAAGATTACTTAATAAAGGCCTATGCGTTTAATGGCACAGTCAGAGTTTATACAGCAGTAACTACTAACTTAGTTTCACATGCACAAAAAATCCATGATTTATGGCCTACAAGTGCAGCTGCTTTAGGAAGACTACTAACTAACTCAATTATCATGGGAGCGATGTATAGTGGAGATCAAGAGTTAACTGTAAGAATTAATGGTGATGGTCCCATTGGTGAAATGGTAGCTACAACTACTGCTAATGGGCAAGTCAGAGGTTATGTGGCAAATCCACATGTTTTACTACAAAAGAAATCAGGGAAATTAGATGTTGGTAAAGCAGTAGGAAAAGGTTTTATTCACGTAACTAAGGATTTAAAGATACGTGACATGTTTACAAGTTCAGCTGAAATCCAAACCGGTGAAATTGCTGAAGATTTTGCATATTATTTTACAGTTAGTGAACAAATACCAAGTGCGGTAGGGCTGGGTGTTTTAGTAAATACTGATCATTCAGTTATAAGCAGTGGTGGATTTATCTTACAAGTAATGCCAGGTTGTAAAGAAGAAACTATAAAAGAAATTGAAGAATCGATAAAAAAACTTAAACCAGTAAGTGAAATGGTAGAAAAAGGATATACTCCTGAAGACATGATGAATGAAATTTCTAATAACGATTATCAATTTTTACAAAAGATGGATTTAGAGTATGCTTGTAATTGTTCTAGAGAAAAATACGAAAAAGGACTAATTTCTCTTGGAAAATCCCAACTTCTTGAAATCAAGGATAACGACAAAGGAATTGAAGCCGTTTGTCATTTCTGTACAACAAAATATAATTTCAATGAAGAAGAAATTCAAAGTTTAATCGACGAAGCAAAATAAAAAGAGCTGATTAGCTCTTTTTTTTCTGACGTTTGGTGCATTTAGTTGATAACTTTATTAAAATAATAGTTCTTATCGACAGATTCTAGAATAAAAGTTATACCGAGATCACTTTGGAAAGTTCTATAAGTGATCTTTTTGTTTATCTTTTTAATTCTATAAAACAAATCATCAATCATATCATTTCTACTTTCAATAATCTGGCGATTGTTACTATGTTTCGACTTAGGAGTATGGTTGTATCGATATACAAAAAAGTTCATATAGTGTTGTAGATTCTTTAATCGGTAGCCGGCATGTTTAAATAAATATCTTTTAATATTACTATGTAGTGAATCTACTAAAAGAGTATCATATACTCCATCACCTTCACGACGTGCATCGTAATTTGGCACATCAAATTGACGCATAAATTGCTTTTGTATTACCGAACCGTCATGAATAAATTTAGTAACCTCTCCAACGTTGTTCGTACATAAATCTATGAACTTTTGTGGTGATGGATTTCCTCTAGATGATACTTTAGCTATAGTTTTCCCTTCCAAGTTGATCAATGTTATCACACATAGGTGATTGAAGGATATTCCCCTTATTCCTTTGCCATCTGCTCTATATAGTTTGTATTTTTTATCACTGATTCTCACAAATGTCTCATCAACTAATATTGTCCCATCTAAAAATACCTCATCTTGATAATCTCTTAAAGATTCAAAGACAAGGTATCTATAATATAAAGCTGTTTTGATATCGATATTTAAATTTCTAGCTATCACTTCAAGTGTAACGTCATCTATCATGAATCCGATAAATCGTTTGTACAAATAATCGCTATTATGTAGGTAACTAGTTGTAGACTCATCTAAAATGAAGGTCTTTAGACAAGACTTACACTTATATCTTTGTTTACGGTTTATATCCTTTCCATTCTTTACTAGACTATTAATTGTTCCACACTTTGGACATGTCTTAAATTTTGGCATAATACTCCTTAAGACCACAAAAGCGAGTACTTCACCCAATCAAGGAAAGTCGCCAAACAAACCAGGGTAAAATACTCGCTTTTGCGGTTCCTTGATTAGTTTTGTTTGGCATTTATATTATACCATTTTTATCAAAAAAATAATCTTAAAAATAAAAAGACTGCTATTTGGCACAGTTATCTTGTTGATAGAAAATTATATCAACTAAATGCACCAAACGTCAGAAAAAAAAGACTATTGTAAAATTATGAAGCAAAGTTTTAATTGCATAGATGGCTCAATTGTGCTATAATTTATAATTATAGTACATAGTTTTTGTGGCAATAAAAAGGAGCTTTATAATGGGAAAATTGAAATATATACATGATAAAGATTTCAAATATAATGATGATATTGTTAATAGTTTACAAACATATAATAAATCTCAAACGGGATATCGCGAAAAAGATTCCCGTGCATTTTATGTATTTGATGAAAAAGAATTGGTCGGAGTATGTCATACTAAACAAGCATCTGATTGGTGTCATATAAATAGTATTTATTACAAGGATATCGATGTTTTGAAAGCATTGATGAATGATGTAAAGAAGTACTACCATAAAAAAGTAGAAGGATTACAATTTAATTCAGTTTTTTCTCATAGAATTGATGATTTCAAAGAACTTGGTTTTGATGAACAAGGGATACTACGAGATATGCCAATTGGAAATGAAAATGTGTTTTTAACTGATACTGATTTAGAAATGACAGATGTTGATACTGACTTTGAAATAGAATCATCGAAAAAATCTGTACCTGAATACGACAAGGAAATGAAAAAAGAATATAAAAATTTAAGAGAAAAGTTAGATTTTTCTTTTGATATAGTAGATTTACAATATGTTGTTCTAGATAATGACAAATTTGTTGGTGGAATCTATGGAAATTTTCAATTTGATTATCTATTCATTAACGTATTGTTTGTTGACAAGAAATATAGAGGAAGAAGAATTGCCTCAAAATTAATGCAGTTGAT
>Ga0222627_1000938_pt1 | contig 10191 bp, 13 predicted proteins | sample AntAcemetageno93_FD_179859 | JGI IMG/M metagenome (GOLD analysis project Ga0222627, IMG submission 179859) | Saline water microbial communities from Ace Lake, Antarctica - #93 | ecosystem: Environmental > Aquatic > Non-marine Saline and Alkaline > Saline | place: Antarctica: Ace Lake | collected... | reverse complement strand
CCCACAACAACAAATATAATGCATGCCGCGGTTAGTAGCACCCAGAAAATGAATTGCAAATTTGAAATTAAGGAAAACAAAGAAAACTTATTGAATAAAATGCGGCACGCATCATATTCAAACCGTTGTGTGCCATAAAAATGAACGAAACAGAATAAACTAAATGGATTGGATAATACTAAATTTGATAACGAATAAACGAAATAATAAACTGATTTATGGATTTCTGTTTGGTATAATAATATTGGATTTTCTCAATGACCAAATTGGATTTTTAAGTGAAGAATATTTGTTTATCGACTTCTCATTGTACGCAATTGGAATATTAATTATCAAAGGAATTATAAATTATTGGTACAGAAATTTATATCGGAAAAATCAAAAAATACTTGATAATATAAATCAGTTGTCTCGAACTGGAAATTATTCAAAAATGATTGAACAAGCCCAATTTGTAAAAATTATAAAACCTCAATTATCAGAAAAAACTTATTGGACTGGATGTGCAAATGTATATCTAAAAAAACCACAGATAGCCCTTCAGGAATTCGACTTAATTGAATCAGACTATCAAAATTTTAGCGAATTCTTTTATCATAAAGGTTTAGCGCTTATTGATTCTGGAAACATTGAAAAATCAATTGAATACTTAACACGTTCGATTGAATTAGAAAAGACTTGGCAGAATTTTGACCAAAGAGGTGTTGCCTTCATGAACATTGACAAATTAAATGAGGCTGAAAATGACCTGCGAAAATCCATAGAATTAAAAGAGGAATCTTCAAACACATGTAATATTGGGGTAGTTCTGGATAAGAAAGGACAACATAAAAAAGCAATAGTATATTATGATAAGTCTATAAGTCTTGACGATACTCAGGCACATGTTTACTATAATCGCGCAATGGCACATCACTTTTTGAAAAATTGGAAATTAGCAATCCATGATTATAGTAAAGCACAAGAAATGGGACATAAAAATAATGATTTATACCTGAATCTTGGATATTGCAAATGTGAAAATGGGGAAATTGAAAAAGGCTTAATTGATTTGAAAAAGGCAAATGAACTAGATTGCAAAGAAGCAAAAGAATTGATTGAAAAATATGATAACCAATAAATTACGGCACACAACAAAGGCTATAAAAAATAGGCGACTTAGTAGTAATATAAAGGTTTGTAGCCCGTTTGAACTTCATCGTAAGTTGAAAAATTGTGCTTCGAAATCGCCTACATTTTCATAGCCAAACCGTTGGGCTTCATTATGAGACCCCTCATCATATTAAATAACAAAACAATGAATAAAATTGGAATATTAGCATATGGGTCATTAATTAATAACCCTGGAGTAGAAATTGAACGATTAATTATAGATAGGATTATTTGTATTACTCCTTTCAAAGTAGAATACGCAAGAACCAGCAGTAAAAGAAGTGGAGCACCAACTTTAATTCCTACAGAAACATTAGGACAGGAAGTAAATGCAACAATACTTGTTTTAAAGGATACAACTAAATTAAAATATGCAAAGTCTATTTTATGGAGCCGTGAAAGACATAAAGTAGGAGAAAATAATAATTACGTTGAAATTAAAGAGCCAAGTGTTAATCAGGTTGTTGTAAAAACAATAAATGATTTTGAAAATGTGACAACCGTAATTTATACATCACTAGGTCAAAATATTACAGGTGAAATTAATCCTGAAAAACTTGCTGATTTGGCAATAAAATCAATTCTGGATAAAGCAGGAACAAATAAGGAAGATGGTATAAGATATTTATTATCTGCAAAAGAAAATAATATTGAAACGAAATTTAGTAAAGAATACGAGAACCTTCTTCTTAGAAAAACCGAAACACATACGCTTGAAGAAGCAATTAAAAAAATGGACTTAAAAAGAAATGAAAATTGAAAAAAATACAAATAGTAATATTAACAAAAAAAACTATGAAATGCGATTAAGTTAATAAAAAAGAAGAGCAAAAAAACGCTAATAATGATTTTTGATTTTTTAATAAATAACTATTAATATGTATAAAGTATTTATATTTACGGCTATTATTTTTTGTGGATTATTTTCAAGTGCACAAATCAGTGGAAGACCTGATGCTACTCAAAAGGCAACTTTTAGTTCGTTTAAGGATTTTTCTAGTGGCAATTATATTACAGAAATAAATCTTGACTATATGCCATTTATTGAATTGGAATCACCATATAATTTAATAATTGATGGACATAAATACAACAAGCCTCAATATGACATTCAAAATGCAGGAAATTTCGAGATTCTTGTATTTTATGATATTTATAAAGAAGAGATCTATTCAATTATGACAGATGATCGTAATGTTAATCTGACAATTGTTTTTGTGAAATTTTTCCCAAGCGGGCGAACAGAAACTATGACTTACTTATTTCTTCAGAAAGGATATTTATTTAAGAAAATCAAATCAAAGTTATGATTTATAACCAGAAGATATTAGGGCAAATTATTCAAAGTAGTGCAAAAAATTAGAATAGCCGTAAGAAGTCGGAATAAACCGAAAAATGACTTTAAACAGAAGTAGGACATAGTTAAAAAGGAAATAAAATGAGAAATCTAAAACTAATTTTAATCGTAATTGGACTGTTAATTTCAGTGCATACATTCGCTCAAGATTACACCTACAAGCAAGATGCTTTTGACAAAGAAAAAATAAATATTCTTGACAGTTACGGAAATAACGTTGGCTATTATAAAGTTGATGCCTTTGATAAATCAAAAATTAATGTTTATAATTCATATGGAGAACTCGTAAAAACAGTCAAAAATGATGCTTTTGATAAATCTAAAACCAACACTTATGATAGTTACGGTAATAAACAAGGGTCGACTAAGCAAGATGCATTCAATAGTAAAAGAAAGAATATTACTGACAAATATGGAAATGTAATTGGATACACAGAGGTAGATGTTTTTGATGAAAACAAAATAAATAAATATAATCAGTACGGGACGAAAGTGGGTTATTATAAGAAAAATGCATTTTCAGGAGATTGGGAATATCATAAATTATCTTATTAGGAATAATAAAAAAACAATAACAAAATTAAATAAAGAATAGATATGAAGAAAATCTTAACAATTTTACTATTTGGATTAATTCTCAATGGAAATTCATTCGCCCAATCGGCTCAAGACACGAAAGATTTTATCCGAGAAAATATTGATGCCAACGAATTACCGAGTTATGACAACTTTGTTTTCTTTGAAAATATACTTAAATCAGACGCTGATTATTTAGCAGGAAAAACTCTAACTAAAGATGAATTTGCACACCTTTTTATTTGTGGGCGAGAATGCCATTTGAATGATAATCGTTCTAGTGGAATTTGGCTAACAGTTGCTGAATGTATTGATATTCGTGATATTTCAAAAGTTTCAACAACAAGAAATACAGGAACGGATAATTATTACAGTATAAAGGTTTATTTGTCTGGAAAGTATTATGCCAAAAAGCATAATCACTCTATGGGCCAAGATGCAAAATGGGAGTATTTACCTCATATGGAAATATTTATGGCTGATAATGCTGAAGCAGCTAGTAAAATCAAAAAAGCAATAATCCATTTAGGTAAAGTCTATGGCATTACAATAAAAGATGGCGACTTTTTCTAGATAATAAAAATTAATAAAACACATAATATTTTAAAAATGAAAAAATTACTTTTTTTTACTTTCTGTTTGTTTTCAATAACTTTGAGTGCTCAAATAAACAGGTATACAAAGCCAATTGAATCCAATTATCAATCTGCACCTCCCTTAACTATGGAACAGATGCAATTAATAGCAAAAAGTAGAGCTATAGAAAGAGCTAATAACCACAAACTATTTCTACAATATGTTGATAAATCAAGTGAATACATAAAAGCAGGCAAATGGGATTATGCACTAAAATATATTGAACGAGCAGAACAAACTAATTATATTAATAACAGACTATACTATAACAAGGGAATTGCTTATTTTAATTTAAAAAAGAAAGGGAAATTGAAAAAAGTTATTAGAAAAGCTAATAAAAACTTTTACTTCGATGTAGCTGAATTACTTACAATTAAACTTAATAGTTTGTAACCTATTATATTTAAACGCCCTTAGAAAATACAAGTTAAATCAAAAAATAGAAAAAAGACTAAATTTGAGAAAAATATAAATGACTGAATATCAACAACAAAATTTGACGTTAGTCTCAATTATTAAATACAGATGAGAGAAATAATACTTATTGCATATAATTTGAATTTATAAAAAAGTAAATGACAAAAACATGAAAAAAGTTATCCTTTTTATCGCATTTCTTGGTTTCAATATAATACTTCTGGCACAAGTTGAACTTAAAGGCATTAAACTTGGCTCTATCTACCCAGGTGAGATACATAGTTATTCGCAAGGTTCTGAATCTATTAAGACTACAGTTGGCGGGCTCAAATCAATATTATATATTCGTCTATTAGCTGACAACAGAGTATATAGAATAATGTTTACTCCTCAGGTTGACTATTCATTGGATCCTGATCCAACCCTGCACATATCCATTAATGAAGTAAATAATTTGGTAAAAGGGCTTGATAATAAATATAAATTAGAATTTATAAAACAACTTGAAAACAAAGACAATTGGAAATTTCATTCAGGAGAATATGAATTTTTCGATTTTAAGGATGGCGTCAAATACTCAATAAGAATTATCAATCATAATATAGAGAAAGCATACCCAATTTCATTTTTCTTAACAATGACGAATCAAAGACTCGAGAAATTACATGATGAACAAAAACAGAAAAAGAATAATTCTGACTTTTGAATAGTATAAATAGATAATAAATTCAATTTTAGTAATAATGATTTATAGTAAAGAAAAACTTGAAGAAATTATTCAAACTAGTTGCGAAGAATTATTCATTAATCAACCTATGTTATTTAGTAAAAAGGATAACGTCAACGAGCAAACAGTCTCTACTGAACTTTCAAAAGTACTCAGTAAGCATTTTGAAAAATATCACGTAAATTGTGAATACAATAGAATGTTTGATAAATATGGCAAACATATTGAGAAAAAACTTGAAATTAATGATAATAATAAGCTTAGTAGTGTTTTTCCCGACATAATAGTTCATAGACAAGAAGATAATTTGAATAATATCTTAGCAATCGAAATGAAAATGTCATGGAAAAACAAGGGGAAAGAGCATGATATTGAAAAACTTAAATTATATGTGCGTGATGTAGGTTACAAATTTGCTATATATTTAGAACTTGGAGAGCTTAAGATTACAGAAATGCAATGGTTCTTACAACCTTACAGTAAATATTAACATTAATTATTTCCAAATATGAAATGAAAATTATTGGAAATGTTTGTTTAAACAAAATAAGAAATGAAAAGATTAATAATGGTGTTGCTGACTTTGACAGCAATTAGCTTAGCTTCAGAGGCACAAGAGTTTACAAAATTTTTTAATGTTATAGGCTCTTATAATCATGAATTGAAAAAATGGGAAGTAGATTATGCGACTTATGAAGCATCAGAAAGAATTGCAATTGTATTTAATTACAATAACCATAATGGAGATATGAAATTATATTTACCTGAAGAACCTTATGTGCTTTTTATGCATAGTTATATTGGGGAAACAGATGGGTTTAAAGAATATTGGTGTATTGATAGTGAGGGTGATATAGTTAAATATAGTTGGAATAATGAAGAACTTATGTTATATGTATATCAAGATAAAACTTGGTTAGTATTCTCTATTGTAAATCCTGAATAACATAAGTTTTATATATCCCAATAACATAAAATTTAAAAATTATTTTCAAACAGGTTATGTAGTTTACTTGCAAAAGAATAATAGAATTAAAAGTACTTGTGATAAAATAACGAAAGCCCAACACGCGCTCATATTGCATAGCGCAATTAGTTGTAAATATGAAGTTTATGCATATTAATTAAGTATATTTGTAAGCAGAAAAATATGTAATATTAATGCGCTACGCAGCATAGCGCAATACGTTGCCAGTAATTTAAAAACACACAACAATGAAAAATATGAAAATAGGATTGCTAATAATTATAAGTGTGTTGTTGATTCAAGAAAGAACATATTCGCAGACTTATATTGAACAGCAATATACAAGCCTAACAAACAGAGAACTTGTCAAATTGTATAAAACTCAAGTAAAAGAGCTTAATGCAATGATGAAAACAAAAAACGAAATTTCAACTAATAAAAATGCTATAAAGTTGAAACTAAAAACCATAAAAGATTTATACGGATTTGCTTCTTTTGTTGATTCATTTGTAAAGAATGTAAGTAAATATAAAGGCATATACGATGAATGTAGAATAAAATATTCAACCTATATTTATGAATTATATTATCCTTTGTATAAAAGAGAAAAAAGTGATTTTAATGTAAATCTGAAATCTGATATTTTAGAAGCAAAAAATAATTTACAAAAATTAAACGAAATAAAAACGGAAATATGCTGGGATATAACAGAAAATCAAGATATTGCTGACGAGATTGAAAGATTTAATCAAATTATTAGAATGTATGATGAGTTTCAATCTTTAATTGTGACAACTAATGATTCTATAAAAACAAATGTTACAATTTTTTCATTGACGAAATTTTCATTATTGACTGATATGATGAATCTATGGCAATTAATATCTGAACAATCCACAACTAAAATGCAATCTCAAATATCTGAACTAAAATGTCAATATCATGAATTACTTTTGAAAACTCTTAAAACTGAATGGAAACAGATTGAAACACAGTCCATCACTTTAAAAGATGTAGATTATTTTAATTCAATGATAGGAGAATTTATTTCTTTATCAGATAATATTGAAAAAAAGAATTGTGTTGGTTATGAAAAATTTATGGAACTTCATAACAAAGCCGCATTAAAGAAAAAAACCGTCAATGAATATGCTGAAAAGGAAATTCTTAAACAAGAATTAGCGGTAGCAAAAGAACGAGAAGAGTATCTAAAGTACAATCCAGTTTCATTTTATGAAGCGGCATTATATTATGATGCTATAGGAGCACCAAACCTCCGTATTAGCCTTTGCAATAATACAAACACAACAGTTGACGCCTTTAAAGCAAGTATTTATTCTTATAATCGTTTTGATGAACCTGTGAATAATTTTTTATACAAGACACACAAAGCGAAAATTATTAACCAACCTAATCCTCCAATTAGGCAAGATGAATGTGGTGGTTGGTTAACTTCTTATGCACTTTATTTTCAAGAAAGTGCTGCTAAAGTTAAAGTGGTTTTAACGGAAATACATTTTACTAATGGAAAAACTTGGAAACCTAATAAAGGACATGCGATTACTATAATTGCTGAGTTTCCATATTAATTATAAGTTATATGATGATTTGTTTTGTTTCCAATACATCTGTGATATTTGATAAAGACTATGCTATGTTCATCGGAATATTACTTTCCTTTGTTGTAGGATTTACTGGATTAATTATAAGCTATAAAAATTCTAGGAAAACAACTTTTATCAATTCTGTTACAGCTTCAAGAATAAAATGGATTGACAATCTTAGGGAAAATGTTTCTGTTTTATGTGGTCTTATTTATAATTATAATATCTCCGATTTATCCGATGATGAAAAAAATATTATCAGAAAAGAAGTTGATAAACTCAATTATTTAATCAAGTTGCAACTTAATTCTAATGCGCATATTGACAGTGAGATTATTATTTTAATTGATGAAATCGTAAAACTAACAGACCGAAAAGACATAAAAGGATCGGGTGAATTAAAAGAAACTCTTGATAAGTTTGTTGCAAAGACACAAACACTTTTAAAGTTTGAATGGGAACGAGTTAAAATAGAATCTGTTAAAGGTAATCTTTCGGAAAAGAAAAAGAAGAAATAAACTACTGGCAACAAAAGCTCATACGCCATTACCGCAGTGTAGGCTTCGGTTAGCACAGAAATAGTAAATTTGAAGTGAAATTTTCAAATCAAAAATAATAGTAAAAAGCGGCAACGGCGCATAGCAAAAACGTTGGCCACAAGGCAAAGAAACATCCCTGCACAATAATAATTAAATAGACTAATATGAAAAAAATAGCAATTTTCACTTTGACCCTTTTAAGTATAATCAATGCCACTGGTCAGACATTAAATGAAAATCTGGAAACAATCGTTGAAAAATATTCATCAGACAGCTTATTAAATGGTTCAATCCTAATTGCAAAAGGAGATGAGATACTATTTCAAGGTTCTTTTGGCTTTAAAAATTTTGAAAAAAAGGAAATGAGCACACTTTCTACTTTATTTCCTATTGCTTCATTAACTAAGCAATTTACATCAACAGCCATATTACAATTACAAGAAAACGAAAAAATAACAATCGATGATAAGATTGGTGACTATATTAAAGTTCCTGCATCAATGAAAAATATATCGATTAAAAATTTAATGAATCATACATCTGGCATACCAGACTACTTGCAAAATGATATTTATAATCAAAAAGATTCAATTTATTATTTTATATCACTAAGAGACACATTAGAGTTTGCAGCAAATTCAGAACATCGATATTGTAATTCAGGTTACTTTCTACTTGGAGAGATAATTGAAAGTATTTCTGGAAAAAGTTATGGTGAATTTTTAAATGAAAATATATTTAAACCTCTTGAAATGAAAAATTCCTTTGTAAATAATGGAGCAAACATTGACAGGGCAATTGGATACGATGAAAATTGGAATCGGAATGATTATCTAATGACAACGGCAGATGGTGGATTAATCTCAACAGTTGAAGACTTATATTTATGCGATAAAGCACTATTTGAGAATGATTTGCTTAATAATGAGAGCAAAGAATTAATGTTTAAACCCACAATCTTAGATAATGGGAAAAAGGTAAATTATGGATTTGGTTGGGATATTAACGAGAATGATAACAACATTGCATCTCATACAGGTTGGCTGGCTTCATTTGGAGCATATAATCAAATAGATTCAGAAACTGGGTATTTCTTGATACTTCTATCAAATCAAATCAGACCTGAATTAATGGACTTGATTAATGATATTAATAAAGAATTATATAAAACAGAATAAAGCCCAGTTGCTAACAATGTATAAAAATAATAGCCTAAATACTAGTAAATTCAAGCGTTGTAGCCCATTTCAGCTTTTGTGTAACTTGACAGGAAAGTGCTACGCAGTCGGCTACTATTCTTATACTACCCGTTAAAAAATGAAATTTCCTGACATTAATTATAATTTCTGGTTATCTAACTGGAACAAAAGCATTGGTGAAGGTAAAGTCTACACAATAATAATATTGCAAAGTATATAAGCTTTGGAAAAGACATCAATGCTTGCCAGGATTTTTAGTTTTAATGAGTCAATACTTAGAAAGCATTAAATTGCTGGTAATAAGCAAATTTAAGAATGAAAACATTCTTTCCCAAATTCAGATCCCCAACTTCAAAAAACAGAAAATCCTTTTACCTAATTACTCATACCTAAGTGCTTTGGCAGGAACAATTCGAGTGATATAATAGGATGGAATAACCAGCACCAAGACCGAAACTAAAAATGTACCAAGGTTTAATAAAAATACATATGACCAATGTAATTCAACAGGAACATAATCAACATAATATGATTCAGGCGACAAGCCTATTAATCGGAAATTCAATTGTACAAAATAAAATAGTAAGCCAATAATATTACCCCAAATCATTCCCTTTATAATTATTCCGGAAGCCTGATAAAGAAATATCTTACGAACGGAGCTGCTATTTGCACCCAGCGCTTTTAACAAACCAACCATGCTGGTACGCTCAATAATTAAAATCAATAGAGTTGAGACCATAGTTATTGTTGCCACAATTATCATCAAAACAAGTATAACTATAACATTCATATCAAGGAGGTTAAGCCAATTAAATATTTGTGGAAATTCATCATAAACAGTAATTACCGATAGATTATAAGGAATATCATTATATAGCTCAAATGATGTGTTGTTAATATCCGCTATATCATTCAGCATTATCTCAATGCTACCAACTTCATCCGGTTTCCAGTTATTGAGCTTTTGCAAATGCCGTAAATCACCTATGATATACATATTATCAAATTCTTCCA
>Ga0222627_1000932_pt1 | contig 10259 bp, 4 predicted proteins | sample AntAcemetageno93_FD_179859 | JGI IMG/M metagenome (GOLD analysis project Ga0222627, IMG submission 179859) | Saline water microbial communities from Ace Lake, Antarctica - #93 | ecosystem: Environmental > Aquatic > Non-marine Saline and Alkaline > Saline | place: Antarctica: Ace Lake | collected... | reverse complement strand
AAGCCCGGCCAGTTGATGCCTAAGAAGCGCCGGGTGCCGCCGCCTTTCGGTTCGACCGCTACGACCAGCAGGTCATTGACCGTGATCTTCCGAAAGTCGTTCTCCCCCTCCATGTTCTTGCCGTGGATCAGCCCGCGGTTCAGCTCTGCGTTGGCGGTTTTGTCTCCCCAGAAGACGGCGCTGGAGCATAACGGCTTCTCGATATTCGGGGAAGGCCCGAAGACGAGCGTGTTGGAGAGGAAATAGAAGCTGTTGATGCCGGCCATGTCGTCGCGGTTGAGGTTTCGCTGTAACCGGAAACTGTAGGTGCCGGCGGATGACGCCTGCATCCCGCCCAGGCAGGCGTCCAGTTCGCCCGAGTACCGATCGTAGAGTCCGCCCAGCTGGGCCCGGACCGAGGGGATGAAGGAGTTCTCGTAAAACGCGACGGACCTGCAGTAGTGCTCGATAAAGACGAAGTTCACCCAGTCTAGGATCTGCGGTGCGCAGAGATATCCGATGGAATAGGCCCTCTCCTCGGGCGTCCCCCACACGTGCAGTACATGGTTGCCCCTGACCGTTTTAAGAGTCCCGCCTCCGCTGCCGGAGACGACCGATTGCCCGGTATCTCCGAAAGGCGCCGGCTGGTACAGAACCACGTCCGCGTCCTCGACGACCTCTCCGTAGTTCACGGTGACGACGGGCAGCAGCAGGGCCGCGGTTGTCTGGTACCAGCCGACTGGATCGGCGAAGTCCTGGTGGTCCACCCCCCCGTCGCCGCCGGTGTCCATATAGGCCCAGACCGCGTAATCTCCGGGCGCCAGCCCCGTGATGGCATAGGAACCCTCGGCGGTGAGTTTCCGGTAACCGGCAGCATACCGGGATCGGTAAGGATATGTCTCGGTCTCCATGCTCCGGATATGCTTCCGATGCTCGGCCTTCACCGCCACCAGGTAGATGTCGCCCGCGGTGGCGATCCCCGGCGCGGAGACGTTGCCGGCGATCGTCCCCGTGGAGACTGCGGTCGAGTCGACGCATTCCGAAACCGGCACGTCGCCCAGGGCGCCAAAGTAGGCTCTGGTCACTCCCCTGATCGCCCAGAGGCCGGAAGTCGGTCGGAAGAGGGCGATCTCGTCGATCGAGTCCCCGTTGTAGTCCCCCGTCACCGGGCTGTCTCCTGACTGACCGAAATAGACCCGGGTCAGCCCGCGGACCGCCCAGAGCCCGGAAGTCGGCCGGTAGACCGCGATCCCGGCCACGAAGGGCCCGCCCACGCCGTACCAGTCGTAAACCGCGGGCACCGGCGTGTCCCCGCTTCTACCGAAGTAGGCCCGTGTCAGCCCCCGGATAGCCCACAGCCCGGTGGAGGGCCTGAAGAACCCGATCTCCCTCGTCCCGTCGCCCGAATAGTCCGCGGGGACCGGGAGATCGCCCTCCATACCGAAATAGAACCTCGTCAGGCTCCGTACCGCCCACCGCCCCGAACCCTGCTGGAAGATGGCGGCCGACGCCGAGCCGGCGCCGGTGTAATCTCCCGGGACCGGGATGTCGCCAGCCGCGCCAAAGTAAAAGCGGGTGTGATCCCTGACCGCCCAGAGCCCGTTTCCCGGCCGGAAGACCGCGACATCGGCGATCCCGTCGCCATCGTAATCCCCGGCGGACGGGATATCCCCCGCCCGGCCGTAGTAGACCCTCCCCAGGTTTCTTACCGCCCACAGCCCCGTTGCCGGACGGAAGACGGCGATGTCATCTCGCCCGTCCCCGTTAAAATCAGTCGCCGTAACCGGCAGGGCTAACAAACCCGCAAGAATTATTGTCGACAGTTTCTTTATCATTCTTCACTCAGCCCATCGACAAACCAGGTTTGCCGGTTCACCGTCCATAAATTTATTCCCCATTTTTACCCCGCAATGATTGGAAATCATACCCGCAAAGTCCTGATAGTCACCGTTATAATGATAGAAACGTCTGACCTGCCCCACATAGTTATACCACTTCTAGAGTTAGTAACTGAGAATAATTCCTAGATATTTTTCCACTTGAGTTTCAGGTGCTGGAGGCCTATCTTGCAGAAAACCGCGTCCATAAAATGTATTCTGTTGATGATCACAAAAAAGGCAAGCTTGCTAAGACCGGGTATAAAGTTCTGCGAGAATCAACAAAGTACAGTCTTTTGGAAATAGATCTGTTGACCGGCAGGAAGAATCAGATCCGGGTCCAGCTTGCGGATAAAGGCTGTCCTGTGGCTGGCGACAAAAAGTATGGAGCAAAGGGAAATGGCATTAAAAGGCTTACATTTCATGCGGCTTCCATTACAATAGTTCATCCGTATTCAAAAGAGACTATGACCTTCACCACACAGGTTCCCGCTTATTTCAAATCACTTATCCAGGGGTTTTAAGGGACTCACAAAGAATCCGAAAAGGTATATCTGAGATGATAGTTAATCTATTTATAATGTTTTGTCGTATTTCTCCTAAGTTAAAAGGTGTCATGTGGAAACAGTGGTATCAATTTTTAGCTAGATCCTATCAAAGAAAAGACTGGAATTTTATGAACTATGGTTATGCTCCTTTAGCTGATCAAACTGAACAAATTTATTTAGGCAAAACAGATGCAAATAATCGCTTTGGTATCCAACTGTATCATCATGTCGCATGTACTATTGACCTTAGGGATTTAAATGTACTGGAAGTTGGAAGTGGCCGAGGTGGTGGTTCAGATTATATCAAACGGTATTTAAAACCCAAAATAATGGTGGGTGTGGACTTTTCAGAAAATGCCGTAAAATTTTGCAACCAGAATTATGATTTTAATGGACTTTCTTTCGACATTGGCAATGCTGAATCTCTACCTTTTCCAGATAACAGTTTTGATGTCGTGATAAATGTTGAGTCTTCCCATTGTTACGGTTCAATGGATGCATTTCTTGGTCAAGTTAAGCGGATACTTCGTAAAGACGGATACTTTCTTTTGGCTGATTTTCGGAGTAAAGAGAACATAGATGTTCTTCGAGAAACACTATATAAATCAGGATTAACTTTAATCAAAGAGACTGACATAACTCTAAATATTGTTGAAGCCTTGAAATTAGATAATGAACGGAAGACTACTTTGATTAAAAATACAATTCATAAACCGCTGGTTCAATCGTTCCTCGAGTTTGCTGGTACTAAAGATTCAAAGATTTATGAAAAGTTTAAAAGCGGAGAGATTATTTACCAAAGCTTCGTATTACAAAAAATAACTGATCAATAAAACCCTGATCACACCCCAAAGAAAATCAGGGTCAGAGAAAATTAGGGTCAAATCTTGACTATGGACTAATGATCTCTTTATAAATTCGGTTCACTCGACGAGATAACTTTTTATCTTCCTTCACCTTCTTTTGAATCCGCTTATGAGTATGCGCTATGCTGTCTCCCCCTACTCCCCCCAGCTCATCCCCCAACTGCATAAGACTCTTTTCCCGAAAATTCAATCTATAGCTCAGTTCAATCAATACCTGCCGGGCTTCCCTCTTCTTTGAATGGGCCCTCAGTATCATCTTCGTGCTTAACTGTCAAGAATCGAGGCTTGACCCTGATTTTTTCTATCTCCCTCCTTATTGAACCCTGAATCGGAAAGTAATGCCGGAAAATTGTTATAATTTGAACAACTTGAAAAGGTTAAGTCTAATTCAATACTAAAAATTATTTACAGAATATTTTAAGAAAAATGGCCTCCTTGTTTTTACCATTTTCCGATAAAATGGTGGTAGGACAATTTTGGGAACAGTATACCAAATGGAACTCACAAAAAATTAAGAAATTAAGTATGGTGTCCCCGGAATTCCCAAGATTGTGTGTTTCCCCTTTGGCAAAAAAGAACCAAAATCGTGCTTCAAGAATCGAGGTTTGACCCTAATTTTTTTGACCCTGATTTTTTTCTATTTGACCCTGATTTTTTCAACTTGACTGTGCCCATAGTGAAAAAGAATGTTGACTTGTGCTTGTTTGATTGCTAAATTTAAGGAAAGGATTTCTCGTAAGCTACGCTAATTCGCTAATTCACACCCAAGCCAGAAAAGTCTCTTGCTCTAGGCGAGTTAAAAGGAGGTCTAGGTCTAGACCCAGCGGGTGCAAATGAACATTGGGAAACAGCGAACTTTGCTCTGGTTAGGATTAGAAGTAGCTTCGCGCAAAGCGATTTCCTATTGTGTTGAAATATGTCACCAGGCTGATGCTGGCGCCTATGGTGAGAGTGGTGGCACTGTCTGCCAACCACTGAATGAAACAGGGGAAGCCATTTACCCAGAAAGGAATGAAGATCGTAAATACATGTGTAGTTCTGGCAGTTCTGCTGCTAACCGTCCTGGGACTGCTCTCCGCGGCAGCGGGGCAGACCACAGCTGAAACGATTCTCATCCGGTCGCTGCAGGACAGGCTTCAGGACCAGGCCCGGGTCTGGCGTTACCTGATGGAAGCTACGGAGAACACGGTGGCCAGCCAGGAGGCCGCGGCCCGGCAGACGGCGAAAGAGATGGTTACGGTGCACACGAAAGCATCGTACGAACTCATCGACCATTACCTGGACTGGATCGACACCGTCCCACAGACAGAACGGAAAAGAGCAATCGCCAACGAACTGCTGGACCGGCTGGCCCGGTATGCTATCGGCAAATCTGGGTACGTGTGGATACTGGATTACAAAGGTTCCTACGTCCTGTCCAAGAATAGGGCCCGCGACGGCGAAAATATCTGGGATTCGAAGGATTCGGACGGCAATCTGTTTGTCCAGAATCTGATACGCAAGGGCCGGGCGTTGCACGAAGGGGAGACCGACTATCACTCTTACCCCTGGAAAAATCAGTGGGAGACATCGCCCCGGGAAAAGATTGCGGCCCTCCTTCACTTTCCCCGGATGGAATGGGTGGTGGGCATATCCACATATTACGATGACCTGGTGGATATGAGCTACCGGGCGGTAACCATGGAACGGATTAAGAATCTGATCGCGCAGCAGAGGATCGGTAAATCAGGGTACATCTGGGTCACCGACAGCGCTGGTGTCTACCAGGTGTCGGAAGAGGGGCTGCGGAACGGGGAGGATATCAGCGGAGCCAGGGATGCCAATGGAGCACTTTTCATCCAGGACGCGATCAGGAAAGCCAAAGACGCCGGTGTGGACACGGCGATTCAGGAGTACTCATGGCAGAATATCGGTGAATCGAAACCGCGGATGAAAGTCGCCGGCCTTGCCTACATGGAAGCCTGGGATTGGATTATCGGCGTCAGTGCCTACTATGACGATTTCATCGGCGAGGATGCTGCCGGAATGGAAAAGGGCATTCCGGATGAAGGAGAGCCTGTCCCCGGCGTGACCGACACCGAGATCCTTATCGGCTCCAGCGCAGCCCTGGGAGGCCACGCCTCGTTCCTGGGTTCACAGCTTATCGAAGGAGCCAGAGCCCGTATCAATGAGGTCAACGAACAGGGTGGAATCCATGGAAGAACCATACGGCTGGTGGCCTATGACGACCGGTACGATCCGCCGAAGACCGTCGCTAACACCAGGAAATTGATCCATGAAGACAAGGTTTTCGCCCTGTTCAACTACGTCGGAACGCCCACTACAAAAGCCGTTATCGTTAATGAAACCCCTGTCTCGGACGCGAAGATTCCCCTGGTGGGCCTGTTCACCGGCGCGGAGTTCCTGAGAACTCCCTTCCAACCGTATGTCTTCAACGTCCGCGACTCGTACTACGCGGAAGCCGAGGGGGCGGTCACTTACTTTACCAGCCTGGGCCTGAAGAAGATCGCCGTCATGTATCAAAACGACGCTTTCGGTCGGGCGGTCCTGGACGGCGCCAAAATCGCCCTGAAGAAACGAGGGATGAAACCCGTCGCCATAGCAACCTTCGAGCGGGGAACCATGGACGTTGAAAAGGCCATGGAGCGCATCAAAGCCAGCGGCGCTGAAGCGGTGGTGATGGTGGGCACCTATTCACCACTGGCCAAATTCATCAAGATCAGCCATGACGCTGGATTCAGCCCCTACTTTCACACCGTCTCCTTCGTCGGTTCGGAAGCGTTCGGAAAGGAGCTGATTGAAACCCAAAAAATTTCGCCCGAATACTTCCGCAAGATCATCGTCACCCAGGTCGTGCCGGCGCCGTTCTCCGGCGACTACGCAGGGGTGCGGGAGTACAGGCAACTGGCTAAAGAATACAATCCACGGCACGAAGAGAACTACGTCGCCCTGGAAGGATTCATCAATGCCGGGGTCCTGGTCAAGGCCCTGCGGAAAGCCGGCCGGAACCTGACCAGGGAGAAGTTTATCTTCGCCCTGGAATCCATGCGGAACGTCGATATCGGAATCGGCAAGCTGTTGACCTTCGGCAACAACGATCACCAGGGATTGACCGGTATCTACTACTCACGGCTGACCTCGGAAGGAGTCTTTGAAATATTTACTCCGCTGATGTAGCGGGGAATTGGGGTCAGGTCTTTAATTGGTTAATTACTGATTCCTTGCATCATACTTAGTATTTGGGGTGTGACCCTGTTTTTTTCCCTGTTTTTTTCCTGATTCCTTGCATCATACTTAGTATTTGGAGTGTGACCCTGTTTTTTTCTTGGAGTGCAAATTTCAGTAATAGCTAATCAAGGAGGGGAAAATGAAATTTATTATGTGGAAAAAGTCCGGGTTACTCCGAAGGATGGCTCTGGCGCTGGTCCTGGCGTGGGCGGCGTTAGGTTTCAGGCCCACAATCTCCCGTGCCCAGGAACGTCCCAACATCGTCTTTATCCTGACCGATAATCAGTCGCCTTCCACTCTGGGCTGTTACGGGAATGATGAGATATCAACCCCTAATATCGATCGCCTCGCCGCTCAGGGGATTCGTTTTGAGAATGCTTTCGCCTGCAACGGGATGTGCTCTCCCAGCCGGGCGACCATCATGACCGCCCTGATGCCGTCCCAGCACGGCATACACACTCAGTTATCCGATCAACTGAAGAAGGAATGGCCGAAGAATTGGTGCGTGGTCGATGAATTTCGTACTCTGCCCAAGACCCTGGCTGAAGACGGAGGGTACGAGACCGCCCTGATAGGCAAGTGGCATCTGGGCAATCCCTACCAATCCCAGCTTGGGTTTGATTACTGGGTGACGTTTCCGGAAGGACATACCTTGGACTGGTACAACAACGATATCATCGATAACGGTACCCAGTATAAATGTCCGGGTCATATCACCGATTTCTGGACGGAGAAAGCCGTCGAGTATTTAAATAATCGGAGTGGAGAAAAGCCCTTCTTCCTCTACTTGGCCTACGATGCTCCTTACGGTCTACCGCCCTCAATAACGGGAAAAGCTGAGAATCGCTTCGCCGGGCTTTATGAAGGGAAGGAGATGAACTCATCCCCCCGGGCCGGTCTGAATAAGATGCTGGAAAAATACGTTAGAGAAGGTCCCGAACACTATAAGAGCCTGGCTGGAATCGGGCATAACAAGTGGGCCGCGACCCTTATTCTCACGCTTAATGACCCGGAATCGATGCGGAACTTCGCCTCTCAGATCTCCCTGGTCGACGACGGTGTGGGCCGGTTGCTTGATACCCTGAAGCTGAACGGCCTCGATAAGAATACCCTGGTAATATTATCATCGGACCAGGGCCTGGCATACGGACAGAAAGGTCTGTGGGGACAGACGGAAAACACTTACCCCTCGAACCTCTATGACACTCCATTGCGCATCCCACTGATTTTCCGCCATACCGGGCGGATTCCGGTTCTCCAGGAGACGGGACTCCTGGTAAGCGACTATGATATATTTTCCACCATCCTCAGTTACGTCGGTTTGAGCTCAATCGATATAGCCAATACTCCGGGCCTGAGTTTCGCGCCCCTCCTGGAAGGTAAAAAACTCTGCTGGAAGGAACACGACGCTGTCTTCATGGAACAGGAAGAAAGCCGGGCTGTCCGGACCCTTGAATGGAAATATGTGGAGCGTTGCCCGCAATTTATACAAGAGTTCGGATCTTCCAGAAGCGGTTTAGACGCATTTGAAAAGATGATCCAGAAAAAGTATCCCCACGCGGCCGACAAGATAGTGAAGCTGTTTCAGAATAAACTGACCGGTGATGAACTGTATAACCTGAAAGATGACCCGGAAGAACTGGTCAATCTGGCGGGAGATTCGGAATATGCCGATATCCAGAAAAAACTGGCCGAGCGGCTGAAAGATTTCTTTGACAGGTATGCCGATCCCCAATACGATCTATGGAAGGGGGGAACGGTAAAGTCTAACTCCAATGTTCCCTTTATCTGGAAAAAGCTAACCCCGGGCTGGAAACCGGTGATGAAAGAAGTCACGCATCCATTTTCCGATAAAGAGTAGCCGCCATCGCAGACCTGCGGGGACGCGCTGCAAATCCACCCGAGGAAATTCCGAAGCGGCAAGTTACAGCTCCTGTATGGTCTTCCGGTTACGGTCATGCCTGATCTGGAGACGGATCATCAAAATCCCGGCGATAAAGAGGAGGATTCCTCCGAAGAAGACCACTTCCATGGCATGGTTGTGAAAAATTTTCCGGGAGACGAAACCCAGCAGGAGAGCACAGATAATCTGGGGGAGGGTTATGGTTATATTGAAGAGACCCATATAAACTCCGAGTTTCTTCTTCGGGACCTCGGCTGAAATCATGGCGTAGGGGATAGTCATAATGCTCCCCCAGGTTATTCCCACCCCGATCATGCAGAGGAGAATCGGCCATTGGGATCTGATAAAAAGAGCGGACATCATCCCAATCCCCCCGCAGATGAGTGAGATGCCATGCGTCCCCCTTCCCCCGAATTTCCGGGCCAGCTCGGGTATAAAAAATGAGTAGATAAAGGCTACCACCTGATAGGTGGCGAAAGCCATCCCGCACCAGGCAACGCCTTTTTCCAGTTCCAATGACAAGAGAGGATGCCCGGAGATAGCAGCACCGGGAGGGAGATGGAAGACATTCTGGGATATCCCGATTCCGAAGAAGAGCCACATGCAGAACATGCCCATCCAGTTGAAGAGCTGAACCGGGTAGAATTCCTTGATCACCGGCGGCATATTAATAATGTTCTCTACCATCTCCTTTGCCCCGCCGGATATCTTCTTCAGGAGAGGTCCCCGGTTTTTTTCTTTCTCCAGCTTCCATTTCTCCAGATCCTCCGGGGGATCTTCGGGCGTGGAGAGCACGGTCCAGAGAACGGACAGAAAGAAAGCCGCCCCCCCAATATAGAAAGCCATTCTTATGGGAAGGGGAATGGCGCCTTGCGCGTCGCCGGACGGGTTGATACCAAAAATATGGATCATGGCCCAGGGGAGTAAAGCGGCGATGGCCGCTCCAGCGGTGGCAAAAATTGTCTGGAGCGCGAAGGCCCGGGTCCTCTGTTTTCGAGGGGTTTTATCTCCTATCAGAGAACGGAATGATTCAGTCGCCCCGTTATTGGCCGAATCCATGAACCAGAGCAGGCCGGCCGCCATGAAAAGGGATCCCGAGTTGGGCATCAGAAAGAGCACCACCATGGCGATAAAGGCCCAGCCAAGTATATACGGGGAACGCCGGCTCCAGCGCCCCAGGAAACGGCACCAGGTCTTATCGCTCATCATACCGATGACCGGCTGAACCAGGAGTCCGGTCAGCGGAGCTGCGAGCCAGAGAAACGCCAGATTGTCCACATTCGCGCCCAGGTACTTGTAGATGCTGCTCATGTTAGCCATCTGCAGGGCGCTGCCGAACTGGATGCCGAAGGCGGCGAAGGTCAGGCTGATCAGCTGCTTGAAATTCAGTTCTTTCCTTTTCATTGAATTTTCATGCGAAATAGAGCATATCGGCATCACAACCCGATGGGCTGTTCTATTAAGGGAAAAGAATGCGGATAGTATAACTGTCAAGAGACATTCCAGACAATAAAAAAAACCTTCCGGGTGGTGAGATTTCATCAGAACCTGCATTCGAGCAGGGCTACTTTACAGACATAATATTTGGAGGCCGGCGCGCCGAAGTTTTACGAAGGAGGGTGGCCCTAAGATTTCCTTCCCTCCAGGTCATTGCGATCCCGACTTGTCCGCCGTTTTTATCCGCCGAAGCTTTTCAGCCGCCGTAGCCAGCAGCCTACGCCAAAGTAGCCTTTGGCTACGACGAAAAAAACAGGGTCACACCCCAAATACTAAGTATGATGCAAGGAATCAGTAATTAACCAATTAAAGACCTGACCCCAATTCCCCGCTACATCAGCGGAGTAAATATTTCAAAGAC
>Ga0222627_1000922_pt1 | contig 10315 bp, 6 predicted proteins | sample AntAcemetageno93_FD_179859 | JGI IMG/M metagenome (GOLD analysis project Ga0222627, IMG submission 179859) | Saline water microbial communities from Ace Lake, Antarctica - #93 | ecosystem: Environmental > Aquatic > Non-marine Saline and Alkaline > Saline | place: Antarctica: Ace Lake | collected... | reverse complement strand
CCGTTGGCTCTGAGATTTGTCAAGAAAAATTATGGGATATTTCCTGATTTGGTCAAGAACGTCCGCTAACTGTTCATATCCTTTGGCATTAGTCTGGATTTGTAAATTTCCTGAGCCCTTAGGAGAGCGGCAAGGTCATCAACCCCCATTACCTCTTCTTCATCTTCCGCAAGGATATATCCGACAGAGAGACCGTCATCGTGCATGTATTCAATGAGGTCTGTTATGAAATACTCTTTGACATTACTCAATCTGCCATTGACCTCCTTTTCGACTAAGTGAGGTTTTGAGGCAAACACAGGAAGGTAATGTAGGAGGACGTCTTTTTTGGCAGCATAGATCCCTGAATTGCAGATTTGGAGCGCCTGCCGCTTCTCCTCAGGATATTTCTTCCAGTATTTCCATTCTGTGATTTTTTTAACCTGATTTCTGTCCGTTTCGAGTACGCCATATTGCTTTCTTGATTTCGGTCTGAAGCCGAGGGCAATCAGCGCGTGTTCTTTTAGACTTCTTACCAGCTCCATATATGTGTTTCTCTTGACAAAAGGTACGTCGCCCATGGTGATAATCAGCCGATCATAGACCTCGGTTTCTAAAAAGGTGAGGGTAGCAAGCAAGGCTCCTCCGGTGCCGTTTAGTTCAGGTTGTTCTCGGTAAGTGAGGCCGAGGTCACGGGTGGCCTTTATCACATCATCCTTTTTGTGGTTGACGACCACGGCCTTTGGGCCTGGAGGGAGGTTTGCCAAGATGTGAAAAAGAATAGGGCGGCTGCCCTTATAAAAAGATCTCTCGGGAATCAGGGGCAGAAGCGTTTTGTTGCCGCTGTACCCTTTCATGCGGCTGCCTCTTCCTGCGGCTAAGATTACGGATGCTGTTTTCATATGTTCTAAGCCTCTGAACCTGTGAACTGTCGGGGATCATGCCTGGTTGCCTTGAAATAGTCAAGGCCCAAAAAGATCCAGCAGGACCCGAGATCACCTGTCCTGTAAGCAGTATACCCCCATGTGATGAAAGTGCGGCCGATGTCGGTCATTTGACTTCGACCTCAATATGGTCCACAGGAATGACGGTTATGGAGCTGAGGATTTTTGCAGAACGGTGAGAAAGTCAAGCCTTACATTTTCCTGGAGTTTTCTGAATGGAACCATTGAACCCATCGATAATTTTAGCTTTGATGCGTGGCAGTTTCTGTGCTATATGGAGTGTTTACAAATTTGGTAATGTCCTGTTTGTACCATAACCTATTGAGTAACCTTGAAGACGAAGAGAGTTATATGGCGAAAAAATTATGGCACGGATCCAGATGGCCTGAGGGGGTTCCTTATGAAATTGAGGGATATGAGAGGCCTCTGTTTTCCATTCTGGATGATACCGCGCGTGCCTATCCGGACAAGACTTATACCATCTTCAACGATTTCACACGCACCTTCGCCGAGGTGAAGGATACTGCCGACCGTGTGGCCAATTTTCTCGTTTCGAGGGGCATCAAACCTGGGGATCGGGTCGCCATTTTTCTCCCCAACCTGCCCCACTATCCGGAGATCTTCTTCGGTATCCTCAAGGCAGGGGGTGTGTGCGTAACCTGCAACCCTCTTTACAAGGCATCAGAATTAAATTTTCAGCTCAAAGACTCCGGGACCAAGGCGGTTTTTGCCATGGATCATCCCGAATTTTATGCTACAACAGTGAAGGCAATAGTCGGCTCTGATGTGGAGACAGTGGTTATCTGCAACGTAAAGTCCTACCTCCCCTGGCTAAAGGGCTTTTTAGGTTCAGTATTCGGAAAAATCCCCAAGGCCGACAGCTATGAGCCAGGCCACCTGATGTTTGATGATGTTATCAGGTCGGCCCGTCCAGAGCCGCCTAATCTCGATATTGATGCGGTCAATGATGAGGCCCTGGTCCTCTACACCGGGGGAACTACAGGAGTTCCTAAGGGCGCCAGGTTGAGCCATGCTAATCTACTTTCCAATGTCATGAGCACTGAACAATGGGTGGTCATCCCCCAGAACTCGGGACCGCCTCAGAGGGTTGAAAAAGGGGGAGCCCATACCTATCTCGGTGTCTTGCCCTGGTACCACAGCTTCGGTCTAACCCTCTGCATGCTGACAAGTTGCAGAAATGCCTCCCGTCTGGTGTGTATCCCTGATCCGAGGGTCGGAAATCCCCCTTTCACGGAAGTCCTTAAATCGATCGAGAGATACAAGGTAACCGCCGTCGTTGCCGTGCCAACCATCTATTCCGCACTTGTCAATCATCCCTTGATCGACAAGTTTGATCTCACATCGATCATTGGTTGCGGTTCCGGTGCAGCCCCTCTGCCGATTGAGGTTATCCGGCAGTTTGAGGAGAAGACAGGGGCTGTTATTTTTGAGGGTTACGGTCTTACCGAAACCTCGCCCGTTATAACGACGAATCCGACCAATCCGGACCAGCGCAAGATCGGATCGGTCGGAATGCCCTCTCTGAGTACTGACATCAAAATCGTGGATCTGGAAACCGGGCTTCAGGAATTGCCTCGGGGCGAGGATGGCGAGATCGCCGCGTCCGGGCCACAGATCATGTTAGGGTACTGGAACAAGCCCGGGGCCGACGAGGAGGTGTTTAGGGAGATTGAGGGTAAACGATATTTTCTGACCGGTGATATCGGCCATTTTGACGAGGACGGGTTCATTATCATTACTGACCGGAAAAAGGATTTGATTATTGTGGGCGGGTTTAATGCCTATCCAAAGGAGATTGAAGAAGAGCTCTATGCCCATCCCAAGGTGGCCTTGGCGGCAGTGGTGGGAGTGCCCGATCCCCGTTCCGGGGAGGCTGTCAAGGCCTTTGTCCAGCTCAAGCCGGGGGAGGAAGCCACTGAAGAAGAATTTTTGGAGTTCTGCAAGGCCAAGTTGGCCGGGTATAAACGACCCCGTGAAATCGAATTCAGGGACAGCCTGCCCGTTTCTGTTGTGGGTAAGGTGTTGCGCAGGGTTCTTCGGGACGAAGAGCTCAAAAAAAGAAAAAAGTAGGCAGTATGCACTATTCCTTACTTCTTACTTCTTTCATCCCCGCAATCCTATGATGGTCTCTCTGCAGCGGGGATTGTAATATTGATGAATTCGTAAAAAATCGAAAATGTCCGATTATTGTCATTCCCGCGAAAGCGGGAATCCAGTAAGTCCAGGCAGTTATAGACTCCCGCTTTCGCGGGAGTGACGGCTTTGGAGACTTTTTACATGGGCGTCAATACTTGGAGGTGAAAGAATGTTTAAGAACATCCTGGTTCCTACTGATTTTTCCGAAGGTGATAGTCATGCGCTCGATATTGCAGTAAAGCTCTGTTCTCTCGATGGCGGAAAAATCAAACTGCTGCATGTCATAGAGATTATAGCCAATACGAGTTTCGAGGAGTTTGAGGATTTCTACACAACCTTAGAAAAGCGGTCCTACAGTGACCTGAGCGCCATGGTCGCTCAATTCCAGGGGAGTGAGGTAAAGATAGAGCCAGACGTCATATATGGCAACAGGGCCCATGAGATCCTCAGGTTTGCAGGAGAGAACGATATAGATTTGATTGTGATGAAATCGCACAGAATTGATGTGGAGGACAGGGCACAGGGTTGGGGGACCATCAGTTACAAGGTCGGTATTCTGGCGCAGTGCCCTGTAATGCTTGTGAAATAGCAGAACGGAAAGTGCCTAAAATGCCTAAAGTTTAAAATGCCTAAAATTGCAGGAAGAGGATATTGGCATGTTAAGGGAGGATGGGCAAGTTGCTTGCTCAGGTTTGATGGCTATTGACTTTGCATTGATTGGGATGGAGATACAGCGCCGGGTCTGTGGGGGGATGAAGGTTCTCTGCCTATCCATAGTGTTGGCGGTGGCCTTTTTGGGGTGCAACAAGGCCATGCCCGAGTTGGAGCCTGACAAATTCGTTGCCACGGCTCCGGGTAAGATCTATGAGGTTTCTAAGGAGGAAAAACCGGATTCGCTTCTCGCTGAAAAACTGCCGGGCATTTCTGACGATCTCCGGCCCTCAGGACATAAGCTCACCTTAGCCCAGCTTGTGGATGTGGCGCTTCGCATCAACCCTTCCACGAAGGTGGCGTGGGAGAGGGCCAGGTCTGCCGCGGCCCAGTGGGGCGTTGCACGTGGGGACTATTATCCCGCTATTAGTGGCGATGCGAGCGGAACCGGTATCGGGGGATCGGCTCGTGGTGTATATGGACAGTTGGGCGTCAGCCTCAGCTATCTTCTGTTGGACTTTGGGGGTCGTGAGGCCTCGGTTGAGAGCGCCAGGCAGGTCCTTGCCGCTGCTAACTGGAATCATAATCAGGCGATTCAGGACGTTCTCCGGAACGTGCCTCAGGCATATTACGAATATATCGGATACAAGGCTCAGGTTCGGGCGTCCGAGGCAAGCCTCAAAGAAGCCTTAACCAGTCTGGACTCTACGGAACAAAGACGAAGAGCGGGTGTGAGCACCATCGCGGATGTACTGCAGGCCCGTTCCAACGCTGATCAGGTGCGTCTTACTCTGGTAGCCAACCGGGGAGGAGTGAAGGTTTCCCGGGGAGACTTGGCAACTGCAGTGGGCTGGCCTGCAAATATCGACTTTGACGTGGCAGTTGAACCCGAGGATCTTCCTCTGAGCAGGATGGAACAGAACACGAAAGAGCTTATCAACCTGGCATTGCGCGATCGGCCGGACCTTGAATCTGCCCGGGCTACCGTACGCCAGGGGAAGGCGGATCTGAAAAAGGCAGAATCTGATCTGTGGCCCAAACTTGTTGCCACGGGGAATGCCGGATGGACAGGGATTAACGCGCGTATGAGTGGTTCCCTTGGCATTTTTGAAGATGGGGATATTGATTCCTCTGATATAAACTACTATGGAGGGCTTGCTCTTCAGGTTCCCATTTTTGAGGGTTTTTCGCTCCGGAACAAGGTGCGTGTGGCCAGGTCCGATCTGGAGGCTGCGCGTGCTGCTTTGCGTGTAAAGGAGGAGGAGGTAATCTCCGATGTGTGGAGATCATACTATAACGTGGGTACTGCGGCCCAGCAGGTGGAAACAAGCAAGACCCTTCTTGTCAGCTCCACGGAATCTTATAGGGTTTCTTTAGCCCGGTACCGTGCCGGTGCTGCGGATATTGTAGAGCTACTCAATGCCCAGAGCCTGCTGGTTTCGGCTCGTTCCCAGGAAGTGCAGGCCCGAACAGATCTCTTCACATACTATGCTGAGCTTGTGCATGCCATAGGGGCCGATCTTCCATCCGCGTCACCTGATAATCTGTCTGGACCAGAAGCAAGAGGAGAGGAGTCTTCACATGGCAAGAAATAGACAAATCCGAGCCTTTAACCGATGGCTCGAACCAGGCCTTTTGATGCTTCTCTGTTCGGTGTTTCTTTTGTCTGTGGGCTGTAAGAAGAAGCAGAAGGCCCTTCCCGCGGCAGCTCCCCCCGAGGTGACGGTGACTCAAGTTGTATTGAAGACCGTTCCTGTGCGTATCAATTATGTGAGTACAACAGAGAGTGTGATGAAGGAGGAGATTCGTGCGAGGGTAGAAGGTTTTCTTGAAGAGCGCAGGTTTAAAGAGGGGGATGATATTAAGAAGGGAGATCTGGTATTTGTCATTGAGCGTGCGCCTTTCGAGGCGGAACTTGAAGGGTCCTTGGCCCAGTTAGCCAAAGATAAGGCTGCCCTGGCTTTTGCAATGGAACAGGTGGAACGGTATGCGCCTCTTGCAGAAAAGGACTTTGTGACCCAGGAAGCCTTTGATGACTATCAGACAAAGGCCAAGGAAGCTGCAGCGTCTGTAAGGGCGGATCGTGCCAAGATCAAGCAGGACAGGTTGAATCTGGGTTATTGCACCATGTATTCTCCTATTAACGGGCGGATTGGTCGAACACTCGTGAATGTGGGCAACTTAGTCGGTGCCGGCGGTCAGAATACCCATTTGGCAACCATTGTGCAGTTAGACCCCATTTACGTTTATTTCAGCCCGAGCGTAGAGGAAATTTACACGATCTTGAAACACAATAAGAAGGGGACACCCAGTGTTGACCTGATCCTTTCTGACGGAAGCGTCTATCCCTATCCGGGCAAGGTTGACTTTATTGACAACACTGCCAACCCCGGGACCAATACCGTTAACATGCGTGCCGTTGTCCCGAATCCGCAAAAGATACTGCTGCCGGGGATATATGTTCAGACACGGCTCTTTTTATGCGAAATACCGGATACTCCCCTTATTCCTGAACAGGCTGTTGCCGAGGATCAGGGGGGAATGTATGTGCTGGTGGTGGGAAAAGACAATAAGGTTGAGCATCGTAAGGTGAATTCCCGCTGGACCTATGAGGGCCAGCAGATTATTGAAAAGGGTCTCAAAGAGGGTGAGAAGGTGATTACAGCCGGCATGCAGATGGTCCGGCCCGGGATGGTGGTGAATCCTAAACCCGCTTCGGAAAAAAAGGGACAGAAGACTGAGAGCGAAAAAGGAGATAAAGAGGTGTCTCAAAGGTTGTCCAAGGACACTCAAAAAGAAAATAAGTCTGAGTAAGCGAGGTAATCAGAGATGTTTGGAGCTTGAGACATGGCGTTGTTCAAGTTGCGGGTTGCGAGTTGCGAGTTACGAGTTTTTTCAATCAACAATAATAAAGCCGCGCAAAATTCACAAAAATTTAAATGTAGTAATACCAGCAAGTTATAAGCAAGAAAAAATGTGCAACCGGACTTTTTACGAGAACATCAACAATCATAAATCATCAATCCCAAGGAGTTGCGGGTAAAAATTCTGTATGTTCGTCGACTTCTTCATAAAGCGTCCTATCTTTTCCGGTGTTATCGCTATTGTTATTGTGATAGCGGGTGCGGTTTGTATCCCTATTCTTCCGGTGGCACAGTTTCCGGAGATTTCGCCCCCAACGGTTCAGGTCACGACCACTTATACCGGCGCCGCCGCAGAGGTGGTGGAGCTCACCGTGACCCAGCCCATCGAAGAGCAGGTCAATGGCGTGGAGGGGATGACCTACATGTATTCCACCAGTTCCAGTGACGGAACCATGAAACTCACCGTCACCTTTGATGTGGGGTATAACCTTCAAATCGCGGCCGTGGATGTACAGAACCGGGTGGCCATAGCCTTGCCCCAGGTCCCGGAAGACGTGAGACGATATGGAGTTACCACCAAGAAACAGTCCACCAATTTTTTGATGGTGGTCAATTTGATCGCCAAAGACAAGAACCTGGATGCTATTTATCTGAGTAACTATGCCAACATCAACCTGGTGGACGCATTAAAGCGGATCCCGGGTGCCGGTGACGTACAGATCTTTGGAGAGCGCAAGTACTCCATGCGCGCATGGCTTGAACCTGACAAGCTTACCGGGCTGGATCTCACGTGCAACGACGTGGTGGAGGCCATCCGTGAACAAAACCTTCAGGTGCCGGCCGGGCAAATAGGGCAGCCCCCCAGCCCCCCGGGGCAGACTTTTACCTATTCCATCACCGCCCTTGGGCGTCTCTCAAAAGTCCCCCAGTTTGAAGACATTATCGTGCGAACCCGACCGGATGGATCGGTTGTCCGTCTAAAAGATGTGGCCCGTATTGAATTAGGGGCAGAGAACTATAACTCGTATGCCAAACTGAATGAAGTACCCTCCACCACTATTGGTGTCTTTCTGTTGCCTGGCTCCAATGCCCTGGATACCTCGAAGCAGGTCAGGGAGGTGATGAAAAGATTATCCAAGCGCTTCCCAAAGGGAATCGAATACACAATCGTGTACGATACTACCCTGTTTGTAAATCAATCCATAGAGGAAGTCCTCAAAACCCTGATTGAAGCCATGTTCCTGGTTTTTATGGTGGTCTATATCTTTTTGCAGAACTTCCGTTCCACTCTTATTCCCGCCATAACAATTCCGGTTTCACTTGTGGGTACCTTTGCCGTAATGATGGCGTTGGGATTTTCCATTAACACACTCACCCTTTTTGGCCTGGTCCTGGCCATCGGTCTCGTGGTTGACGATGCCATCGTGGTGGTGGAAAACATATCCCGTCTTATCGAAGAGGGGATGAAGCCTATGGCGGCAGCAATCGAGGGAATGAGAGAGGTCGTGGGACCGATTGTCGCAACGACATTAGTGCTGATGGCCGTGTTTGTGCCGGTTGCCTTTATGCCCGGGACCACGGGCCAGCTCTACAAACAATTTGCCCTCACCATTGCCATTTCAGTGGGTATTTCTGCCATAAACGCTTTGACGCTGAGCCCTGCCCTGTGCGCTATCATGCTCCGGCCTGAAAAAAAACACGGGTGGTTTTTCAGGAAATTCAACCAGGTGTTCGGCTGGTGTACCAAATTATATGTTAGATGGATCAAGGATCTCATAAAGGTATGGGTCATTGTAGCGTTCATATTCATCGGTCTGATGGGTGCCACATACTACATGTTCCGTATTGTCCCGACAGGTTTTGTTCCGGACGAAGATCAGGGATACTTCTATGTGTTCACCATTGGGCCCGAAGGGTCATCCTTAGAACGTACCGAAAAGGTTGCCAACAAGATTGAGAAAATCCTCCTTTCAACTCCCGGGGTATCTGACGTGTTGACTATCGGAGGATTTGATCTTATTAACAACATCAATGTTCCAAATACGGGCACAATTATCGTGGTCCTAAAACCCTGGGATAAACGGAAGACACCCGCGCTGAGCGTGGACGGGATCATGAACAGCATCCGCAAACAGACAGCGGGTATTACCGAGGCCATGGTGGTGGTTTTTAATGCACCCCCTATTCAGGGGCTCAGCCAGACTGGAGGATTTGAGTTTGAACTTCAAGACCTGACAGGCGGGAGTTTTGACACATTGAGTGCTGTGACCCAAAAAATGATAAAGAGTGCGGCAGAGGAACCCGCGCTTCTTCCGCTCTCTTCAAGTTTCGCGGTCAATTTTCCCCAGTTCTATATTGACCTTGATCGGACCAAGGCCAAGGCATTGGATGTCAGTATATCTGATATATTTAACACATTGCAGACTTATTTAGGTGCTCTTTATGTCAACGACTTCAACAAATTCGGACGTATCTATAGAGTATATGTGCAGGCGGAAAAAGACTTCCGCTCCGAGCGTTTTGACATATCAAGACTTTATGTACGAAGCGGCATGGGCGATATGGTGCCCCTCAGCGCCCTCATCAAGGTAGAACAGACCCGGGGTGTACAGACTGTTAAACATTACAACATCTACCGTACAGCAGCCATTCAGGGAGCGGCAGCACCTGGATACAGCTCGGGTCAGGCCATTGAGGCAATGGAGCGTCTTGCAGCCAAGGTTTTGCCCGAGGGCTACGGGTATGAATGGACAGGTGTGGCCTTTCAGGAGAAAAAGGCCGGTGGCCAGGCACCGATCATATTTGGATTGGCCCTGGTATTTGTCTTCCTTTTTCTGGCCGCCCAGTATGAGAGTTGGACGCTTCCCCTGATAATTATGTTTGCAGTGCCCCTGGCAATACTCGGGGCCTTGTTGGCCCAACACTGGCGCGGTCTTATCAATGATGTCTACTGTCAAATTGGTCTGGTAATGCTCATAGGCCTTGCCAGCAAGAACGCCATTCTAATAGTGGAATTTGCCAAGGAAAAACGTGAGCAGGGGGCAACCATTGTGGAAGCAGCCTTAGAGGCCTCCCGTCTCCGTCTTCGACCCATCCTGATGACCGCGTTTGCCTTTATTCTTGGTGTGGTGCCGTTGGTGGTGGCAAAAGGGGCCGGCGCTGCCAGCCGGCATGCCCTGGGTACGGCAGTGTTTGGCGGTATGATCGCTTCCACCTTTCTGAGCCTTTTGCTGGTTCCTGTACTTTTTGTGGTGATTGAGAGGATCAGGGAAGGAAGGTTGAGGTCCAAAAAGGTTGAAGGAGGCTCTGACCGAACCAAAGAGTCAGCCGATTAATGATTGAACTGAAGCGGACTAAAGTTGCTATAGTAACTATAATGATTTAAAGTGACTCAAGATTGACAAACTCGTAAAAAGTCAAGAATGACCCGTTTTTGTCATTCCCGCAAACGCGGGAATCCAGGAAAATAAACCACTTGTGGACTCCCGCGTTCGCGGGAGTGACGGCCTCGGAGACTTTTTACGAGACCATCAAGGTTGTAATTTTGAAAAATATTGCAAAGAGGAGGTCATCAAATGAAATTTAAAAAACGAATATTCTATATTGCAATCCTTTTTATAACCCTCTGTTTAATGAGCGGGTGCTTAGGGAATTACGGGACCATCAGGGTGGCGGACGGTAAATGGGGAAACACCATCCAGAATCTGATAGAGAACTGGC
>Ga0222627_1000904_pt1 | contig 10415 bp, 12 predicted proteins | sample AntAcemetageno93_FD_179859 | JGI IMG/M metagenome (GOLD analysis project Ga0222627, IMG submission 179859) | Saline water microbial communities from Ace Lake, Antarctica - #93 | ecosystem: Environmental > Aquatic > Non-marine Saline and Alkaline > Saline | place: Antarctica: Ace Lake | collected... | reverse complement strand
ACTTCTTCCTTGAAAAACATGAATTTCTAATAAACGAAAGAAATCAATTTCTGCGCGCTTTTTTGAGCGAGTAAACTTTTTTGCAAAGACGCTTACTCTCCCCCATTTTGATGTTAAAAATTCCAAAATAGCATCATCATTCGCCAATAATGTTCGACGTAATAATATAGCTAATGTTTTTTGATCGCCCATTATTCAAGACGTCCACGGAGATACCGCCGCACAGACAACCAGGCTCCGACCCCTCCAACAACAGCTGAAAGTAATAATTCAAGTGCGAACACATTATTCCAAAGATGGAGAAAAATTTGTCCACTTGGAAGTACGGGGACTTGTTTTAGTGCAAATATAAAAATAACAATAGAAAAAAGCGCTGATAACAATCCCAATAAAATTCCTTCAATAATAAAAGGACCTGAAATAAAAGACGGATCTGCACCCACAAGACGTGCCACATACACTTCATCTCGACGAGCGAATATGGCAATTCGAAAAGCATTCATTGCTAGCAATACTCCTCCTGAAAGGAAAAGGATTACTAATATCCGCGAAGCTGTTTCTACATTTTTACGAAGTTTCAAAAGATTTCCCACAACCGTAACAAATTCTCTTTCGGCTGTGCCATCCCAGTTTCCCACTACTTCTATATAACGCGGATTCTTGAATACTTCTAATACATCTTCAACCTGTTGAATATCAAGAAATTTTACGTGTATTCGTGGCGGAACACGAAAATCTGAAAATTCTTCAGCAGAAAAAACTTCTGTTTGTACATCAAACTCTTTTAATGAATTTTTTAAGGCATCAAATTCAAATGCATCATATGGTTCACGAAGTGGAATAGAAAAATCAGCTCGTGATTCTAATGATTGAAGGGACATATCTGCAAAAAACTGTGTAGCAAAAACAAAATTTAATAACACTAATATAAGCGTACCTAAGCCAATAGTCGTTAAAGACAAAAACCGATGTCGCCACAATTGAATGCTTCCCTCTCGGAAACTTCGACGCCACCAAGCAATCATATTTTTCATTTTTCTTTAGTGTAGCGAAAATGTGACGATTTGAAAAATTCAGGGAAATACTTTTGCGCTCGACGAATTTCTAGTTTTGGAAATCTTTCCTGAATCACTTCCTCTTCTGCATATTGATCAAACCCAAGGAGTAAGACATCGGGCACCTCTTCTTCCAATGTTTGAAGAAAGTTACCATCTTCTCTTCCAAGACGAATTTTTGTATGAGGAAGTCTTTCTTGCTCAAGTCTTTCTATCCGTTTCACTTCTGATGCAAATGAATCACGGCCACGAATTTTATTTACCATTTTGTCTGTAGCGACAACTACCACTACTGCATCTGCCAACTCTACGGCATACCACAAGAGCCACTGGTGCCCAATGTGTAATGGATCAAACGTTCCCGCAATGAATATTTTCACGAGCACAGTGTACTCTGATCAGAGAAAAAATCACGGTTTTTATAAGCCCTTTTAAATTTCAACTTTTGGGATTTGAGAGGCAATTCTGCAATAGGAATCATTTCCCAAAAACAAAGACGATTTTTCTAAATCAGTCTGTCCTGCAGTTAACTTAGATGGGAAACTTTGTGGCACTTTTCGAACCTTCCCAGTGGCAAACAAATATTCAAATGCGTTTATTGCAAGTGCTTTGAATTTTTTATCCGAAATTTTTCCTCCACCAGGCGCAAAGTCGAAAGTGAATCGATCTTCTTCCTCTTCTTTATTTCCCCTTCTCCATGTCCCGAGTCCGGGTGTCGACTTCCATCCAGGTCGTTTAACATGATCCCCCTCTAGCTTTTTAGGTAACCCACCTTTTGTGGCATCCCCTGCCCATGGTGCATCTAAAAGTTTCCATACTTCTGCTTTTTTTTCTGGATGTCGTTTATGATAATTCCGAAGCCAGGCCTCCAACTGAGCAAGGTACTGCTTGCGTGTCATAACACTGTCTGTTCGCGATAATTCCATCCCTCCCACAGCTTCAATTTTACGAGGAAAATGAGCTGCTGTTGTTGCAGGATTTTCGTTATGTTTATACTCTTTCTCGTCCACCAACTGCATCTCACAAGCAAAGAGGAGCTTATCCGTATCAGGATCACGATGTTTTATTTTTTGTGAAAAATTTCGGTATCCACTCCCCGAAAAAGTTCCTTCATTTCGTTTATGTTGAAAATCAGAAAACCCAAAAGCTTCAACATACAATTTTTGAAAGGCTAAGTTATCATCTACATCATCTGAAAAATGCTGTAGTCCGTTGATAGTTCGTGTTTCAATTTTAATCGGAATTTTACTTTTATCACGTTCAGATGCTATTTTATCAATCTGACTTAATATCTTCAGTTTTCGGTGACGACAAACATCATCACTTTCTCCTGGTATAGATTCCAATACAATTCGAAACCGAAACAACTCATCAATATCTTCGGGAGTCAACTGTCCCTTTCGTTCCATTTTTCGGATCGCTTCATTTGCATCCTTAAAACTCAATTCAATAAACTTAATACCATTCAATGATTCATGCTGACCGTTTTTGCTATCAAAAATCATCATGGATGGGGTTTTGAGGATATCCTCTACCAGTTCCCAATTTTGAAATTCTCTATCTTCACGTCGAGCAGTTTCAGCATCAAATAGCTTTTTTGGCACCTGAGATCCCATAAATAAACCAATTTCAGGCTTATCTCCAAATTTCCCAAATGATCGTTCATCTGGTGATCCATCCATTCCAAAAAGATATCGAGCCCATTGTCCAACCTCTTCCATACTTTTTTCTATCTCGGACATAGCAAAAGCTCTCTTGAGTATTCTGCAAGCTGTGTAACGTTCATGTCCACTTTTCCCTGCGTGACGATCAACCAAAAAGTCATTCACGTTTTTATTCAAATCCAACTGAGCAAATCCAAACAACGCTTCCGCATCTTTATCATTTTTAATTCCCGATTCAATAAGACGTACTACTTTATTAGCATTAGGTTTTAAATCGCTTCCATCAATTCTGTTCTTCGGAAGAAATGGCCCCCTACCTTCTGTGCACAACGCCGTGTGTGCCATCTGCAACATTTTTGTGAAATGTTCAAAATCTTTGGGCGACTTCAATGAATGTGCCTCTTTTTCGATCCATTCTTTCAATGTGAGTTCTTTTCCATCTTCATCCAAAATCTCTTCTGGAAACGCATGAATATCCATTATGGTAAGGATTTTTTTTCGCAGACCAGACTTAATCCCTAAAATAGCCGATGAAACCGTTTGCACGGCCTTTTCCTTGAATTCTTTTGCAGGAATTTCAACGATTGTTTCTTCACACCCCGGATCTTTTTCTATCATCAAGTATTTTTTAATACATTTTAACGGAAAAGTCAACTTCACTCCCCCTCTTTTTTCTGGCAAACTCCCCCCAATGAACTTCTCAATGGAAAAAAATATTCCGCTCTCCTCTATTACCTACTTTGGTGTTGGTGGAACAGCTGATGAGCTCGCGCGTATTACAGACATAAATGTTTTGCCCGAAATCTGGGCTGAGACTATTGCTCTTCATCTCCCCTCTTTCATTCTTGGAAGTGGATCAAATCTTGTTTGCTCAGATGCTGGATTTCGAGGAAGAGTATTCATTCTTGATGCTGATAAAAGTGAGTGGCGAGACAGTATTGTTACTGTGGAGGTAGGAAAAAATCTCCAACAACTCATTCTGTATGCAGCCGGTCGTGGATTCTCAGATTTCACTAATTTAGCAGGAATTCCTGGAACGCTTGGTGGAGCAATTCGTGGAAATGCAGGGGCTTTTGGAAGCGAAATTCAAGAATGTCTCAAAACAGTACAATTCTGTGATGAAGATGGAATGATCCGCACACTTCCAGCTCAGGAATGTGAATTCGAGTACCGAGAAAGTGTTTTCAAGAAAAATCCTCAGTGGTGCATTCTTCGTGCCACATTTCAACTGACAAAAAAAATTGATCGTGACACGGCTTTAGCCGATGCACAGAAACTTATCCAAGAACGATGGCAAAAATATCCTCCCGGAAAATGTGGAGGAAGTTTTTTCAAAAACCCAACAGAAGTGCCTGAAGGATCTATGCCATATGCAGGATGGCTACTAGAAAATTCTGGAGCAAAAGGAGATCAAATAGGTGGCGCACAGATCTCAGACAAGCACGCCAACTTCCTTATGAATACAGATAATGCGACGCAAAAAGATGTTCTAGAACTTGCGAGAAAATGGCACAAGATCGTTTTAGAAAAGTATAAAGTTTCGCTTGAACCAGAAGTGATGCTCATTGATGAGTATGGAAAGAAAATTGAAATTTAAAACGAAATGGATATACTTTTTTTCGAATTATGATTTCTATTGAAGACCCTCTCCCTGAAGACGCTGGTGAAATATTCTTTGTTCAGCGCCAGACATGGCACGAATCCTACTTAGATCAGGTTTCTCACGAAGAAATTGAACATCGATTTGCTGATGCTCCCGAAAAAATAGAACGGATTAAAGATGTCATTGAAGAAAAGATTGATGGCAAGTTTTTTATTGCACGAGACATGGAGCAAGAGAAGATATTAGGATTTGTTTCACTTCTTACACAACCGAGAAACGAAATTAAGTCTCTTTATATAATTCAAACTTCTCAAGGATTAGGTCTGGGAAAAAAACTCTTAGAACGAGCATTAGAATGGTATGAAGGTGAGGACGTGTATGTTGAGACAAATAATGCACAATCTTTTTATGAAAAATTTGGGTTTAAAAAAACACGAAATGTGCCAGATAAAGAAGGATATTTTCCAGACATGACAGAGCTTGTTCGTTCCATTTAAAGAACTACTCGTGGCTGAAGATTTCCTTTCATTATTTCTCCCAATCCTATTGTGCTTCCTCCGACAAGCACGAGGGATTTTTCTCCTTCTAATCCAGACCACGGGAAAGCACGTCCTGCAACGAAATCTTGAGTGCGTCCCATGGGAATCTCTGTTTGAGGCAAGTTTTGTAAAATAAATTTAGGATCAATTGGTTCCGTACACATTTCTAAAGGCAAGCCTTCTTCGATAGAGGCTGTTTCAATCGCTGTACGACGTAATTCAGAACAAATCCCTCCTCCGACCAGTTTCTCTCCCAAATCTCTCGCAAACGCGCGCACATAGAATCCTGCAGCTACTTCTAGTTCAACGGTTAGCTCCGGATACGTGTAATCCACGATTTCTGCACGAAATACTTCTGCTGGACGTGGTTTCATTTTGACCTTCTCCCCTTTTCTGGCTAAATCGCAACATTTTTTTCCATTTATTTTCAAAGCGGAAAACTTTGGCGGAACTTGCTCAATTTTTCCAAGAAAGTGTTTTTTAATTATTTTCTCAATATCTTCTTTTGTCGGCGGTTCTCTGTCAAAAGCTATATCTGTAATTTCTGACTCAGGATCAAGCGTTGGTGAAGTTTTTCCAAGGGTAATGGTGGCGGTGTACGTTTTTTTCGCTTTCTCTAGAAAAGGAATCAAACGCGTACACTTCCCTACTGCTACGATAAGAAGTCCCGTTGCGAATGGATCAAGCGTTCCTGTGTGCCCTATTTTTCGTGTATTAAACATCTTTCTCATCCGCGCACAGACGTCAAAGCTTGTCCAGTCTTTGGGTTTGTCTACAAGATAAAATCCATCAAAGTTCATCGATGAGGATTGTGCCAGAAAATATTTTTCATTCAAGCTTGATTATAAAAACTTGTATTTTGAGATAAAAAATTCTAGAAGGATAATATGAAGGATAAAAAAGAAAACATACAGGTCACCGAAAAAGACACTTCTGGGAAAAATAAAGAAAGCGGTGGTTTTATCAGCAGTATGGCAGGGCTAGCAACGCTCCTTGTCCAAGGAATAATTGAAGAAAGTACAGCAAAAATAAGAGCTCAAACGAATAAGCACAACAAATAATAACAGAGAGAATTCAGAATAGATGGGAATTTGACATTTCCGTTGTTCTTTGTATGCTGCGCGTGCTTTGCTCCCTTGGGGGCCGGAAAAACTATTTCTTAACCGTCCAAAAAGCATGAAAAAATACGAGTTGATGGCGATTATCGTCAACAGCGTGGATGAGAAAGTAGCACAAGATGTTGCTAAATCTTCAATTCTCAAACGCGTCACCGATCTCGGTGGAAAAATAACATTTGAAGATTTTTGGGGTGCGCGTGGATTCGCGTACAAAATAAAAGGAGAAGCATGGGGATATTATTTCGTATGCCAATTTGAATTCGATGGAGCAATCATTTCTAAGCTTGAGCGCGAATTAAATATCGACAATCAACTTGTTCGATTTTTGGTTACTAGTGTTGATGCTAGTGATCCAGCTCCAGAAACATATGAAGCATTGCAATCTCGAGCCGATGCAGCACGAAAAAAGAAAGAATCTGACTCCGTAGAAAAAAAAGAGCCTAAAAAAGAAAAAAAGGCTCCTGCGAAAGAGAAGAAAGAAGAGCCCAAAAAAGATGCGGTTGATAAAAAACTTGACCAAATCATGGACGATGCGTCCGCAGAACTTTGATTTTAAACCCTTGTAAAAATGACAACAATTAAACGTAAAAAATTCATCTGCACTTTCTGTCGAGGAAAGGTGGAACATATAGACTATAAGGATGCACAACTGCTTTCACAGTTTGTGACATATTACAGATCTATTCAAAACAGATTTCACACAGGAGTTTGTTTAAAACACCAAAAAGAACTTGCTGTGTCTATAAAACGAGCACGAACAATGGGATTACTTCCGTTTATTCGTACTGAAAAATAATTTCACAATAAAGTTTCAAAGAAACACGATAACTCCTCAGAGTCATTGTGTTTTTTTTGTCTAAATGATTGATTTTTTGGTAGAATTTTGGTAGAATACAAAGAAGTTCAAACACATACAAAAATGGAATTACCGAACATTTCGGATACAAAACCAGCGAGCACGCCGCCTGAGACCCCGCCAACAGAAGCGGAAACTCCTCCTGTTGCGAGTACCAAAGAAGTTGTTACTGCTCCCCCGCCACCGGCAACGCCTGCTGTTGTGGCTCCTGAGAAAAAAGTTTCTCCTGTTGCACCAGTAGCCTCAAGATCTATTTTACCAGGAACAACTCTTACAAAAGAAGATAAAGCTGAAATCTCTTCAAAAAGAAAAGATTCTTTAGCGCAGGCTCGGTTTCTAAAACATCTTACTTTTTTGCTAATACTTGCATCTGTAATGTGGTTTTTATGGATTCAAATAAATACATCCCTAGACAATAGTGTTCTTTCTCTTTTTGGAGTAAACGAAAATATTGGACAAAAAATAGAACGAGTAAAAAGAGAACGAACAAAAATAAAACTACAAAACAATAAATTAGAACAAACTATCGAAAAAATACAAAAACAACTTAAAGACGGAACTTATACTCGTTTTTCAACAGAAATTAAGAATATTCGAGAGCACCAAGTTCAATGGTTTGATGAATTTGATAGCGATAAAAAGATTGTTGAGTATGGATTCATTGATGCTGTTCCACGAATGCAAGAATACTTCAATAATAGTGCTTATCACGATCGCAGTCAGATCATTTCAGGAAGCCATGGTGATATTCAGATAGAAAATCTCCAAGTTTCACGCGATGGGATAACCTTTTCTGTTCTTGGTTCTCAAATTCTTGGAAAAGTCTTCTATTTAAATATTGAATTTGTAGAAATGGTAAATTCATTTTCTTTTTTGAAAAATGGAGTACTCAGCCAATTTGCACGACAAGAAAATGAAGAGGGAGAAGATATGATGCGTTTTAGTGTCCGATTAGAACGCCAGCTGCCTAAAGAAAAAGACCCAGCAGATGAGCGATTCAATGAATACACAACCTGGCTTAATTCTATCCCTAAAGAAGAAGATACAGCAGATGAGGCACTCAATAAATACGCAGACTGGCTTAATTCTAAATAACATGCATTCTAAAAAATCTGGCATCAAACCTCTTCTTCCATGGATTATTTTACTTGGGATTCTTGCAATATTTGTTTTTATAAAGGTATTGCCTAAAACAATAGAATGGGTATCTGCTCAAAAACAGACAAAGGTTATTACTCAAGAAATTGAAACACTAAAGATCACTTTAAAAGCAAATGAAGAAAAAAAATTAGATATTCAATCGAAATTTGATTCTGAATCAAAAGAGTATGTGATAGAGGAATCCCAAATATTTCCTGAAAAATTTTCTGCATATGATGTATCAAAAATATTTGAGTTATTTTCGATTCAACATTCACTTCTTGATGTAGAGTCTGTTCTTCGTATAAATAGTATTGCTTTTTCTGGTGGAAACGAAGGAAAGGTAGGAGTAACGCTGAATTTACTTTGTACAGAAGATACTCTGAAGCGAATAATAGAATACCTACAAACAGGAGATCTTCCGAAGAACTTTATCGACAATGAAGGACTCGACGCATCTGATATTGATTATCTTAAGAACCATAGACTTCCTGTGGCGCATATTCAGTCTCTTCGTATTTCTGAGGGTGAAATAGACGCAGGCGTAGAGTTAAAACGAATAGTTCTTGCAATATCATTCTTTGTACAAAATTAAGAAATGGGGAAAATAAATCTAAAAGAACTACAAGACTGTATCGTTTCGGGAGATGTTCCGAGACTTATAGAAGTAAGCCTGAAAATAGCACTTAATTCGGGGGCCTCCGATGTTCATATTGAGCCTGGAAAAAACATGGTACGAATTCGTATTCGTATCGATGGGATTCTTCAAGTAATTGTTGAATATCCATTAAATCTTCACTCTGGAGTTGTATCCAAACTAAAGATTATGTCGAACCTAAAAATTGATGAAACACGTGTTCCTCAAGATGGTCGTATTAATACATTTATTGGTGCTATTGAAGTAGATCTTCGTACATCAACCTTGCCAACACCAAATGGAGAAAAGGTTGTAATGCGTATTCTGGATAAATCTAAAAAAATTCCCGAACTGGCACAGCTAGGAATTGTAGGACATAATTACGAACTCTTTGAAAAAGCTATTGCCGAACCAAATGGAATTATTCTTACCTCTGGACCAACTGGATCTGGTAAAACGACAACGATGTACTCTGCTATGGCAGTGTTGAACCAACCAGAAGTTAATATTATGACTTTTGAAGATCCGATTGAGAACCAAATGGAAGGACTAAACCAAAGTCAGGTTCGTTCAGATATTGGATATACCTTTGCGAATGGTCTTCGTACTGCCCTTCGTCAAGATCCTGATATTATAATGGTGGGAGAGATTCGTGATAAAGAAACAATAGATATTGCCATTGAGGCATCTCTTACTGGACACTTAGTTCTTTCTACTATTCATACCAATTCTGCTATTGAAACAATCACTCGTATTTTGAATATGAAAGTGCCAGACTTTTTATTGACCGCTTCAATTAATCTAATTATGGCACAGCGTTTAGCACGAAGGTTATGTGAAAAATGTCGAGTGCCACAACCAATTAGTATTGATGCTGAAAAACAACTTCAAGAAGCTTTTCAATATTTCGAAGCACAGGACGGATTTGATATGTCTGTGTTAAACGACCCTATTTTTTATGGACCAAATAAAGGTGGATGTCCTGATTGTAATGAAAAGGGATATATCGGACGTGTTGGTCTGTATGAGGTTTTAGCTATATCTGATACATTAAAAAAGGCTATCCTAGAGGGAACACCATCCTTTGAACTAAATAAGATGGCACAAAAGGAAGGGATGGTGACATTAGAACAAGATGGATTGCTGAAGGCTGCACAAGGTCTTACTTCGCTTGAAGAGGTTTATAAGCTTGTTAAATAATAAAATATGAAACTTCCTAGTTTGCCTGCGGCACTTAAATCATCATCACAAGGTAATGATGAGAACGAAATCATATTGGATTTAAAACATGAGGACGTTCTTGCAAAAAAAAATGCAACTGGAATGGGATTAAATATAGATTTGTTTAATGAATTTAATACTTGGTTAATTATGAATTCTCCTGTTCCACTAGGAGACAAACTTGTATTTTTTGAGTTACTCGTATCTGTTCTTCACGCTGGAATTCCTGTGGCAGAAGCCCTGCGACTACTTCGAAGACAAACAAGAAATGAACGAATGAAAATCGCCATTAAAGAGATGAGCGAATATATTGAGACAGGAATGAGTTTGGCAGAATCAATGCGTGCACAGGATGAGCTTTTTGATGAAGCAACTTGTTCAATTATTGAAGCGGGAGAAACCTCAGGAAGACTTAATGAGGTTATGAAAGAACTTGTCCAACAATATGAACGCATGGATAAGATTCAAAAAAAGGTAAAAGCTGTAATGACATATCCGATAGTGGTTATCTTTATTATGATTATTGCTGCTATAGTAGTCTTGCTCGTTGTTATTCCTCAATTAATGGAGATATTCGGTGGA
>Ga0222627_1000901_pt1 | contig 10446 bp, 10 predicted proteins | sample AntAcemetageno93_FD_179859 | JGI IMG/M metagenome (GOLD analysis project Ga0222627, IMG submission 179859) | Saline water microbial communities from Ace Lake, Antarctica - #93 | ecosystem: Environmental > Aquatic > Non-marine Saline and Alkaline > Saline | place: Antarctica: Ace Lake | collected... | reverse complement strand
CTTTCCACCAGGAATATGAAACCGACATATCTGATCTCGCGATCAGAGACCGCCATTTTCGTTTATTCGTCCCCAAATCAATTGATAAATTCCTCGATCATAAGGATATCTTCCACGATTTTCCCCTATGGTCCAAGATATGGGAAGTCTCCATTATATTGGCAGACTATCTCGCCGGGATGCCGGTCGACTCGGAAACAAGTTTTCTTGAAATCGGATGCGGTATGGGTGTGGTAGGCGTTGTTGCCTCTGCCTTCGGACATCGTGTGACCATGACTGAATACAATCCCGATGCCCTGAACTTTTCGAGAGCAAACACCTTTGCTAATCTCTCCGCAAATGACGCCGGCCTTGAAATTACTGAATTAGACTGGAGTAAGCCCCGGTTGGAGGGGTTATTTGACTACATTATAGGTTCGGAGGTGATATATAAGGAAAAGGACTATCAACCGATTCTGAAGCTATTGAAAACCTATCTAAGGCCTTCGGGTGAGATCATCCTGGCCGAGGGGGTTCGAAAGACAAGTATGGAGTTCTTCAGGCAAATGTCGGAGCTTTTTGACATCACTGCCCAAAAGAAAACTCTCCGCTCTGAAGGAGAGGAGTTTCGAGTAATATTGGCGAGGATGAAGTTCAAAAACCGTAGCCAACCGTCGCAATAAAACAACCTCCGCTGCTTCCCCCGCCTCCTCCTTCAAAAACAAGGAGTCTAAACATCAGGACATCAAAGCCTGTATTCGTGTTTGTATAGCCTGAAACTATGATTTTACCGTCCGTTTGAATCACAACCTCCCGGAAACCATCGTTCCCATATCCTCCCTCATAGGTAACAACCCCATTTGAACCGAAGGTATTGTCCAACGTCCCGTCGCCATTATATCTTAGAATCACGGCAACAGAGGTCGTTGCATCAGAGCTCCTTGCGGCAACAACGATCTTTCCGTCTGTCTCAAGCGCAACCGAACGTCCATAATCGTCTTTATTGCCGCTATCATAGGTAACAACCCCGTCTATGCCAAAACTGCTGTCCGGTGTCCCATCGGTATTATACCTCATAGTCAGGATATCATAACTTGTTCCATTATAGGTATACCCTGTTAAAACGATCCTGCCATCCAGGGTTTGTCCCCCCACCCCTCCCAGCCGGCCATAATAAGAGGGATAGTTGTCTTAACCATCCCCAAGGCCTTGATCAGCAGGGGCAGGTTTTTGCGCGGCTCCAGGGACCCCACGAAAAGAAGGTACTCCCTTGGCCAATTTCTGGCCCTCCTCAACGCCTCTACCTCACCGGGAGACCTGGGATAGAATAAGGGGTCAGGGGCAAGTGGAATCGCTGTAACGCGATCCTTATCAAGGCCAATTTTTTTCAGGATTTCTTCCTTAATGTATTCTGAAATAGTAATCCGGAGGGTATCACCTTTTAGTGCAAGGCGGGAGGCAAGGGTTTTTCCTTCTTTATCAAAGGCATAAAGACCGGTATAGCGAATACGTGTATGGCCGGTAGAGTCAGAAAGGAGCAGTGTGTTACCCCGAAGTGCAGGTTGAAGGGTCCCGGACAGAGTGAGCTCCAGGATAAGGGGAGCGGTTAGATTGTCTGGCGTGGGAGGTCTGTGAGTGATAGTAAAGCCCTGCTCGATTCCCCAGGGAGTATTCATGTACCACTCTGAGAGCGATGCCCCCCGTTTATATTCCATTCGGGGGCCTTTGACAGTCATGGTGCCTAAAGGGGCTTTTCTGAGCGATTCACTTCTGCCCCATCTAATAAGTGTCATTGACCATTGCCATATATTATTCTTATTTGTAACCCTTGGTCCTTTATCTGTGAATGTGAAGTTCATAGTGTGGGCAGGGTTTTTTGCAAGAAAGCCTGATTGCGCCCTGTTAAGACTATAGGTTGAGGGGAGTTTATCCTGGAGGGCGCTTGAAATTGCATATGCCAGGCCCTGGGGAAGGTCATCAAAGGATTGTATCTGTTCTGGTTGTGAGGTGTCAGTTTGTGTGGCATGAAGGGGGGGGTATGGCAAGGGCCAAAATCAGATGCAAAATCTCCATCCGCGGCTATAATCCAGCGTTAAGCAGCAGGTGGTATATGGGAGCTAAGGTGGGAGATGCAAGTTTGAATCCTGAAAATTCCGCCTGGAGACCGCTGACATTCCAGCTCTTGGCCATAAAACCCAGGCGTGTAAAGGCGGCAGTCGTTGTTACCGGTCCCAGGTCTGTCCACGAACCCCCAACCGGTTTATAAGCGAAACGGTATGTATTTCCGGACTTGCGTATTCTCAGGTAAACCTCGGTATTTGAAAAAAGTACTCTTCCGTAGGTGCTGGCGCAGCTCTCTGGAGTGGAACCCTCCACCATCACCCAGGGGCGACCCCACGCGTGAATCAGCCCGAGGTAGAGGGCATGTACCGTGCCCTGTTCATTGCCGTCCCACAAGGCCAATCCAGCCATGGTGTCGGTATTCAGGCGTGGAACTCTCAGTTTGACCTGGGCGGTCCAGGACCGGGATGCGGGAAGGATCAAGGAGAGCATGGGTGCCTTGCCTCTGGAGCAACTCCACGTATCCTGATATGCGGTTACGTTGATGGTGGCCTTCTCGCTATCAACCGTATATGTATTAACGAGAGCAGGATTACTCCACCACCAGGTGTGTCCTGCGCACCACGATGCCTCTTTCCCAAAGCACTCAAAAGTCCCCTGAAAAGGGACGCAGTTGGGGGCGGTGGCCACCACATTGTAGATCCCTGATTCAGTGGTAAGGAGCCCCGGGAAAGACGCATCTCCGGATGGGTCAGTCGCTACCCTCCAGAGATCGTAAGTCTCGTCCGGATGGGATATGGTTACAGTGGCGTCGTGGATCGCCACTTGAAGACCTTCAACAGGGATGACCACGTCGTGCCCGACACCCTTCCAGGGCCAAACCGCGGGTATTGTAGCGGATAACCAGTCAGGATTTTCCGTTCTAATTTCCATGGCCGGATCGCCAAACCAGTGGTAGACCTCGAAATGGGTTTTTCGCCATTCGTTATCACGGATTGTCGAGGCCATGTAATATTTGCCCGAGTCCAGTACATCCCCCATTCGGAGTTTAGGCATAGGCTCAAACGCCGGATAATCTGCAATAAAGCCTGGCCATATGGCGTCGGTCCACCCCCACATGAGCCGGTCGTTATAGATGCTGTCGGTGATACGTGTGGCCGCGATGACACCCACCGGCCCGCCCATAGCGCAATAACCTCCCAGAAACTCGGCAAAGGATTCCTCATGTTCCCCTGTGAGGTCTGTTATCCCGGGTTTTTTTTGAAAATCCGTCTCATTGTCAAACCACCCGGTCTGACAGTTAACGCTCCACACCACCGGGTATTCCCCCCAGCGGATCTGGAGGGTAGCCATATTTAACGCATGGAAATAGGGATGAGACCAATTCTGCCTCCCACCGTGGTCTCTGTGGGTTATCAGGAAATGACCATCCTGAAAGGCACTGGTAATATCAGCATCATCGCCATCCCAGGGAAATCCCGGTTTCTCTAGATAGGAAGGGATGTTGTCTCCCGGATTTCCTGCCGGTCCTCCGCCGAAATTGGGCAAAGACATGCCCGCCCCATCATTCCATTTGGCAGGGGTGACCCCTGAGTCCGCGTAGTATATGCGGTTCACCGATTTTCCAATTCCATAGGTGGGACTGGAAAAAAAGATAGCCAGGTCCTCCGAGGTCTGGGCAAACCTTCTGTCATCTATTCCATCGGGCTCCCACCATCCAGGTACCCCATCCTGAAAATAGGCACATATGGCCACCTTGTCGTAGAAATCGCCCACGGTTGGGGGATCTTGCTCATATTCGATGATGCGGTCCACGTTATTTATGGCGTCCGATGCGCTATCAACAGGAAGTCTGCCGATATGTAAGTCCGGAAAGTAATCAGAGCCACCCAGCGTCGCATAGTAGAGGTCTGTGCCAATGTACCCTTGGGTATTTGGTGCAGCCTTTTCCCAAGGGTGTAAGGTCTCGTAGTTGCACGGGATGTCGTCGGAATCACCGATGATCAGTACATATTGCGGGGCCACAGGGAGGGAGTCATAGCACCATTGCAGGGAATTTTTGATATCTGCGGCCGTGGGAGAAGGGGTTACAAGGACCAGGGTCTGGAATCCCACTTTTCGTTTCCACGCAGCCAGTCTGTGGGCAGCTTCTGAGAACTCACTCGTGGTAATGATGACGTAGCTACAGCAGGCCTGAGCCGGGACAGATGCGTTTCCAAGCCCTGTGCCCCCAAGCTCTTTACCAACCAGGTCTTGAGCGGTAAGCATTGTATCCGCGTTAACGGCCATCTGTTTGAATATCCCTTCGAAGGACTTACTCTTCAGGCGTTGAGGGATGGGCACTGGTTGTCCTTGAAACCGAACTGTCACGGAAAGATCGGAATACACTGTTAAAGTTTTTCTCACCGGGTCGTGCTGGAAAGGGTACAACCAGAGGATGGTGCATTCCTGACCCCTCATGATTTTGGTCGGTTCCAGCTGGGCAAAGATACCCGGGTAGGCCTGGTCGCTACCATAAATGCCCTCATCCCTGGTGAACGCTTGTATAAAAGGCTGTTCAAGATCAGGATGGGGTTGCTGGACCGGCGGAACAGAGATGTCTTTAAAAATCAAGGGTTTCCCTGGATCTATGTCAAGTTCCACTCCTGTTCCGTTGGGAATCAAAATCCACCTGCCAAAAAGCGGAACGGCTGGCTTACCCACTTCGCCCATGCCGGAACCAGGGGTTGTGACGGCCGTATAGATCTTGCCATCGGACATCTTCATGGGAGTTAGATACATCCCGGGAAGGGAAACCTTCAGCACGAGAGCGGTGTCCGAGGATCCTGCGATCATGATCCGGCTGATGCCGTCTCCGGGATCAGATCCTCCGGCCTTTACTCCGGCAAGGTTAACCCATTCCCGGCCCGCCCCGGACCCTGAATCGAAAGAGCCGTTGCTCCCGAATGCAGATGACTGCACGACAAAACAGAAGATCGCCAAGAAAATCGCTGCAACGAGTATGAATCGTGTTGATTTCACCATGGTAGTTCCTCCGCTCTTTACTTTTTTGCCTCTTGATACAGAAGGCAGATTCACGGTTTCTAAAGCGATGTTGAATTGCAAGAGATTAAAGGTTAGTGAGGAGCCAAAGAAATTCTAATTGCCTAAGAGCAATAGCCACAATCCTGGATTGACAACCCACGGCTCCAGCAGCATTCGACCGTAAATATCGCCGTAAATTGAGGGATCACCAGGGTCCCGTGTATAGGTTACAAGGTACCCGGAGTTGTGACAGCCGGCGGCAGTGAGATAATGGTCTCCGCCACCGGGCGGGTCGATCTCAAAAAAGCCCAGTGCGGAAAAGTCCGTGTATAGCAAACGACCCCAGATACCGGTTCCGTAAGCGGTATCTTTCCTCCATACGGTCAGATACTCCTCTATGCCGCCATTGGCAGCCAAGGCAGGCAACGTTTCGTTATCATATGTCATAGCTATGGATTGGACACCGCCCACTTTACTACCGCTCACGTCGAGAAACTGGCCCTTGATGTCCCAGTCGGTACCTGTACCACCGAAATCGTACTGCCAGACCACGAGGTAGCGGTGCTGGGTATTGGTAGTCACAGAGGGATGTTGCTGGTCGTACAAGTCGGCATTGACGGAAAAGGCATTGCCTTCATTAAAGCCGGCCAGGCTAAGTCTCCTCCCGGAAATGTCTATGCCGCTGCTGCCTCCGGGCTCCTCCCAGACCACTAAGAATTGAGCGGCGGCCATGTTGAAGGTGATGTCGGGAAAGCCGTCGTTGGGCCCGGGATCTATATAGGCAGGGAATGTCAGTGGGGAGCCATCTACTGACACAAGATTCTGGCATATGCCCTCAGGGACCCCACTCGATATACTGACATTCTGCCAGACCACCATGTACCTGTAGGGCCCGGTCAGGTGGTTGTATCCAAAGGCAACGGCCGGTTTTCTGAGATCCAAGCCGGTCCAGCCCAAGGTGGCTATCAGGAACGGTGCGTTGGTTCCCAGACTGTTCCATGGGATGATCCTTCCGTAGATTTCCCATATGGAGGTGCCATAATTTTTCTGGCTCCACACAATCAGATATCTGCCGTTTTTGGGGTCGTAGGCCACATCCGGAGCTGAGCAATGAGCATATTGATCGGTGGAGACAAGGCCTAAATGGGTTTTTGATCCGTTTGGAGAAACACGACAGGCGGTGATTTGCTCATAATTGGGTATAATAATATTCCGAGGTCTCTACAACCAAATACTCATTCTGATACCAGTTGTAGGCAACGGCCGGGCAATTGTGATCACGTAGAGGCAACCCATCAAAATTGGTGATTTGAATTTCTTTACCCAGCCGGTACTTATCGGCCAGGGCATTGCTTGATGCGGTCAGGACCACTGCGGTAAACAAAAAAACCAGGAAAAAACGTCTTATGTACATGGCAGCCTCCTTATATTTTGGAATGAAATAAGACTTGGAAAGGGAGACAGTGCTTGACCGAAAACGTAAAATAGACAATACCTCAGCCTTTTCCGAGAAATGCTTTAACGCTCGATAAAGCCTGGTGAAACAGAAAATATATGATTGCATAGTTATACTGCCCCGGTCAATAGTAAAAACACTTATGGGCAATTGGGAGAACATTAAAGGAGAAGAAGGAGAAGAATATACGTGGTGGGAAATGGAAGGTCTGGAGGCCGAAACCGGTGCTTATTCCCATTACAGACTGAAGAGTAAATACGTTTCCTTTCCCCCTTATGCCGCTTTCTTAAACTCGCTTACGGATTTCGTACAACCGGCGAATGATTCTTAAATTGCCAATTTTAAGGGAAAAACCCAATAAACAGCTTGAAAGGATTTTTAAGATCAATTATGAAAATGTCAGGGGAACTGCAGAAACATGTGAAGTTCATATTGAACCAAAATCTGGGGGAAAAGGGATGATAGTTGCCAACACATAGGTTAATGCGGTTGTAAGAAGGAACTGCACACCCAAAATCAAGGACAGCGCCAGATAGGCGGCGCCCACGCCAAACCCGTAGATCCAGAGAAAGAGGAGCACTAAAAGAAAAACAATGGAGAACTTGAAGGTATCCATGACTATGACAATGCTGGGGAAAACCACTTTCGGCAGGTGTACCTGGTTCATCAACTTGGTATTTCCCTGGATAGTTGTCATACCGTGGTTTATCGTATTGGTAAACCATTGCCAGGTAATTAGACCGATGAGTAGAAACGGTACATAATCTTGGGTTCCCCTCTGAAACAGGAGGGCGAATACCACATAATAGACGGCCATGGAAAGAATGGGATCTATTATCCACCACATGAAGCTGAGATAGGTCCTGGCCGCCTCTGAACGGAGATTGGCATAGGCCTTGAAGAAAATGAGTTACAGATGGCGTTGGGTGATCGGCATTTTTTAAGTAATTGTAGATAGTTGGTTATGGTTATACAAGGAACTGGCATTATTGGGAGCTTGATAACATAACTCATGTTATAGCGTTCAACCAAAATCCCAATGAATTTCTTTTCAGGATCACTCTAAAAACAATTGGCTCATTAGACCATGGAGTCCCCAATGATGACCTGAATAATTATAGAAAATGCCTAACCCGGATAAACCGGAAAAGTGCCTAAAGTGAGCTAAAGTGCCTAAAATGCCTAAAGTTATGGAACTACCAACACATATATGGTTCCAAATATCAAATGTGGAGAGCACAAACACCGAAATCAAACAACCTGAAATAGTTGAATGACCATTCATTCTTTGGAAACCCTTGCTACCACTGGCTTTCCAGGCATTGCAAAAAAATTTCTTGTGCATTCTTTACAAGATTTAATTGGTAAATCCCTAATTCCATAAATGTCGCCCCCGATACTGCAAAAACCTTGACACTTTTTTGATAACGTCCATATTTATCCCCCGAAGACATCAGCCTTCTGGTGCCTTCTTACGCCTCAAGCAAGATCTATTCGCCGGGTGATTCAATGGTGGTCCGATGTGGTAACTTCCGGGATTGATCGGCGGTTGAAGTTGGCATACTCAAATCACAAAAGCTGATGGAATAGCAGGCTATTTTGATGTTTTCGGAGTCTTCGCTTACCTGTGGTTTGAGATCGAACGAAGATGAGGTGGAGGCGGGATAAAGTTATTTTTTGTTGAGCCCTTAGTCTGAAAATAGCAGAAGGAGTATCTGGCCAATTGGAGAGGCCTGTCCTTCAGGCGGCGAACAAACAATGAAGCGGGACGCTCTTCAGTTTATAAGTTCCTATTCTTCCATTAAATCCGGATGGTTTTTATGAAGCCATTCTTCAACCTCTTGGCGGAGACGGTTTGCAAGGTCCACCATCTCTTTAGCTTCCTGGTTGGATATCATACTGGCATGATCATAACCGCTGATATTTCTTTTCTTTCGAAACTGATCGAACAAAGTTACCAAGCCGGCATCAGCCCTGATAGTATAAGCAAGAGATTGAATAACCCTGTAATGATGAGCTTCTCGCTCTGCACGATAGTTTGAAGCGGCAAGGGCGGCCGTTGCTGTTTGCAGGGCGGCGGTATAGGCTATATTTAATTGCCAATCCGGACTTAGCCCGGACGTTCTGCAATCTGAAAGATCACGATCTGCCACTGCAAGTAAGGCAGTGATCTCTTGCGAGCTTGTCCGATGTTCTGTCAGCCAGCCATTATTCAACCAGTTTTGCAAGCTCATACTCATCTCCAATAAGAAAAAATTTAGACTCTTCCAGAACCTTTTTCAGGAAATGATGATCTGCTGTCAATTTGGATTGGAACTCTTCAGGAGGATAAACAAGGGGGTTTATTTCCCGGCGAACCGTTTCCTGTGCACGGCCTAATACTGAAACAACTTCAGCGAATGTTACATCACCCACAATCATAACGTCCGCATCGCTACTTGAGCGTTCGCCTCCTCGTGCCAAGGAACCGAATAAAAAAGCCACATTGATACGATCTGATAGAGGGACTAACGCTGCTCTCAGCACGTCACCAACTCCGACTGTTTTTACCACCAGGCTTTTCAATTCGGAATAGACCGGACACTCCGGGTTGGCTTGGTAATAAACTTGCCGTCCACGTACTGTCCGCTGGATAATTCCTGCTTCGGAAAGCTTCTTTAATTCCCGTTGCACAGCACCCAAGCCACCCCCGGCTGTGCGGGCAATCTGGCGGAGATAGAAGGGTTCCTCAACGTGGCTGTATAGTAAGGCCAAAACCGCCCGCCGAGTCTTTCCGAAAAGCGTGGCAGACAATCTGTCAGTTTTAAATGTTGTACCCATATCGAGTGCGATTGTATCCCTTTTGATTACAATCTGCAAGCTATCTTTTACAACCCGAAAAAAGGGCGAAACATGCGAAGCGGCGAAGCCGGAGGCCCTTCAGTTTATAAGTTTCCCAGTAGTTTTTGGCGCTGATTTTCCCAGTGAAATACGCTATGTTGTCACTTCATGCCCCAGATAAATAACGGCAAAAACGGATTTAACGGGGTAAAAATTTCACGGGACAGGCGCGGATGACGCTGTTTTTTTGGTTGCAATAGGAATTCCTTCTATGCTATCTCACCCTTTCCCATTCATCAAATGTGACACCAGCTTGGCGTAGAATTTCTCTAACGAGACTCACATAAATATCCTTGCTGCCGTGTGGATTTGAGATACGTATTTTTTCCGCCCTTTGACCATAAACTGGCCACTCTTCAACTCTTTTACGGTGTCGGCATTGGCCCACAGGCCTTCTAAGCCGAGAATTTCAGCAAGTGCCGCCCCTGGCGCAGGCAGTTCTCAGAGGCTTGATAACCTTAGCCATTTCCCTAAAATCCTGCCATGCATACAGGTGCGGGCTAAACAAGAAGCCGGCAGCAATCAAAAAACAATCTTTAATACGGTGCATACCATAAACATAGTATAATCAGGCCAATAAAGCAACTCGTGAGTAGCGGCACGGCATAGACACGCGCTCAGTTTGAAAACAGCAGAAGGAGTATCTGGCCAATTGGAGAGGCCTGTCCTTCAGGCGGCGAAGAGGAATCAAGCACCCTCAACCCGCCGCCAAAGCTGACAATCCAGATTTCCCCGGTATCATAAGGGTTGAAAAAGATACGCACCGGGTGCCCGAAGGGGTAATCGTGGACCTGCGCAAACGTCGGTGTGCCGGCCCTCAGGTTATCGGTTCGCCACAGACCCCGGGTCTCGGTGGCAAGGTACTGGATATTGGGGTCGCTGGGGTGGTAAGTCGCGGACTCTACACGGTATAGGGCGCTGATACGTGTCCAGGTGTCACCTCTATTTATGGTCTGATAAAGTCCTCCGACCTCATTGGGATGTGCTCCCCAATGGCTAAACACCGCCACACACCAGGTGCTCTGATCAGGGTCATGGGGGTCGAT
>Ga0222627_1000885_pt1 | contig 10620 bp, 16 predicted proteins | sample AntAcemetageno93_FD_179859 | JGI IMG/M metagenome (GOLD analysis project Ga0222627, IMG submission 179859) | Saline water microbial communities from Ace Lake, Antarctica - #93 | ecosystem: Environmental > Aquatic > Non-marine Saline and Alkaline > Saline | place: Antarctica: Ace Lake | collected... | reverse complement strand
TTGGTCTTGACTTTGAACTTATCTTTTTTAAGAAATCCATAACGCTTCAATACTCGATATACCCAAGGATATGACTTTTTGTGCTTATAGGATAATTGACTTATGGTATAGCTTTTTAATGCACTGCTATTTATGTCGTTAATTATTCCCGCGTCAGCATCTTTAATACAATAGTATAGGTTATGCTTTTTTATGACCCTCAAAAGCGTTTTACGTGTTTCGCCCGTAATATTTACAAGCTCCCCAATCTGATATTGTAGCTGATGATTGAGGATAAATTCCACTAATTTTATATCGTTCATATTACCTCCCTCAAATCCTGATACCAAATATCTCTTCAAATATATCGGGGTCATAGTTTGGTAATGCACGTATTTGTTCCTTTTCTTCATCGGTAGCTTTGGATATTGACTTTACCGATGCCTCCTTATAAGTTAATGTTTTTAAATACCCCTCTGTTGTTTCGTATTTAGGGTTGTTTTCCTTTTCCTTATCGGTCATGTTTTCAGAATCTATCCATTCAGTTAAGTCAAAATATAGGCAAGATGGAATTGTGAATTTTTGATAAAACTCATCTCTGGACAATCCGCTATCTTTATTGAATATACTTATTGTTCTTTCTTTGGAATTGAAAAAGCCCGTTGCAAAACGGCAACTATTCCAGTCACCTGAGTTCCTGTTACCTGAGTTCCTGTCACCTGAGTTCCAGTCACCTGAGTTCCTGTTACCTGAGTTCCAGTAACCTGAGTTCCTGTTACCTGAGTTCCTGTCACCTGAGTTCCAGTAACCTGAGTTCCTGTTACCTGAGTTCCTGTCACCTGAGTTCCTGTTACCTGAGTTCCAGTAACCTGAGTTCCAGTCACCTGAGTTCCAGTCACCTGAGTTCCTGTTACCTGAGTTCCAGTAACCTGAGTTCCTGTTACCTGAGTTCCTGTCACCTGAGTTCCAGTAACCTGAGTTCCTGTCACCTGAGTTCCAGTAACCTGAGTTCCTGTCACCTGAGTTCCTGTTACCTGAGTTCCTGTTACCTGAGTTCCTGTCACCTGAGTTCCAGTCACCTGAGTTCCAGTCACCTGAGTTCCTGTTACCTGAGTTCCAGTAACCTGAGTTCCTGTCACCTGGGTTACCTAATCCAGTATTTCCTTTGCCTAAATTTACTAACTCTAAAACATTTTGCCACGATATTTCTTTTATAATAGAGATATTATCGGTGACACTTTTATTATCCCCATTTACGATTTTTCCAATTGCTTTAATTTCGGCAACCTTATTATTCGGGTTAAATTGGTAATAATTAAAGCAATCAATCAGCTTCTCGCAAAAATGGAAACCACTTTCACATAATGATAAATTGCCCTTATGCTTATAGGTTCTCCCGACTTCATATTGCATACCATAACACTTCCAATCGGGATTAAATACCTTGTAACCTCTCATTTTCTTATTCATTTCAAACCTCCTAATAATTTGTAGATAAAAACGCAAATAAGATACCAAATACAGCCGATAAGACCAAACCAGTGAAATTATACCAGATTTTAGACTTCTGCCGTTTTTGGGGTGGATTTGGGGCATATACGACACATAGCAGATAGTAGATGCTAAACCCAAACGATAAAAAGTAGAGATAGGTGAATGGGCTATTTGTCATTTTAGACCCTTTAAGCATTTCATTATTAAATTCCATTCTTTTCGTTTTAATGCTTGAAATTCATAATCTGCACTTGATTCCTCTCTTGATGCTTCTCTAAGATATTCTTCCATTTCCTGTTCGGTCATAGATATATGTCCACCAGAATACCTGAAACTAAATTTTTCTCCATCCTTTCCGTAATATGTAAAAATATCATTTTCGTATAATGTTGAAGCTATTGTGTCTGTTGTTTTTATTAATACATATCTTTTATATATTTCAAATTTCATCTGACAGCCTCCCTTAATACCTTCCCCACTCTCCAAAGATCGTCATTGACCTTTATAAATTCCACTATGCCAGCCTCACTTGCACAGGAGCTAAATGTTACACGGTCACCTATTACGGCAGTTTCTATAAATTCAGCATCCCAATCCGAGAACATACCTCTGTCATCACGCCACTCCATAGATTCAACCAGTGTCTTTAAATCATTCGTAGTCATTTTAAACCTCCATTTAGATAATTATCATCATAATAACGCAGGAATTTACCCGTCAACGCTGATATAATGTGGCTGTCACGCATGAAGCATAGCTCAGTACCGATAATATATATTGTGTCGGCATCCGTGCCATGATAGGTACGGATTGCGGATAAAAGCTGACTGTCCATGTCCACGTAAACACGATTAATGATAGGGTCAACCGATGTTCTGCCCAATACGAAAGCTCCCATAATCGCTATTATAATTAACAAAACCACCAGATACTCAACCCATAAATATTTCATAATTAATCCCTCTCGTTTAGCGTCTGCTGTAAATCTGCAATCTCGCAGTTTTTCAAGGTCAATAACTCACATAATAGATTGATTTCCACCATGAGGTTTTTAGATGTCTGCTCCATTTCATATAGACGATTAAGCTCTGCATCTATTTTGACGCTAATTTCTCTATATTTAGCTTTCTTCCCGATTCTTTCCGTTCCAATCATTTTAAAGTCAAGCTGTTTGGATAGCTCACACTTGACAGCCATTAAGGCAGTTAATTCTTGCTTTGTCATCTTAATCCTCCTAAGATTAAATATTATTTTGTTTCGCAGTGACTTATATACTCAATGACCGTCTTTCTGGCTATTATCATTATACTCGCAAGTACCATATTGTCAGGGTCGGGCTTAACTTCATTAGATGTAATTTTAATATTACCATTGAAGAAATTAAAAGTAACTAACTTTTTTTCCCCATCTACATTAATTGCTATTGCAAAAAACATCATTCCAAAGGTCTCTGTTCCCAAGTGCTTCCATCCAACTCTCTTAATACTCATCTCATAACCTCCTTTAGATTACTGAGTCAACACTGCAAAACTAACCAAAAACTTTATCTCTTTTACAAGTTTTTCCGCTTCCGTCATCTTATACACTCCTTTTAATACTTACCTTACATAATTAATTGACTGATTGTGTCAAGTAATATCTGGATAAATGCTAATAATCTATCCCAGCTAAACAATAAAACCAGTTCTCAATATTACTAAACCTGCTGTCATCAATTCCAATTTCCACGTCTAAACCATTATCCAACCACCTGCACTCATCGACCGAAAGCTCTTTTACTATCTCAGAATAATCTACTTTGTAGTCTTCAATAAATCCCTCTCCCTTGACGGTATTATTAGTAATTGTCAAATTGCCGAGTAAGTCCTTTTTAAGAGACAATCTTGCTTTTTCCATTTCATAACCTCCTTTTAGATTACAAGTCAACCTAACTAAACTAACCAAAAACTGTCAAGGTTAATTATCTTGAAAGGTGATATTTCTTTATTTCAAGCAGGAAATAACAGAATAATATTTATTTCCTAAACTTTGGAACGGAAATTGCTCTTATATTATAATACTATCTTATAGTAATAACAACTAAAAAGTAATAACTACTTTATAACAACTTAAAACAATAGTACTATTATTGTACTAATTATAGTTATTACAATAAGAGTTATTACAATAAGATAGTAATAACTATAAAGATAATATATAGTATAATATTATAAAGTATAGTATATAATAATAGGGAATAAAAAAAAAAGAGCAGTATTTTCAACTGCTCAATTTTGATTAAATTCTTTTTAAATCTTTTTCATAATTACCTCCCTTTAAAATTCTCGATCTGGAATTGACCTGCTCATATCCAGATTGACCTGATTCAAACGTGTTTAAGAACTAATATCCAGAAGAGAAAGGATTGAAACTGATTAACTATATTGTCATTTTTCTAATTTCATCAACATACACTGAAAGTTTAGCCTCTGCCTCGTCAGCCTCCTGTGAGTATCTGTTTTCTTCCTCTCTTTCCTGCCTCCCGCATCTATATCCCTCATGGTATTTCAGATTTGCCACTATACCAGCCATTGCCTTGATATTAAATAAACAGTCATCTATAGCTGTCAATTTAGCTTCTAACTCTTCAATTCTCTTTTCCATCTTACACTCCCTTTGTTATTGATTAATAGTCAGCGTGTATCTTATATTCTGCCTTTCTGCTTTTATTAGCTTTATGATATTTTCCCATCTCTGGATGCTCAGGTCAAAATATTCTTTACTGCAAATACGATGACCGTTTATCCCCCAATATGAATAATTGCCATTTTCCGTTGCCTGTACCCATTCCAGGTTATCCAGATAAGTTTTAATTGGTGAATAATATCTTATGGCTTTCACCTTTAACACTTCATGTTCTTTGTTTATGCCTTGAAATTCCAAAACATTCTCTGTCTTGACGTATAACTGTACATTTGCTGTCTTTTCCATAACCTACTCCTTATTCTTTTATGATGCTATTTAAGGTCAACCCCGTTTACCTGTCAAGCATTATCTTATATCCTACCTATTATTAACAGACAAAAAGAAAGGGGAGCGGTTAAGCTCCCCTTTCTGATTATTGATTATTTACGCCGTCATCACTGTTACATCTTTTGCCTTTATCCTCTCATTGATATACATTCTGTCCTTCATATATCCAGTCCATTCGCTTACAGCAAAGAGCGTGCGCGGTGACAAATCCCAATCCTCACCAATGAATGTGCGCCGCGAGCCTGTCTTGAATGACACGGCTATAATTGAGTCATCAACCCTTAGTACCTTTGCGTTCGTGAATTCTATTACTATTTGATGCAGTTTATTCTGATAATTCCTCGCATCTACAACGCGCCCCAACCTTGACATTACTGTTGATTCCTTCATCTTTCACTCCTATGTAGGCAGCGTGCCAGTCATTACAACCAATCACGGCTTACACCTTATATTTTCTAAAGAACTGAGCCAATTTAAGGTCAACGCCGCTTATCTGTCAAGCAATATCTCACCAAACCACCGTCAACCGCTCCCAATCCACACCAGATGGTCAGTGATACTACCCAACTACCACCTAACCAATCACCCAATCACCAAACCCGAAAGCCAATAAGCCAACACCCCCCAGTGCTCAGCCTATGTATTCAGCGGCGGTGTAATATATATCGGTCTGTCAGCACATCTTTGTATTATGGGTAAGTTGTTTCAACCTATTAGTTTACTATCCATAATATACGGTATTGGTTTCTCAGAAAGCTGATTAAAGATTGTTCTTGACAGATAATCCATGATAATTATTGTTGTCTTTATAGGAGGTAGCTATGAAAGAGCAGTTAGAATTATTTTTAGATGAGCTTGAGGTAGATGCGTTGTTGGTAAGACCAGAGATAAATTATAATGTTAGAAAGTTATGCGTTTGTGTTTATCGGGGACATCCTAAAGGTTGCCCTAATTACAACAACTGCGATAGGTGTCCCCCTAAAGCACCATACTTTGACCATTATTTTGATACATCTTTCCCTGTGTGGGCTATTGTGCAAGAGTTTGACTTGGGTGCTCACTCTCGGAGGATGCTGGAATTACACCCTAAGTGGAGTTATCGGCAGAGTGTGTGCGTGCTTTACTGGCAGGCAGGAGTTAGAAAAATATTGCGGGAAAAGTGCGAGAGACATATTGAGTCTCTAACCACACAGAAAACCGCTTGGGCAAAATATAATTATGAATATGAGATGACCCCAGAGGCAATGGGTGTTCAGGTGTTCAAAACACTGGCTAAATATGGAGTTATTCTGGAAAGGCATCAGCCTTTAGGTATTGTCAGGCTTGTTGCCTTGGTTGCAAAAGTAAGAGATATAGGCTGATGTGGCGGGATTTGCTTAGAAATAGCGGGGATTGGTATTCCTATAACTCACTTCAACATATTGCTTGTCATATATATCTTCCACTTTCCTGCAACTCATTTCAATTTAATAGTTGACATATAATAGTGTTGAAATATTATTGTCCTCAAATAAGGGGGACTTATGAAGAAGGAATTATTATTTAGTATTACAAGAAAGGATTTTGAGATAACGTGGTTTGGTGGCAGTGGTGCTGGTGGTCAGCACAGGAATAAGCATCATAATTGTTGTAGGATAGTTCATAAGGCATCTGGAATAATGTCAACTGGTCAGGGTTCACGTAGCAGGGAGCAAAATAAACGGCAGGCTTTTACTGGTTTGGTTAATAAGGGGGAGTTTAAGGCATGGCTAAAGATTAAAATTAGCGAGTGCTCTATGGACAGGGATGACATAGAGTCTGCGGTGAATGATATAATAGACAATGAGAAGGACATGATTATGGAACACAAGGAAAATGGATTATGGGTTAGGGACATTTAATATCGGTCTATGAACACTTACGGGTATTCTCATAAAGTTGGTTTAACTATAATGTTGACTCCCTAAAATATATGGTATCATATTTGAGAAAGTGGGTTCAATCTATATCTTAACGTGGTATAATCATGTATTGATTAGTGTATTGGATTGTTTATTACCACATTGAGTTGTATAAAATATACGGTATTGATTTCTCGAATAGTCAATTGCACTTTTATCTTGACAATATATAGTACTTATTTATTATTGGTTTCATGGAGGTGCAAATGGAGTATTATTCAGAAGAAGGCAACAAGTTATATTGTGGAGATTGCTTAGATGTGATGAGGTCTTTCCCTGACAACCACGTAACAGGTATTGTAACAGACCCGCCATATTTCTTGACAAATGACAATGGTTCAGGATTTATGGGAAAGGATTGGGACGGAACAAAAAATCTATGGAGGTATTTATGGGAAGACAGTACAAATGCGAACATTGTGGAAAATTATTTGAAGCGTGCAATAGTAGAGGTAAATTTGGAAGAGCTAAGCATTGTTCAAGAGAGTGCAAATATGCAGCAATCAAAGCAGTCCATACAAAGCAATGCGAATACTGTGGAGAGTTATTCCACTACAAAAACAAAAAGCAACGGTTCTGCTCTACTGATTGTTCTTACAAAGCAAGGGCTACTGGACTTGTTAAGCGAAATATCACCAAGCCATACAAAAGACAGCCGATTGCTGAGTGGCATAAAAAGGTCTGCATCATTTGCAATACCCCTTTCCTTGCCAAGAGACGAACACAGCAGCATTGTTCGCAAGATTGCTACAACATTACTAAAAGCAGAAGGATGCAAGGAAAGGGAAATTTCTTTTACAAAAACGGAAATAGCAAAAATAAAAAATGCTACAGAGGTGATGACTGGCATATCATACGAAAAGCCATTTATAAAAGAGACAATTATAGGTGCAGAATATGTAACAAGCATTGTGGTAGGAGAGAAATTCAATGCCACCACATTGTCCCCTACAGAGAAACTTTTGATAATTCAGCAGATAACCTTATTGTTTTGTGCAATGTGTGCCACTCGAAAGTCGAGCAAGATACAGGATATTTTAATAAACAGTTTTTTGCGGAGTATATTCAGGGAAGCTATAAGAGTCTTAAAGCCAGGTGGGACGCTATTATGCTTCTCAGGGAGCAGAACTCAGCACGTAACTGCACGTAATATCGAAGCTGCTGGATTTTCTATAAGGGATTGTATGCTCTGGGTATATGGTAGCGGATTCCCCAAGTCTTACAATATTGGGAAGGGTGTTGATAAGAAGTTAGGGAATGAGAGAGTTAGGGCTGGAATATCAGAAAACGACAGACCAAATAGCCAAGTTAAAGGTGGCAGGGCATTTGATAGTTCTTTCGACAGGGGGCAAGAACACGAATATATATATATAACAAAAGGTAACACAATATGGGAAGGCTACGGCACAGCCCTAAAACCAGCCTACGAGCCTATAATCATAGCAATGAAGCCTAACGATGGTGGATTTGTAGATAACGCTTTGAAGTATGGCGTGGCAGGGATTAATATTGATGGATGTCGGGTTGATGGGACTTATGATAATTCAGGCAGGGCAGATAGAGATGAAGATTGGAGTGATAAATCACAAGTTGCTAATAAAAAAGCTGGAATGAAAACAAGAACAGATGGCAATCCACAGGGCAGATTTCCGGCAAACATCATTCTCGATGAAGAAGCAGGTGCGATGATGGATGAGCAGAGTGGAGTGTCTGTATCTTCTGGTGGTAAGGGGAAGAAGTCTATGGGGGCGTTAGGGGACAGTAAATACGGTAAGTATAACAAAAAACTTGGTTCAAATGCAGGTGGACTTAAAGATAAAGGTGGTGCATCCAGATTTTTTAAGCAATGTAAATACGACAAGGAGGATATGTGTTACAACCAATTAAATGTGAATATTGCGGGAAAGAATTTATCCCAGCAAAAAAGAGTAGAAGGTTTTGTTCTAAATCTTGCAGCAATAGGGGACATCCAAGAGGGCAAAGTGTTAAGCGATATAATAGCACGTTTTATGAAAGAAATAAAGATGCAATCAAGTCAAAACTCAAGGAAAAATATGCAACCGATGAAGATTATAGGCGAAAAGTACTTGCAAGAGCTAAAGCTCATAATCACGGAAAGATTAAAAGACAGCCCTGTGAAGTATGCGGAAATCCAATTGCTGACAAACACCATGATGATTATTCAAAACCTCTTGAGTATAGATGGCTTTGCAGGAGTTGTCACGTCAAATTCCATATTAAGCAATATGGCTCATGGGGAGAAGGTCTCAAGGATTAAATATTGTGCTAAGGCTTCAAAATCAGAACGTAATGCTGGGTGTGAAGATTTGCCTACCAGAACTGCGGAAGAATTAACTGGCAGAAAATTAGGTAGTAAGGGTTTATCTGGAAGTGAAGAACATGGAAATTCAACAAACCCGTATGCGAATGGTGGCAGTGTTCTTCCAAGAGCTAACCACCACCCAACGGTAAAGCCCTTGTCCCTAATGACATACCTAACCAAACTCGTAAAAATGCCAAAGAACACGCTTATCCTTGACCCCTTTGCTGGTTCTGGCTCTACATTGCTCGCTTGTATCAGGAATAATATAAACTTTATTGGGATAGAAATGAGTGAGGAATACTGTGAGATAGCGAAGGCAAGGATTGAGAGTGAGCGTATGCAGTTACTATTAGACATTTAACTCGGTCTGCTTACACTCGATTGATATTTCAGAAACCTGATTAAAGATTATCCTTGACACAATTCCCCCACAATATATCTTTGGCTTAAATAAGGAGGTGAATATGGATTTTATACTTGCGAGAGATTACATTGAGTCTGAGTTTGAGATGTACGGCTTTACTGACAGGGTAGGTCGTGAATTGTTTAATATTGATAGGCTGTTAGTTAGCAAATTAAGTTTTGGCAGTCGAGTAGAGTTGTCATTTCCTGGCACTAAGGCTGTTATAGAGCCTAATCCAGTATATGATTTCAGGGTAGATTTATATACCCCTTACACTCGTGGTCGTCAATCATTATCTCATGTTAATTTGCTGGTGGATATAGCCCATAAGTGCAGGAGACAGCCTTCAATGATACCGTATATACGCAAGACTATATGTAATATATACGAGAAGGGCTTATATAATATGGTTTATCTTCCATGTGGTTGTGAAGAAATTGGCAAAGATTTACTTAGAGAAGTTGAGAAGATACACACCACAATATTCCACAATGGTCGTCAGAAAAAGTATCATGCTTTCCTGAATAAAAGGTCATTAGCCTATGAGGATTTATTCACCGTAATCTTTTGGGTCTATTTACAGGAAGATATAAACTATCCACCACCTGCTTCGGGTCGTGAGTTACCGTTTAAGCTGTATATAGAGTTTTTGGATTCATTTGATACGGTAGAAGGTGGCGATTTAGAAGGTGTCATTCGTAAAATATTGGAGCATTGAACCTAAAAGGTACAAAGATTAAGCATTGAACCTTAATGGTTCATAAGGAGGTAGTATGAAATCAAACCACTACACGATAACCGTTGAAAATCCAGAAGGTGACAAGATAACGCTGACTGTGTTCCAGTTTTCCAATATATTCGATTGGAGTGAGATTTTTGCCGTAATCTTAACATGGGTCGGGTTTGGTGTTAAGACTATAAGGGATATTTTAACACGAGAAGATGATGATTTGGAGGAAGATGATGAATAACTGCACACAACCACGCATGATGATTTCGTGCAATATAGGAGGTTTTGATGCCGATAGAATATAATACAATAACTTATGGATGTAGGTTTAAATGTGGTCAACGCCATACGAAGCACAAGAAGTTAATGGAAGCACATGAAGAAAGATGCTGGTCAAATCCAGATAACAAATCATGTTCAACGTGTAAACACAAGGTATGTTATTTTGATAAAGACGTTTTTGATGATGATGAGCCAACGTGTAGCTATCCGGGAGAAGGGTGGTTTAGGGATTGTAAAATTGGAGAATTTACAGAGGATAATTACACCGATGGTCTGATGTACTATGACGATGGGGAAACCATAAAATTTATAAAGCCAAAAGTTAATTGTGATAAATGGGAAAGTAGATAAGGTATTGGAATAGTTAATCAGATTCCATAAAGACGAAGCACCACTGGGGATAGTGGTGCTTCTTTGTGGAGGTTATGTAAGCCTACACTGGTGAATACTGCATCAA
>Ga0222627_1000881_pt1 | contig 10660 bp, 6 predicted proteins | sample AntAcemetageno93_FD_179859 | JGI IMG/M metagenome (GOLD analysis project Ga0222627, IMG submission 179859) | Saline water microbial communities from Ace Lake, Antarctica - #93 | ecosystem: Environmental > Aquatic > Non-marine Saline and Alkaline > Saline | place: Antarctica: Ace Lake | collected... | reverse complement strand
AACGAAAATCAATAATAATCAAGTAATATATCCCCGGGATTACCCAAATTTGAAAGACTAAATAGTCAAGATTAAAGATTTTACCCCAAATGCTCGGTCTTAGAGTGCCAGTTTTGGGGGTAAAACTGGCACTCTAAGGCCTTCTGAAGGCCAAAATTAACCCTAAAACATTTATTTGTAGACAGTTACGCAGGTCCGACCCTCTTTTTAATCTTTTTAAAAACAAATAAAACCAGGATCATCTATTAAAGGTTTTGCATTAGGCTGGAGTTTCCGAACAAAGCCCCCCATGATTTGACAAAATGATAGATCCATTTATAAAAGAGAAAAAAGATTTTCTCCGGGCATATTCTATCTGGCTCAGTCATGGGCTTGATCGATGTCTGCCAATATTATATTCGAAATCACCATCTACTAATAAAACCCAAGAAGAACATTGGGGCGAATGGCGGGATGAATTATGTTTACTTTCAAATAAACTCATGGAGTTGATTGATGGTGCACGCCATTTTATAAATCAAGATTTTGATAAAGAGATCGTTCTTCTTGCTAACAAATTGAAGTTTCAGGCTCAATATTTAGATGATATGGCATTATCTGCAGAGGAAGACCGCTTATATAAAGCGAAAACATTATATAATGATAGATTTAAACCCGAAGCTGGAATAATCCGAAATGTAGCTGACGAGCTCCTGTCTAAATTACGTTGTTCATTTTTTCCCACAAGGGAGGAAGATTGTATGGATTTTAGGTTGAGCATAATCGAGAAACGTGTGGCTGAAGTAATTACTTCTTTTAAAGGAATCAAAATTGGGAAAGAAGGGGGGTATGTAGCTTATCCAGAAGATCAAATAATCAATGATATTTCATCTATTTTGTTGGAAAAGAAGAAAATACCTGAAGATAGGACTGAGGTAAAAAAATATGCGGCGCGCATTATAAAAAAATGGTTAGGTGAAGGGAAATTAGGGAAAAATCCTTATGGACAAATATATTATGATGAAATAGGGAAAGACGAAATTGACAAACTGAGTGAAGCTCCAGACCCGCAATCTTTTCGTATGGATATTTTAAAGGTGATCGATATATTAAGAGGAGGTGCTTCGTCAGAATATGTCAAAGATATTGAAATAGCACAATATCTCTGGATTAACATCGAAGAAGTTAGACCTCATTTAGAAATATTGAAACATGAAAATAATATTAATCTCAATATTACCTTTGGTCCAAAAATGCAGGCGATTATTCTTCCAGAAGGAAGAAAAGCACTTGAAGGAATTGTTAAGCCACCGCAACTTATAAAAGAGTTGAAAATATTGTTTCTGGCAGCCAATCCATCAAACGAGACTCGGATACATTTGGATCTTGAATATCGGGATATTGACCAAGTTATACAACGAGGTACGTACCGTGATCATATAAAATTAATCCCACAATTTGCTGTCCGAGCTAAGGATATGCAAGGCTATTTATTGCGCCATAGTCCCGACATTTTGCATATTTGTGGCCATGGCAATACTTCAAACGAAATAATTCTCGTAGACGAGTATAATCTTGGTCATCCAATCACTATCAAATCTATGGAAAAGCTTATACGTGCGTTAAAAGATAATCTTCGCTGTGTTATTCTTAATGCTTGTTATTCTGAGGACCTTGCCAATGCAATTGCCCAACACATCGACTGCGTTATTGGGATGTCTAATACAATTGCAGATACTTCTGCAATATCATTTTCAACTGCATTTTATCAAGCTATTGCGTTTGGGAAAGATATAAATAGTGCGTTCTTGCTCGGTTGTGCTCAAATCGATCTTCAAAATCTTCCTGGTCAGGAAACACCCAAGTTGGTATCAACGAAGATTGATCCAGATAAAGTAGAATTTTTTAAAGGATAAAGGAACAGGGTCAAACCCGGAATATTAACAGTTAAGCATGAAAATAGTCCGGATCGGGCCGAATTCTGGAGCAAAGTGGACACCTAATCCGCTCCAAAGTGGACACTCAATCCAGAGCAAGGGGGACATCGATTCCGGAGTAAAGTAGCCACCCAATCAGGATCAAAGTAATCAATCCAGAATATTCGAATCCTTATTAGTAATATTGGGAGGAGACCAAAGGCCGCCGGGGCGGAAACAACTGTTTATAGGAATGAATTACATAACCTAATTGCTTCACTTTTAGATCGATTTCCCGGGTTCCGGAGAATTCCCAACTTTTCATGAAGTTCCATTTAGGAATTAACTAATTTTTGGTCGATTTAATAAAAATATGGCATTTAGGCAACACGCCGTCGAGGTTTGAACCTAATTTTTTCTGCCCCTGATTTTTTTATCCTGAGTTTGTTACTTAGAGAGTATATTGAGAGGGCTTCTTATGCAAGAATAGGGAAGATAGTTCTCAGTTGACGAAGTCGCCGAATATCTCGGCGTCAAACCCGACACGGTCTGTACGTGGATATCAAAGAAGGGGCTACACGCACACAAAATGAGTCCGGTATGGAAAATGAAACGACGTGAAGTTGATATTTGGGTTCGAAGGGGAAAGCCGCATCCACCACAGAATAGGAAATACAGGTGTCTCTATGGCTGCACAAGGAGCTAATCAGGCTACGGCATCTCTGAATGAGGATATGGAAGCCCTTGTTCTTGATGATCTGGGCTCAGGCACTCGACAGGGACTCACGGCAGTTTGGGGCAATGGCCTCGCTGAAGTGGCCAGCGTCTGTCTGGATAGAGCGGGCCATACTACAGGTGCCATTTTACACGTACAGGGAGATTCACAATCGAAATATCAACTTGTTTTTGGATCAGTTACACAGCAAATGCGCGATACTCACGGAGACCATCAAGACGCAACGGAACTCGGAGCGTACGGCATTGCCTGCCTTCTGGTCGAGCGTATGGAGGGTGTTACTGCAATTGGGCGATCCTGTAAAGGAACTGGCTTTGATTATTGGTTGGGCCAAAGCGGAAAGGCAGGCGACCTTTTTCAAGCAAGCTCACGCCTGGAGGTCTCTGGTATCGCCAAGGAATCCGGCAGCAACACCCTTAATGCTCGCGTGAAAGAGAAACTGATTCAGACCGAGCAATCAGATGATACACATCTTCCGGCTGTTGTCGTTGTCATCCTTTTCGAGCACCCGCGTGCACACAAGGAGACTCGCCTATGACTCCTGAACATCTTCATGAGCAAGCCATGGAAGTCGCCGAAAACGCTTTCTTTGCTCGGCGAGAAGGCGATGATGCACGGTTCCTTGATCTATGTGTGCAGGCTTTGTCTCTGGAGGAGCAAGCCGCACGTTGTTTTGAAAGCGATGTTTTTTTTGAGCCGACGCGTTCGGTACTTTTTCGCAGTGCCGCGACACTTGCCACCTGGGCAGGCAATACGACACTTGCTGTCGATCTTGCGAACATAGCATTGAAAGGAACACCTCCGCGAGAGATCAGAGAGGAACTGGCTGCGATTCTGAGATGCCACAGTCAAGGAGCATTGTGCGCGGCATATTATCATTCCCAGTACTACGCTTACGAGTTGACCAAGCAATGCTCGGCCCACCAGATTGAAAAACTCAGCAAATCGATCTTTAACGCTACCGTGGATCTGAATCCCCATCAGATCGATGCAGCACTATTTGCTTTCCGCTCTCCGCTGTCTCGCGGCGCGATCCTTGCCGACGAGGTTGGCTTGGGAAAAACCATCGAGGCTGGTTTTATTGTAAGCCAGCTTTGGGCGGAACGGCGAAGACGTATCCTTTGCATTGTACCGGCGGCGCTTCGGAAGCAATGGCAAGGTGAGCTTTGTGATAAGTTTTTCATTGAGTCGCTGATTCTTGAGTCCAAGACTTTCAACCGTTGTGTGAAGGACGGCATCAGCAACCCATTTGATCAGCGGGATATGGTAGTGATCTGCTCTTACCACTTCGCGCGCAACAAGGAAACCGAGGTAGCTGCGCTGCCTTGGGATCTGGTGGTAATCGACGAAGCCCATCGCTTACGTAATGTGTACAAAAAGAGCAACAAGATCGCTCGTACGCTCAAAAACATTATTGGTATGCGTCCCAAAGTCTTGCTAACCGCTACACCACTTCAGAACTCGTTGATGGAGCTATACGGGCTCGTTAGCTTTGTCGATCCGCATGTCTTCGGCAGCGAGGACTCCTTCCGGGATCAATTTGCCAGGCGCTCAACGGATATGAGCGCTGCTGATTTTCAGTCACTGCGCGCCCGGATTAGCCCTGTCTGCCAGCGTACCCTCCGAAAACAGGTCACCGAATACATTCGCTATACAAACCGGGTCTCTTTGACGCAGGACTTTACGCCGACTGACGATGAAGTCAAATTGTACGAGGCTGTATCAGAATACCTTCAGCGCCCTGATGCCTTCGCGCTTCCCGCCGGTCAGCGTTCCCTCATGACGCTGGTTCTCCGCAAGATTCTCGCGTCTTCTTCGTTCGCAATAGCGGCTACCCTCGGGAGGCTTATTGAACGGCTTGATGCCATGCACGAAGATGTGAATGGCGCACCTACGCAGGAGTCTGCGGAAGGTATTATGCCCGATTACGAACTGACAGAAGAAATGCAGGATGAATGGTCCGAAGATAACGGGAATGCCGGCACCGCTGAGCCATCCGCTGAACATTCAGACAATCATGCCAAGCAAGTAATGGCGGCCGCGATCCGGGACGAGATCAAAGATCTGGCTGCATACAAGGAACTTGCCGAGTCAATAACGCACAACGCCAAAGGTGAAGCCCTGCGGATTGCGCTAAAAACCGGCTTCGAGAAGTTGAATGAGTTCTCCGCCCCTCTCAAAGCTCTGATTTTTACGGAATCTCGACGCACCCAACGCTACCTGTATGAGCTCCTTGAAAACAATGGCTACTCTGGGCAACTTGTGATGCTGAATGGAACCAACACGGAACAGCCATCGCGCGAAGTCTACAAGCGCTGGGTACAGAGGCATGAGGGCCATGACTGCGTCACAGGGTCCAGGGCTGTCGATATGCGCACTGCACTCCTGGAAGAATTTCGCGATCATGCCTCAATAATGATTTCTACGGAATCGGGCGCTGAGGGTCTCAATCTGCAATTCTGCTGCCTGGTTGTCAACTACGATCTCCCTTGGAATCCACAGCGGATTGAGCAGCGCATAGGCCGCTGTCATCGATACGGTCAGAAGCATGATGTCGTCGTCATTAATTTCCTAAACAGGCGCAACGCGGCCGACCAACGTGTATTTGAACTTTTGTCCGAGAAGTTGCGCCTCTTCGATGGCGTATTCGGCGCATCAGACGAGATTCTCGGTGCCCTCGAATCCGGGGTTGATTTCGAGAAGAGAATCAGCGGCATCTATCAATCATGCAGAACTGCACACGAAATCAACACGGCCTTTGATCAGCTCCAACGGGAATTGGACGAGAAGATCCAGAGCAAGATGACAGATGCACGCTCCAAGTTGTTCGAACACTTTGACGAGGATGTTCATGACCGCCTTCGGTTGAGTCGTGAACATACCATGGCGCAAGTCGGACGTTTTGAGAAATGGCTCTGGAAGCTGACGGAGATTGAACTTTCGGGCTGTGCTATCTTCTCGCCTGACGAATTCACCTTCGAGCTACAGTCGCTTCCTGATGGCTTTGATAGTGGCGGTATTCCGCTCGGGCAATACCGGTTCGTTACGCAAAGGAAGGATCTTGACGGGCATCAGTATCGGTTGGGGCATCCATTGGCCCAGCAGGTGATACAGGCTGCCAGGACACGCCAACTTCCCTGCTGCGAGGTCGAATTCCTCTACGAAGAACACCCCGGTAAAATCAGTGTTTTGCAGCAGCTCATTGGACAGTCCGGCTGGCTTCGCTTGTTCCATTTGAGTGTACAGGCGTTCGAAACCGAAGAGCATATTCTTCCTGTCGCAATTACTGACGACGGCACCGTCATCGACGCAGATGTTTGTCGACGATTATTCTCCGTTCGCTCTCGCCTGGGTGAACCGTCTGATATCACGCCGGACATCAATGCCGAGCTCGAATACATGGGCGATCAGGCACAGAATGGCGTTTGCACCGATATTGCAACGCGCAATCGAGATTACTTTGAATTGGAGATGGAAAAGCTAGACCACTGGGCGGAAGATCTGAAGACGCAGCTCGAAACGGAACTGAAAGGGCTGGACAAGGAAATCAAGGCCACGAAGCGAGATGCCCGTCAAGCCGTTGACCTGGAGGCCAAAGTTGTTTTACACCGAAAGGTCAAGAACCTGGAGAAGGAGAGAACAGACAAACGGCGGCGGCTCTTTGATGCCCAGGATGAAGTTGATTCGAGGAAAGATGACCTGATTACCGACGTTGAGACAAGGCTCAAACAGCAAGTGCGCCGAAATGAAATGTTTACGATACGATGGAGGATCACATGAAGGTAAACCCCGATACGATTGTTGCGGAAAATATCCTGACTGCCCTGCGCGAGAAGAAGCTCCTTACAGAGCAACGGCTCAACGGCTTAGAGCAGAAGCTCAGCGCCGGAAGCCTTGATGCTGGTGACTGGCGTCTCCTTGCAGAGCTGGATGATAAGAAAGCAAAGGAGGAACACGATGACAGCAAGGATTGATAAACTAGAGATCGTCGGGTTCCGTGGGGCCACCAAACCCTTGGAGATCCATTTTGATACGAGCAAACCAGTCACGATGATCTTCGGAGAGAATGGGACGGGGAAATCAACTGTTGCCGATGCCTTCGATTTCGCCTGCAACGGCAAATACGGTTCCTTGGAAGATCGCAGCTTCTCGGGTCAGAATAAAACTCATGTTGTAAGCGCTGGACAACCAGCAAGCGCGGTGTCCGTACGACTTGTAAGTGGCGCGAAAACATGGACAACAACTCTAAGCACGACCGGCCCAGTAACTTCCGGCACAGATTGCCCAGACGCCAGCATACTCCGTCGCAGTAGTGTTTCGAAACTCATCAATGCAGAGCCAAAGGCTCGTTTTAAGGAGTTGCGTGATTTCATTGCGGTGCCCGGAGTAGAGAAATCCGAAACTACGTTACGAGCCGCCATCAAAGATGTTGACCGAGATCTGCGCGATGCAATTGCCGCTGCGGAGCAGGCTCGCCAATCCCTCGACCAGCTATGGAATACGGAGGGAAGCCCCGAAACAGATGCGCTTGCTTGGGCAAAAACAGAAAGCGGCAAGGATCTTTCCACACTGAAATCTGCCGTTACGGAAGCTCGGAGTCTTCTGGATGCCATTCGAGATGCTGAAACGAGAATCGAATCTCTGGACTTCGCGGCAACAACGAAGGAGCAGGCGAGCAAGACGCTGGCAACAGCCCAAGAATCACTGGCAAAAGGGGAGACCGCTGGCGCGGAGCAGGACGGTGACTTAGTAACACTGCTGAATACAGCAAAGGAATTTGTTGCTGTCCGCCAGGACATGGTCTCTTGCCCCGTTTGCGAGCAGCCTGTAGATGCAAAAGCACTCGTTGCGAAGCTTGGAGAGCGGCTTACAGCACTACAGTCCATTGCTATCTTGGTCTCGGCCGTCCAGGCTGCGAAGAAGAAGTTGACGTTGGCCAAATCCGTCTGGACGCAGAGTCTGAAGAACGCATGCCTAAATGCCAAGAAACTAGGATACGCTGTAAAAGAGTCGAAGACGTTCCAGCCTGCACCGGGCACGTTCGACTGGAGCGCTTTCAGCACACTGCTGGCGCACGATGCCGCCAGTACAGAGGTCGGAACTGAGGCCCGATCTCTTGTAGTGAAGGCAAGTGCTCTGCGGACAGATATTGAGCACAAGAAGGATGCGGATCAGAAATCCATAAACCAACAGAACGCCATCACGGGACACCTGAAGACGCTTTCCACAAACGATAAAGCGAAACTGTCTCTCGACGCCGTGCTCACAAAACTCAAGGGTCTGCTTGAGGTTATCGAGAGCCACAGGAAGAGCTATATTGACGGTATTCTGATTGCCATCTCCGGGGATGTAGAGAAGTTGTATGAGAAAATGCATCCCGGTGAAGGTATTGGCAAGATCCGACTATTCCTGAAGAACAAGGCCATTGGTTCGCTTGAGATGGACGGTAACTTCCAAGGCAAAACCGGAGTTCCGTTCCAGGCCTACTACAGCGAGTCGCATCTTGATACGCTTGGAATCTGCGTCTTCTTGGCGCTGGCTCTCAAGTTCAAGACAGACAATACAATCGTCATTCTGGATGATGTCGTGACTTCCGTAGATAGCGTCCACCTTGATAGGTTCATGACATTACTGCATGAACAGGCGACCAAGTTTAATCAACTCATTGTCACAACCCACTACCGTCCTTGGCGTGATCGCTATCGCTACGCCAGAGGGGCAACAGCGAATATCCAAGTATTAGACCTGCGGCGTTGGTCTTTCGATTCAGGAATCCAGACTGACGAGATGAAGACCTTTGTCAAAGAAGTAGAGGGCTGCCTGTCCGCGTCGCCAATTGACCGTCAGGCCATAGCATCAAAAGCAGGAATCCAGTTGGAGAACCTGTTGGACTTTCTTACACTTCAGTATCAATGCAAACTGCCGCGTCAGGCTGATCCGAACTACACCTTGGGGACATTGTGGTCAGGTGTATCTTCAAAACTCGCCAAGCAACTCAAGACCTGTAGCACACCGGCTACCGGCGGCGACAAGGTTGAGACAGAGCTAAAACCTATTATGGACGAGCTCATGGAGAAAACGTGGATTCGGAACTCAGAAGGTTGCCATTTCCGTGTTGTGCCAAGCGAGATCCCGGAAGCGGAGGTCGAGGAATTCGGGAAAAATGTGGTGAAGCTGTCGAAACTGATTGTGTGTGAAGCCTGTGGCTCCTTTCCGATGCGACGGCCATCAGGTAGTCACTGGGAATGTGGCTGCGGAAACACCGAACTGCATCCGCTGGTTGAGCCTGGAAAATCATTGGGGAGCATCCCAGATGAGAAGTAAGACAAAACTCGAACTCACTTGGATTGGGAAGGAGAACCGGCCGAAGCTGGAACCTCGTATTCTGATCGAAGATCCTGAGAAATCGTATCACGCGAAGCAGCGTGTTTCAGACGATGATTTTTTCGATAACCGTCTCCTTTTCGGCGACAACCTTCTCGCATTGAAGGCGCTGGAGCAGGAATTCACGGGTAAGATCAAATGCGTATACATTGATCCTCCGTTCAACACGAATCAGGCTTTTGAACACTATGACGATGGCGTTGAGCATTCTCTCTGGCTTGGTCTGATGCGAGACAGACTGACAATCCTGCAACGCCTACTCTCGCCGGAGGGGACGCTCTGTATTCACATTGATGACAACGAACTTGGGTATCTTATTGTAATTGCTGATGAAATTTTTGGACGAAAGAACCGTGCCTATATTGTGACCTTTAAGCAAAGCTCTGTTTCTGGGCCAAAGTCAGTGAATCCCGGGTTAGTCACGACGGGAAGCTATGTTCTGATCTATGCGAAGGACAAAGCTAAATGGAATCCTGGCAAGGTGTTTGTTGCGACCAAACGGGACAGCCGCTATAGCAAGTATATTGTAAATATAGATGAACCATTTGAGCGTTGGCGACTGGTGACGTTGAGAGAAGCACTTGCCACGGCAGAAGGCATTCAGCCTAAGGAGTTGAAAGGAAAATACACAACCAAGGATGAGTTGGAGGCACGATTCGAGGAGTTTGTGCTCGATGACCCTCGCCGCGTTGTAAGGACGGCTAGAGTCGCACCAAAGGATATCAATGAAGCTTGTAGAGCGCAGCTTGAAGAGAGCAACAGGCATCCCGGCACAGTATTTATGGCCGAACGAGAAAAACGAGATGACATGTTTTTCCTCAATGGGGAGCAGCTGATTTTCTACTCATCAAAGGCCAAGGAGGTCGATGGGCGATGGGTAACAGGTCAAGCGGCCTCAACGATGTGGGACGACCTTCTTTCCAACAACCTGCATAATGAGGGCAACGTCTCTTTCCCCAATGGAAAGAAGCCTGAGGCCTTGCTGAAGAGATTGCTTGATATGTGTACCAGCAAGGGCGAGTGGGTTCTCGATTCGTTTGCGGGTTCGGGAACGACTGGTGCCGTTGCGCACAAGATGGGGCGCCGTTGGATTATGGTTGAACTTGGAGAACACTGTCACTCACACATCATTCCACGAATACAGGGCGTTGTTGACGGGCGAGACATGAGTGGCATCACAAAGGCGGTTAAGTGGAAGGGGGGTGGCGGGTTCCGGTACTATCACCTGGCACCTTCGTTGCTGGAGAAGGATGTTTGGGGGAATTGGGTTATCAGGAAGGACTACAACCCGGCAATGTTGGCGGAGGCGATGTGCAAGCACGAGGGGTTCTCCTATGTGCCCAGCGAGGAAATCTACTGGCAGCACGGGTATTCGTCTAAAACGGATTTCATTTACGTCACAACGCAGACACTTAACCGCCAGCAATTGACGGCACTGAGCGATGAAGTGGGGACGAAGCGAACACTGCTTGTCTGCTGTTCGGCGTTTCGCGTGAAACCTGATGCGTTCCCAAATCTAACACTGAAGAAGATACCGAAGACGGTGTTGAGAAATTGCGAGTGGGATCGGGACGATTACAGCCTGGAGGTATCCGCCTTGCCCGCTGCACCCACGCCGGAAGAAGAAGCGGCTAAGCGGATTGAG
>Ga0222627_1000868_pt1 | contig 10809 bp, 7 predicted proteins | sample AntAcemetageno93_FD_179859 | JGI IMG/M metagenome (GOLD analysis project Ga0222627, IMG submission 179859) | Saline water microbial communities from Ace Lake, Antarctica - #93 | ecosystem: Environmental > Aquatic > Non-marine Saline and Alkaline > Saline | place: Antarctica: Ace Lake | collected... | reverse complement strand
TCAACCACTGGCCCACAAGGGTATGCCGTTCAACCACGGTTCCTGAAACAGGCGCATAAACCACCTTCTTTTTTATCTGGTCCAGCAGGGTGTAAAGCTCCACCTGGAGTCGCGCCACCCTCTTGACCGCTGCCTCGGCCTCGAATTGCGCATCCTCATAGGCCTTTTTTGATACGGAGTTAATGGCGTAAAGCCGCTTCAGCCGTTCCCATTCCCTCTCTGCCCGGGTTTGATTGGCTGCTGCCTCGGCAACGATCGCCCTTGCGGCCTCCACTTTCAGCCTTAGCTGGCTTGCATCCTGTACACAGAGGGTCTGGTTTTGTTTCACCTTATCCCCCTCATCCACCAGCATCTTCCGAACCAGACCCGCCTCCTCGGCCGCAACAATCGTCTCGGACCACGGCTCTGCGCTCCCCACGAGTATGACCCGGGAGACAACCATCCTTTCCAATACCGGCAAGACCTGTACCAGCGCAGGGAGCGGCCCTCCCCGATTTTTTGGTGGTTGCGCCCCGCTAAAACCAGGCGCAATCAGGATAAGCAGGATTACTAATAAACTGATCAAAAAACCTGCCCCCACGCAGCTCGGTTGTCGGCCCAAGACGCTTTTATATTTGCTGCCTCTATAAAACATTTCTAATATCGTGCAGGTGCAATTAGCTCCTGAATTTCCTTCGGAAAAAAGCCCGTAAACGTCCATACGCCTCATAAGGTTTTTAGTCGGTGCCTGAACGAAAAATCATAGTTTTCGTTCGGACACTAATTAAGGTAAGCCTTCATACCAAGTATTTGCCTATTTAACAAGTAAATCCGTCGCCTATTACAATCTCCATAAATTTGTGAATGTATGAGTTCCAGGGAATTTGGTAACACCTGAAGGACCATAGCGATGAGATTGGAAACCCGAGCATCTTGCCTGGCTTGATTGTATCTCGCAGATAGTGAAACATGCCCCAAAAAGGTCATCCCCTGTAATGCTAAAGGGAGAGAGAGATGAGCCTGTCCAAGAGATCGGAAAGGGTCATCCCTGCTGCCCGGGCGGCTAATGGAAAAAGGCTGGTCTCGGTCATTCCGGGAATGGTGTTTGTCTCCAAGAGATAGAGAGTCTCATCCCGAATAATCATGTCGCTCCTGCTCCACACACTGCATTTAAGGGCCCTGTGCGCCTTTTTTGCACAGGACGCCGCCTCTTCCGCAAGGGCCGGGGCAATCGGCGCCGGGCAGATTTCGTTGGTTGCGCCGGGTTTGTATTTTGCCTCAAAGTCAAAAAATTTATACGATATATCCGGTACGATCTCCACAACAGGGAGCGTCTCAAGAACCTGGTTCCCGAGAACACAGCATGTAATTTCCCTTCCGTCCAAATATTCCTCTGCCATAACTTCCCCATCGTATTGAAAGGCTTTTTCTATACCCTTCAAGATCTCCTTCCTGCCGTGTGCTATAGAAATTCCTAAACTGGAACCTTCGGACACAGGTTTTATCACTACTGAAGTCCCGAGCCTATCCATCAATTGGTCCACTGAAAAACTTTCTCCCTGCTTTACGATAACCTCCGCCGCCACCCGAAGACCAACGCCCCTGAAAACATCCTTGGCAATCCTTTTATCCATGGCCATGGCGCTGGCCAAGACCCCTGAACCCACAAAAGGGATATGCAGAACATCCAACATCCCCTGAACCCGCCCATCCTCCCCGAATTTTCCATGTAACAGGATAAAGACAAGATCAATCTCCGCCTTTTTTTTTGTCAATATCCCCAGATCATCCCGGGGATCATAAATCGTGACGTCATATCTCTCCCGATTGAGTGCGGCGTAAACCCCCTTACCACTTTTCAGGGAGACCTCTCGTTCACCTGACCAACCGCCTGCCAAGATAGCGATCCTTATTTTCTTCTTCACCCTAATTTTCCTCTCTTCCTACAAAAATTTTTCATCAAGGTATTTGATCCAGCACTTTACATAACTCTTCATTGTGCAATGTTCAATATTCAATTCAGACCGCATATCAGACCGTTATAAAGATCCGGTCAATCCGAGCAGATCAAACAGATTTAGAAACTACCAAAAAATCAAACCAATAAAACTGAAAATGGCCGAAAAAGGGAGAAAAAGGTAGTTTTTCAGAGTTTGCAATTGTGGAATAATTTATCCACAAAAAGCTGAATCGTCTTAATTAGATGAATTTACAACTGATTTTCTATATCCAAAATCCGCCCTTTTATCGACCCTTTACAACCATGACCCCCATTTTACCTGTAAGCGGAACAGGTTAGCCTTTGTCGAAAAATAGATTGCATGTAAGTGTTCATTCCCCTCAACGGCCTTTGACAGGACTTTCAACTTTCGTGTAAGAACTCCGCATACTGTTTCGCCTTTTACACCTTTCACCCTTTTCCCTACCGTCAGGAGTACAGAATGAATCCCCTCTGGGACGAAATCAAGAACCAGATAAGACCTGTCCTTCCAAAAAACAGCTACTCTCTCTGGATAGACCCCATCTCATGCTTAGAGAGCAAGGAGAACTCCATTGTCCTCAGTTGCCCCAACAGGTTTTCTCGGAACTGGGTCCAGGAAAACTATCTTGACCTTATCCGGGACAAATTCAAGGATGCGGGTCTCAGTCATGTAGAACTCTTATTTAAGGTAGAGCGCCAAAAAAGGGCGCCCGCCCTCTCCTCTTTACCTCCTGACCCTGACCAGTTAACGCTCCCCTCCCTCCCTAAAAGAGAGGGCCCCAGGAATCTCTGGCTTAAGAGCCAATTCACCTTTGACCGCTTTATCGTGGGTCAGTCCAATGAGTTTGCCTATTCTGCCTCAAAGAGCATGGCATCGGGGGATCCATGTAATTATCATTCTCTCCTGATGTTAGCCAACACAGGATTGGGTAAGACCCATCTCTCCCAGGCTATAGGTCACAGGATATTGGAGAAGAACCCCTCCTCTCGAATCTTTTATATGACTGCCGAGGACTTCACCAATGAAATGATCTCATCCCTCAGGACCAACCGCATTGAAGAGTTCAAAAAGAGGTATCGCCGTCGCTGCGATGTGCTTCTATTAGAGGAGGTCCATTTTTTAGGGGGCAAGGAGAAAATCCAGGCCGAGTTGGGATATACATTGGATGCCTTAACCGGTGACAACAAAAAGATCATATTCACCAGCGCCCTTCCACCAAAGGACATCCCCCGGATGTCTAAGGAGTTGACTTCGCGCCTCACCTCTGGTTTAGTTACTGCCATTGCTGATCCTGATTATGAAACCAGGGTCCAGATCCTTACCAAAAAGGCGTCTGTTTATAATGTGGGGCTCCCGGAAGAGGTTATTCATTATCTCGCAGAGCGTCTTAAACAGGACATCCGGCAGATGGAAAGCGCCCTCAAGTGTCTCAAGGCAAGGGCAGAGCTTATCGGAGCGCGGATCGACATGGATTTGGCCAAAGAGGTTGTAAGCGCCTTAGTTTCGGGGGAGTGTTCCATCACCACTGAGAATATTATAAAGCTGGTATGCGGGTATTACCATGTTGACCGGGAGAAAGTATGCTCCAAATCGAGAAAAAAGGTCTATGCCTCCCCCCGCAATATCTATACCTACCTCTGTCGCCACCATTCGGACGAAACCCTGGCGGGAATCGGAAAGACCATCAACCGGAGCCATTCAACTGTGCTCTATTCCGTAGAGCTTGTCGACCACAAGATGAAGACTGATCGTAATCTCAAACATCAGGTCGATTTCCTCTCTAAACGCCTCGGTGAAATGAAAAAATGATTGAAGAAGACCGATTACAGTTCAAAACTGTTTTTGCCTGGGGCTTTGTCATAATTAGTGGCCTTATAGCTGCCTATATCGCCTTTTTGTCCCTTATCTCCGTCTGGGTAGGTTTCACCCATCTTTACCGGGCAGGTTCCTGGGTCCCCATCTTGGCAGGGATGGTTCTTCTCACACTCGTTTCGTGGCTGTACTTCCGACTCGCACGAACTATACTCAGCCACCGGAAAGAAGAAGGAATAATCAATTCAATTTCTTAATCATTTAACTCGCTACTTCTTCTGATTTATAAAAAGACCTCAGGAACTCCTCATCCTTTGGGGATAGGTTGAACTGGCCGGCGGCCTCCTGAATGAGCAGGGCAATACTCCTCCCCTCATCTTCCAGGCGCCCTTCAGAAATCCACTTGACTGCCTGCCGCACCTTTTCACCCTTGGGCTGGATCGTTGCCATATCTTTCTCCCAATTTAGTCAATCGTATCTTCTCAATAAATCGGGATAAATCTTCTGCTGTGCCATTTCTCTGGATTCCCGCTTTCGCGGGAATGACAGACCCTTACTCTATTTCGTCATTCCCGCGAAAGCGGGAATCCAGGACCTGTTACCACGACTTATTGAGATGTTACAGTCAATCATCCTCACTCATCTTCCATTAACTTGGCGACCCCTACCACCTTCTCTCCCTCTCCAAGGTTGATCAACTTAACCCCTTGGGTATTCCTCCCTATGACAGAAATGTCAGCCGCCCTTATTCTTATAATCTTTCCATGTCCGGTAATTATCATCAACTGATCCTGATCACTCACCTGATAGGAATAAACTACTGGGCCGTTTCTTTCACTGGTCTTGATGGTGAACACTCCCTGCCCGCCTCTCGCTTGGCGCGGGTATTCATCCGTCTTTGTCCTCTTTCCGTATCCATTTTCCGTCACGGTCAGGATCGTGGCTCCCTCACTGATTGTCTCCATTCCAACGACCGCATTATCAGGCGCCATTCTAATCCCGATATTACCCGTAGCCACCCTGCCCATACCCCTCAATTCCGACTCTTTGAAACGGATCGACTTACCCTCCCTTGTGGTGAGAAAAATATCCTGGTCTCCGTTTGAAACACGCACCCCGATGAGCTCATCCCCTTCCCGGATCTTAACTCCAATCGTCCCTATGGATCTTGGATGACTGTAGGCCGTAAGCTCTGTTTTCTTGACCAATCCCTCTTTCGTGGCCATGACCACATATTGCCCTTCCTCATAGTCCCTCACCGGGAGAATGGTTGCTACTCTCTCCCCCTTCTTGAGATCCAGGAGGTTCACAATCGCCTTTCCCTTGGACATCCGGCCTGCCTCCGGAATCGCATGGACTTTCTTCCAATAAACGCGTCCCTTATTAGTAAAAAAGAGGAAATAGTCATGTGAAGAGGCTACAAACAGGTGTTCTACAAAATCTTCTGCCTTCGGCTTGACGCCGGTCATACCTTTGCCCCCCCGGCGCTGTGCCCTGTAAAGACTGATCGGATTTCTCTTGATATAGCCATCATGGCTTATTGTTACGACCATATCCTCCTCAGTGATCAGGTCATCCATATCAATGTCATCCACATCCTCAAGGATCTCTGTCCTCCTCTCATCCCCATATAGTGCCTTAATCTCCTCTATTTCATCCTTTATAATCTGAAGCACCATGGCCGGACTTTCTAAGATGGCATTGAACCGCGCTATATCCTTTATTAAATCCTGATATTCTGCATCTATCTTTTCTCGCTCCAATCCGGTCAATCTCTGTAATCTCATATCTAAGATAGCCTGGGCTTGAATCTCGGAGAATTCAAACTCCGAAATAAGTCGTGCCTTTGCCTCTTTAGCATCAGATGAAGACCTGATCAGTTCTATAACATCATCAAGGAATTCCAAGGCCTTTTTCAGCCCCTCAAGAACGTGGGCGCGCGCTTCCGCCTTTTTGAGCTCGTAAATGGTCCTTCGTATGATAATTTCCCGGCGATAGTTAATAAAATGCCGCATAAACTCTTTGAGCGCAAGAATCCGGGGACGTCCATTTACGATTGCCAAAAGAATAATTCCAAAAGATGTCTCTAACTGGGTAAACTTATATAGCCTGTTCAGGATAACCAGTGCCATACTATCACGCTTCACCTCTATGACGATTCTCATCCCGTCCCTGTCAGACTCATCCCTTACTGCCGAGATACCTTCTATCTTTTTATCCCTAACGTATTGGCCAATCTTTTCTAACAATTTTCCCTTATTTACCTGATAAGGGATTTCAGAAATTATGATCCTTTCCCTGTCGTTTCCAAACGTCTCAACAAAGGCCCTTGCCCTCATCTTGATAATACCCCGGCCTGTCCCGTATGCCTCTAAGATCCCCTTTTTACCAAAAATGAATCCTGCTGTAGGAAAGTCCGGTCCCGGAACGGTCTCCATCAACTCCTTTAATCCAATTTCGGGATTGTCTATTACCTTCTTAATCGCCTCACAAATTTCAACTAAATTATGAGGTGGAATATTTGTTGCCATCCCAACCGCAATACCACCAGAACCGTTGATCAATAGATTGGGTATCCTGGTTGGTAGAACCACAGGTTCCAAAAGGGACCCGTCATAGGTAGGCACGAAATCAACGGTCTCTTTTTCGATGTCCGAAAGAAAATCCTGAGTAGCCCGTGTCATCCTTACTTCAGTATATCTCATCGCCGCTGGCGGATCGCCATCAACAGAACCAAAGTTCCCCTGACCATCTATTAGAGGGTATCTAAGGGAAAAATCCTGCGCCATCCTGACAATTGTATCATATACAGCAGTATCACCGTGCGGATGATATTTACCTATAACATCACCAACAACCCTCGCGGATTTTTTGAAAGCTCTGTTATAATAATTCTTCAGATCGTGCATTGCGTAAAGCACACGCCTGTGAACCGGTTTAAGACCATCCCTAATGTCGGGCAAGGCCCTCCCCACGATAACACTCATGGAATATTCAAGATAAGATTTTTGCATCTCATCTTCTATGCTGACAGAATCATACTCTAAATCCGAAATCATTATTCTTCACTTCTCCAATTCCTTAATGGCCTCGTAAAAAGTCTCCAAAGCCGTCACTCCCGCGAACGCGGGAGTCCAGAAGTGGTTGATGTCCCTGGATTCCCGCGTTCGCGGGAATGACAATGACAGGTGCTTTCTGACTTTTTAGGAGTTCATTAATCCCTAAATTCCTAAATTCAAAATTCCTAAATTCCAGCCTAAATGTCCAGGTCAGTAACCTCTAATGCGTTCTTTTCGATAAACTCTCTTCTTGGCTCTACCTTGTCACCCATAAGGATAGTGAAAATATTATCGGCTTCTACCGCATCCTCTACCCTAACTTTAACAAGGGTTCTCTTTTCCGGGTCCATGGTTGTATTCCACAACTGATCCGGATTCATTTCACCTAAGCCTTTATATCTCTGAATTCCAAGGCCCTTTTTGGCCTTTTCCATAAACTCATTGAGGAGTTGTTCCGGATCTTCAATTTCTTCCTTTTCTCCTTCTCCAACCCTGAAACTACCCCTCTTCAAGTCGCAGAAGTCATCACTCAGCTCCATTAACTGACGCAACTCGGGTGATGAGAGGAATTCCCAGCCCACCTCAAACCTGTGCCCTCCATTTTTAGTTTCTGTTACCGAGAATTCGTAATATCCGTCCTCTTCTCCAAGACTAATATCGCTCACACTAAAACCGCCTTCTTCGAGTTTAACAAGGAGATTTTCCATAAAGGGCCTGTCCTTGAACTGGCGCTTATTTGTCACCCCATTTAAGACTAAGAACTCTATAAATTTTGAACTGAAACCCTTTCTCGATAATTTATCAAGACGCTCAAAAAACCTCACAAGCCGGTTAAGCATAGTGATAAGCCTGTTTCCCGAAATCTCTCTTCCATCATCGAGAAGAACAGCCTCGTTTTCAGAAATACGTGTCAGAATAAAGTCATTAAATCCCTCTTCATCCTTTATAAAAAGCTCCTTCTTCTTATTCAACACACGGTAAAGCGGGGGTTGCGCCACGTAGAGATATCCCTTATCAATAAGATCCGGCATCTGTCTGAAAAAAAACGTCAAGAGGAGCGTACGGATGTGGGCCCCATCCACATCCGCATCGGTCATAATAATAACCTTATGGTATCTGATCGAATCGATATTATAGTCCTTCTCTCCAATCCCTGTTCCCAGGGCAGCAATCATTGTCCGGATCTCTTCACTCGATATCATTTTGTCGAATCTGGCCTTTTCAACATTTAGAATTTTCCCTTTAAGGGGCAAAATAGCCTGATTTTTCCGGTCTCGCCCCTGTTTTGCGGAACCACCTGCGGAATCGCCCTCCACAATGAAGATTTCACTTTTCTCCGGATCCCTCTCCTGGCAATCCGCCAATTTCCCTGGCAGGGAATGATCCGAAAGAATCCCCTTTCTCCTCGCCAACTCCTTGGCCTTTCTTGCAGCCTCCCTGGCCCTCGCTGCATCAATCACCTTTGCCAGAATTGCCTTTATAACAGGTGGATTTTCTTCGAAAAAAGTACCTAATCCCTCATTTATAAGATTTTCAACCAACCCCTTAACTTCGCTGTTTCCCAACTTGGTCTTGGTTTGACCCTCAAACTGGGGTTCAGGCAGCTTAACACTGATAACCGCTGTTAAACCCTCCCGGACATCGTCTCCCGTCAGTTTTTCTTTGATATTTTTTGCCTGGGGAGAATTCTGCAGATACTGGTTGATACTCCTTGTAAGGGCCGATTTAAACCCTATTAAATGGGTGCCCCCCTCTTGCGTGTTGATATTGTTTGCAAAAGTAAACAGGTTCTCTTTATAGGAGTTGTTATATTGAAAGGCCACCTCTATCAGTACCCCGCTCCTTTCCCCTGAAATATAGATCGGCTTTTGATAGAGAACCTCTTTGTGTTTATTAAGGTATTCCACAAAAGATTTTATGCCACCTTCGTAGAAGAAATCCCTTTTCTTGCCGCTCCGCTCATCCGCTATCTTTATACGCAGGCCCTTTGTAAGGAAAGAGAGTTCGCGCATCCTCTTGGCCAAAGTCTCAAAATCGAGAACTAAAGTTTCAAAGATAGTTGAATCGGGTAAAAAATCGATCCTGGTTCCCGTTCTTTCCGTCTCCCCTCTTATCTCAAGTTTACTCTTTGTTTCTCCCCTTTCGTACCTTTGAAAATAGATTTTTCTATCTCGGTAGACCTCCACCTCTAAGTATTCAGAAAGCGCATTTACCACCGACACCCCAACACCATGAAGCCCGCCTGAAACCTTATACGACTTGTTATCAAATTTGCCACCCGCATGCAGTTTGGTCATTACAACCTCAAGCGCAGGCATATTAGCGCTCTTATGCATGTCTACCGGAATCCCACGTCCATTGTCGCGAATCGCAACACTGTTATCGTTAAGCAGCTTAATATCAATCCGGTCACAATATCCGGCTAAGGCCTCATCAATACTATTGTCCACAACTTCATAAACCAAATGATGGAGACCCCCGGAAGAGGTGTTTCCTATATACATGGCCGGCCTTTTCCTTACGGCCGATAAACCTTCTAAGACCTTAATATCTGATGCTTCGTAAGTCCTCTCTTCTTCCATTACCTTAAACCCTCATCGGCATAATTAACCCTATGAATCCCTTATCTGCATCGCCTTTTAGAACGCATGGTTTGGCACTGTCCGTAAACTCCATGCTGATCATGTCACTCTCCATAGACTGGAGTATATCAATAAAATATTTTGGGTTAAACCCTGCCTCGATTCTTTCACCCGCATATTTTATTTCTATTTTCTCCTGCCCCTCACCCAGATCAGGGTTGGTTGAAACCAGGTCCAACAGGTCCTTTTCAAGTGTGATTTTTACAGCGCGATATCGCTCATTACTGAGAATAAGCATCTTTCTCATTGCCTCTAACAGTAAAGACCTCTTTAATGGTATAGGAAAATCACATTCTTTCGGTATAACGGCCTGATAATCCGGAAACTTCGCCTCGAGGAGACGCATAACAAGTACCGCATTATCTTTCTTGGCAACGCACTCTTTCTGTTTAAATCCTATTTCAACGGTTCCCCCTTCCGATGCAAGCCTGTTTAGTTCAGACATACCTTTCTTGGGAATCATCACCCCTTTTCCCAAATCGAGAAGACCAACGTTTGAAATCGTCTTATCGATCATTGAAAGCCTGTGGCCGTCCGTGGCAATCATCCTCAGAAAATCATCTCCATCATGGGAAACTCTTTCAGTAAAAACCCCGGACAATTTAAAACCCGCCTCCTCTAAGGTTACTGCGTAGATGGTTTTATTGATCATATCAGTTAGTGTATCTGCATCTATTTCAACCATTGCCACACCTTCAGGTTCAATAAAGGCTGGAAATTCATCAGGAGCGATGCATGCAAGATCAAACCGAGCTACCTCATCTGAAATAAATACCCAGTTATTCTCTTTCATTTTTATCAGAAATGTTTCTGATTTGCTTTCTTTTAGTATTTCAAACAGTTTTCTACCCGAGATAGTTATACTCCCTTCCTGGATAACATTAGCAGAGATGGTTTCTCGAAAACCGAGTTCAAGATCGGTGGCTGAAAGCCGAACATTTGATCCGGAGGCATCAAAAAGGATGGTTGAAAGAACCGGCATGCTGCTTTTCCTTTCAATAATGCTTTGAACCCTTGAAACTGCTTTCAAGAGTTCGCTTCTATCAATCTTTATTTCCATGGTTTCCTCCAGTACTTTAATGTTATTTTATTTATTAAATATAAAAAATAATCATAATAATAAGGGGTGTCAATTTGTCAGATACTGAGTTATTTAATTGAAATTAAACAATAACTTTTTCCCTTATTCTAAAAAAAAGATAAACTATTTTTACAAAAGTAGGGTCATCGCTTGAAATGAAAAGCTTTTGAACAACTTTTCAAAAATAATTTAAACAATGTAAGTCTAACTGCTTTGTTTTTGAGCTATAAGCATTTGTATTGCATTGATATCAT
>Ga0222627_1000861_pt1 | contig 10856 bp, 10 predicted proteins | sample AntAcemetageno93_FD_179859 | JGI IMG/M metagenome (GOLD analysis project Ga0222627, IMG submission 179859) | Saline water microbial communities from Ace Lake, Antarctica - #93 | ecosystem: Environmental > Aquatic > Non-marine Saline and Alkaline > Saline | place: Antarctica: Ace Lake | collected... | reverse complement strand
CATCCATTTCCTTGGCATCCCGGACGGCCTTGGCATATTCATTGGCAATACTCTTAATGGTTCCCTTGTCAGGCAGGACTTCAAAAAGCCTTGTCCGTAAAATGTGATAAAGCTCATCCCCAAGGGGGTTTACCGGCTCTATCCGCAAAGCCGAACGATTGGTTTCCCCCTGGAGGTTATTAAGCGCCTTATTGATCTGTTCTGTACCACCTTCATAGGAAGCTGTCAGGTCAGAAATAACAACACAAACATTCGTTAACTCTGCCTTATTGACGGCCACAAGGAGATTGGATAATGCGGTAGTCGTGACAACGGAAAGATCGCTGTTGCCTATCTCCTTCGACTTGACGTAATCCATATATGGCGGCAGCTCATCGAGGAGAATAATGGTGGGTTCTCCTTTTAAGAGGTTGATCCACGCGGTTTCCCCGGGGGCTTGCAGAGGAGAGTAATAGTCTTTGAAAAACTCTTTTTTCCCGAGCTGGTCAGCAATTTCACCCCATATGCCCAACGGCGCATCAGACTGCCTGCCTGTAAAACCAATGACCCTTATGGCGCCCAATTTAGAACCCGGGCCGTTATCGCCAAGGATTTGGGGTCGTAGAGCGGGGTTTTTGGCCAGCAATCCAAGGGCAATCATAACATGTGTCTTTCCACCTCCCATTGCTTGGGTGAGAAGAAAGGTGCTTGCCTGATCGCTGACACCTTCAAGACGATCAAATGTTTTCTCAAGAAGGGTCTTCATTCCGGAGGTAACGAAATTCTCTTCAAAAAACTTCTCTGGATCTATCTCGCTTTCCAGCAGGTCCGACAGATCCAAAACCACATCACGTCTTTCTTTATTGAATACGCTTTTTCTCGGTGTGCATGCTTCTTTCAAAAACATCGTTTACCTCCGGTGCCAGATTATGAACCTTTTTGACCGCTATTCTTTGAAACCTAACCAGATTCTAAATATTAACTATTAGCCCCCGAAATTTTTTCAGGTTCCCTCTCAGACGTCTGGGTTACGAAGCCTTTCCGGACATACATTTGTATCCTTTAAGATCTGATGAGATCTGACCCAATTTCTCTTTTTTGGAGATAAAAGGTCGTAATAGACACTTTTAGTAGGTGAAGTTGACTAAAAAGTAATAAAAGCAATCCTATACACGAGCCCTTGCTCTTTCTCGCGCCTGAAGCTTGGCTTGTACCTGGGAATATAGCCGTGCTTGCTGGTTGGTACGATCACGAAAGCAAACTGCCAATGCATATGCTTCAAAAGTTGCACTATGTGGCTCTCCCCAAGGATAATCATTTCGGGTGACTACAACAAAAAGGCGATTGTTTCTCAATTTGGATTGACTATTGAACTGAATGAAGCTCCAAGTTTCGGCTTGAGCCGTGCCTTTTCCACGTATAGTGCTGCCGACATTGCTTTTGTTCAATTCAGGGATACTGTCGTAATCGTCTTTTTCGGTTGCCTTGTTAAACATTGTTGTAACGTAATCAAGATCGGGCGCGGTAACCAGCTTGAAATTGATTCGACTGGCTTTATAAGAGACCCGGGTTGATCGTACATAGGGAGTGTAGCTCATGCCAATGGAGATTTCGCGCAGACGTCTACCATTGCTTAAAAAATCCTCAGGAATAGGAATTTCATAAAAGTGGTGACTTTTATTAGGTATTTGCCCAGTGGCCAACATGGTTACTTCGTTTTCCAAAGAACGGAATAAAGCACGTGAGTCCACTTGCCCGTATCCACAAACTCTACGAAGGATTCCCTTGTCTTCAAAAAGCGCTTCACTTGATTCAGGTATCGCAGCATGGGAGACAAGCAAAGCCCTGACGATATCTCTATTGGCTTCAGGGTATGCGGACAAAATCGATGTCGCCAAGTGTGCCACATGGGGTGCAGCCATGCTTGTACCGCTTTCATCAACCAATAGTCTGCCACCAGCAAATTCCCTGCTGGTCGATAGCTCGCCTAATCCACTATTTGGAACCAAAACATTTGCCCCGGCTCGGGTATTCACAGCCCAGTTTCCACCATAGGCCATTAGGTCCGGTTTGATGGCCCCTCCTATTGAGTGGCCGCGTCTTGAAAACGGGGAGGGTTGATTATGTCGAGCGATAGGTACTTCAGCCGGATCTCCTGAGTAGCGTTGGCTATTTGTAGTCTGATCATGTCGAGCCAGACTGCCAACTGTTATCACATTGAGCGCTGGAGCCGGCTCCACGATGGCCCATGTATCTTCGGTCATATAAACAGGATAGCCGTTTTTCCACTCCAAACCATTTTTTTGGCTACCAAGCACATTTCCTGCCGATACTATAAAAAGCACTCCAAGTTCTCTGGAAAGGGTATCTAAGACATATGATAAGCCTTTAATGTGACCACCAAGGTAGGGCTTTCGCAAATCGCCAAACGACAAATTGAATATCCTACAGCCATATGATTCAAGAAAATATCTTACGGCCTCATCAATCTGTTTTTCCACAAAACCTGTTGTGTTTTCATTATTTTCATCAAGTATCCGTCCACTAAAGATGTGCAGCCTTGGAGTCAGTTCTCCAGTTTGAATTGCGGCTTCAATATCGCCGTAAAGGCCTAGTCCAGCGACCAACGTACCATGCCCATGCTCATCTTCGGCATCTTTTCCCGGCAAGAAGCTTTGTGCATCGCCCACGGCCGGAGAGAGGAAAGGATGGCCAGTTGTCAAACCACTGTCCAATATTACCAAACCTGGAGCATTTTCAGGGGGAGAAGGGATTTCCGGGAAATCTTTTATGTCAGGATGAAGCAGGCTCAAATCAAGACCATATTTTGGTGGCAAGTCTACTGTCCGAACGTCGCGATGCTGCAGAATTTCATCTGCCTGCTGATGATTACAACTAACTCGAAAAAGGCTCAGGCCTGGCTGCTTAACACTGTCGATTAACCCAATATTGCATCCATTTAGCCAAGTCTCAAATGCCTTCCACAACCTTTGACGTTCTTCTATGTTATCCTCTCTTGGAAAAAGCTCTATGTCTAGTATGAAGGACGCTCGATCTGGAAATCCTTCATAGCCCAACGCCCAACCGGTACGGTCCTCTGGGCTCCACCGGTCAACACTCTGAAGAGCATAAAGAACTGGTTTATAGGTTATTTTCTCTCCTTTCGTTAAGGAAGTCAGCCTGGCCTCGAAAGATTCAAGAGCTGCCGTACTGACAAATGCAACTACAATTTCGTCCCCTTCTTGACTGACGAATTCGATTTCAGGAGAAATATTTCTTAGATTATCGGGGTCGAACCCTTTATTTACGGTAAAACAAAACAAGCGCCGATCATCAAAACCCCCAATGTCCTCATCCGTTTGTTTTATTGCACTTTCAAGACGCTCTATAAGCATTCGTCCATGCGCAGAGGGATCAGCAGGCTTTTCAAATCGAGGAGGCCTTCCGGGTCTCTTTTCAGTAACTGGTTCTTCGCGGTTTAGGGGTAGGTGCAGAAAAGATTCTTCCATATGATTTTAACTCCTTTTCAATCGTGATCTTCTAGCGTCCTCCCTGCGGATTGCTGATTGAACGTGACGTTCGCTCAAGAACTCTTTTCCTGAAAAAATCATATCTTTTGCCGCGCGACGTAAAACCCTTTCCACGTCGGCGTGACTCATGCCTTTTAATTGGTTAACAAATCCGGCATCCTCAATTTCGAATTCGAGTCTAAGTCCTCGTAATTTGACTGATAGCAGGCGACGCAGCTGTTCAATGTTTGGCAAATCAAAAACCAACACTTCATCGAAACGGCGCCAAACCGCAGAGTCCAATATTTGATCGTGATTAGTTGCTGCAATTAGAAGGCTTTTTCCCTCGAAACCATCCAACATCTGGAGAAAAGCGTTTACAACTCGTTTTAATTCCCCGTGCTCTGCGGCGTCATCACGCTCCTTTCCCAACGCATCGAATTCATCAAAAAGGACCACCATGGGAATGGATGATATGAAATCAAATACTTGTCGCAGATTCGAGGCTGTTTCACCAAGATACGATGAAACAACACTATCTATGCGGACAACGGACAAGGGAAGACCAAGCTCACTGGCGACTACCTCGGCGGTTAAAGTTTTCCCGCATCCCGGAGGACCACAGAAAAGCAACCGATCAACAGGATATAGGCCATAACTTTTCAAAATTTCAGATTTATGAAGTTCTTGAAGTATTTCTTCTAAAAGCGAGCTGTTTTCGTCTGACAAAACAACATCTTCCAACCTTCTCGTTGGTTCTTTTATCTGCAGCAGAGGAATTCCACGCTCTCGATCTTTTGGTAAATTGTCATTCAACGCAAAGGGAAATTTTTTTACCGAATTAGCACGACCATATAGAATCTTCTCCAGATCATTGGCTAACAAATGGTGTTTTTTCGACCTCTCCTGCCGAATGACCTCCTCGGATACTTGCCGGAAAGCTTTATGATTTCCTTCAGCACCTGTTTTCATAAGTTGTCTGAGCAGTTTTCCTGATGCCATGACTAAATTCCTTTTATGTGTAATAGCTGCGGATCACCTGCACATCTGAGCACAAGCCCGATAGGAATCATGAAAACAGATTTTGTCAGCTGGATAAATTGTTAGGCTGAAAATCCCTTGACAAATTCTGCTGCTCTTTGATGAGTTGTTGGTTAAGAGGGCTGTGCCGGAACTGTCCCATTTTTTTACAAGAAGTGGTTGAGGTACTATTTGGACTTTTGCCATAAATACCGCTTTGAGGCTTTAAAAAGGGAAACTTTTTCAGGTTTTTAAACGAATTGAAAGATAAAAAGCGGAATAAAGAGCAACAAAAACAAGCCGCTCATGCAATATCAATATTTTACGAAATCAAATGGTATAATTCTAACAAAAAAGGCGACAATAAAGCAAGAACAATAAAGAACCGTTTGACGCCGCCAAATACAATTGAAAAGTTATTGATCAATGCTGATTGGGCATCGGCGGCTTATTTGTCAACTGTCCACCAGGGTCCCTTATGCACGCAGGGGCTGTCTTTATATTTTTTACAACGTTCCATCAATTATCCTCCAGCTTATCCTGTTCATTATCAGGCAACTTGTCGGATAGATAATTCTCGTTGGAAATCACGCTTCTTCCCAGCTCTTTTTCGGTATCTTTTCTGGCACTGCCGGCAACCTTGCCGCCGCGCCCCGCAACCTGTTTGTTTTCGGTAAAGGTCTCCGGTTTCTCCTGCTGACTGATTTCTGTAGTGACCTTCTCCCCCAGCATGGTAAATATCAATTCCAGATCGCTCATATTATCCCGCAGGTTGGCTTTTGATTTAGCGGGGATATTTTTTTGTTTTTTGTATTCGCTGGGGGTCATGCCAAAAGTGGCTTTGGAGATTTCAGCGGTCAGGATGGCGTAATCTCTTTGTTTTTCTATACCCCGTTCATTCCACTCATCAGTCAGGTTCTGGCGGATAGCCATGCCTCGCAGACGTTTATCAATCCAGTCTTTGGGGAAGCCTTTCTGCTCATACAGGGCTTTCATCCGTTCCTGTGCAAGCTCGGGATTTTCGATCTCCTGCACCCGCTCATAACCAACCTTGGCCAGCCAGCGTTTGAAGGGTTCGGCTTTGGGGGAAGGGATTGACTGGATGATACGAAAAATACCCTCGGTATTGGCACAGTCTGTTTTCCGCATTTTTCCGTCCGGAGCTTCCATTTTCAACTGTCGACAAACTGTCGACAGTTCAAATCCATCCTCATCCTTAACCCGGATTTTCATCTTATACCAATAATCACGCGGGTTGGTAGAGTCCGTCAACACCCCAACCACATCAACAACAGAAAACCACCATTCATCCTGACGCCAGTCTCTACGGATTTTCCGGCTTTCAAAAACGACAATGGCTTGATTTTCACTTTTTGAATTATCCATCTTCAATCCTCCAGCACAGTTTTTTCCAGTTCCAGAGAGCTCCCTTCCCGCGCCAATATATCTGCCTTGATCTCCGCCAGTGAGCGTAGGGGTTTGAATTCATAAAAATATTGAAAGATAAAAAGCAGAATGAAGACCAACAGAAGCAAGCCGCTCATGCAATATCAATTTTTTACGAAGTCAAATGGCCCAATTCTAACAAAAAAGGCAATGATAAAGCAAGAACAAGGAATAAACGTTTGCCGCCGCTAAATACAATTGAAAAATTATTGACCAATTCTGATTGAACATCGGTTCATTCCGTTACCTTTTCTCACCCGCCCAAAATCTGGACCCTAATTCTCCCTGATCCCTTCAGCATCTGTTGTATCTCGACCGGAAGGTACAATTGCCGGTTGCCGGTAATGGCAAGTCGTCCGATAAAAGATTCGCCTGTTGTCAAATTCGTTATCTGTATTGCTACCTGATCTTTGTTTTCAGTACCAATCCCCTCGCCGGCAGCCAGATCTCCTTTTTCCTTCGGGATAACAATTTGCTCTTCATAGCCATCTTCAGACACTTCCCACCTGCCCGCCATCGGCTTCGCCTTCAGGCGAGGCGGGCGGGTTCAATCAATCGCATAACATACCTCCTTGATTTTTGATTTGTTCAAAGACCTGTTTTTTTCTTTGACATGATGACGTACCTGCTGGTTACACCGACTATTTTTTTCTTTTGCATGGCCGATACGACATTTGCCTTAAAACGCTCTGACGAGAGTGGCGCCTGAAAGATATGGGTTTCCTGCCACCCGCTTTGATTTAAAACCCGAAGGTAATCATTGATTAAAATCGAATTCTCCCGGGTCTCATTTTTGGCAGGGGTGTTTTGGAAATCGCGCCAATCGGCATTGACAAATGCCATCAGTGTGCTCTTCTTGGCGTTTTGATGGGCCAGGGAAAAAAAACTCTCCAGAAATTCCAGATATTGTTCTTTTGAAAGGCCGGATATGGCTTCTTTATCGTAATTGCCTGCTTGCTTTTTGAAATAAGGCGGACCTGCCCGCCATCGGCTTCGCTTTCAGGCGAGGCGGGCGGGTCGAATATGATCAGGTCCGGTTTGGCTTTACCTTGCACAGGCCATTTTAGATCGTTGGAATCCCAGAAATGAGGTTCAATTTCCGGGCGTGTATCCGGCCGATCATCCATATCAAAGCTCCAGCACTTGCGATTGAATGCCAGACAAGTATCGGCTACAACACCGCCGCCTGCCATTGGATCGAGTACAAGGTCACCCTGATGGGAAAAATAATACAGTATGTGTGCAATCATTTGGGCGGGGATCCGTCCAGGCCAATCGTCACCGAAACGCTTGTCGCAAACATTCCAGTACCAATTAGGGGGTCAAATCTTTGATTGACTTACCTTTGACTACTAAGCTGGGCCACAAAATACAAAGCCCCGCTCTCCATCTGTTCAGAGTAACGGGGTTTTGGGGCCGTCATGTACCATTTCAAATCCTCTTTCCCTCTCGGGATTGAAAGAAGAGTATCGGTTGAGCAATATTGCCTAATATCGTTTACAAAGAACTATTTGGGAAGTCAATGAAAAAGGTAAAGTGAAACTTGAAATTTGGAAATGGTTGCGGGTCGAAGATCCCGTTTTTAAGCGGGGATACCCTTTGGATTGAATATTGACTATTGTCGATTGATGATTGAAAGACCAAAGCGGCTGGATGCGCGTTTAGTGATTTCAGTGATCATGTCCTCTTTTTCCTCGTCCTTTTGCCATAGCGGCCTTTCGGTTCTTTGACCTCAAATCCTATCCGTTTTCTGGGCTTTTCGGGCGGTATCATTCACCCCGTTAGAGGATAGAAAGCGCTTGATCCTATTCTTTAGATATCGTTTTCCCATTCCTGTCTTCAGATACTTCTCCCTGGCCCTTGCATCCTGATCGTTGAGACATGCTTCATAATAAATAAGCTTAAAAGGATCTCTATGTTTTGTCGAAGATACTTTACCATGGTTATGTTCACTCAAGCGCCTTCTTAAATCATTTGTTGAGCCGGTATATAATCGACTATCCTTCTCGCTTCGTAATACATAGGTATAGTGCATATTTTCATGTCCTCTAACGGGGTAAGCTGCTGGATTGCCTCGAATATTGCACCGATACTCTCGTCATGATCTTCCAACCGTGCTTCAATCTCCTGGAGTTTTCGGGCGAGCTGTTTTTGGGAGGAAGTAATTTTGCGAAGTTGCACGAAAGCCCTCATGATCGCGATGTTGACTTCAATAGCGCGTTTACTATTGAGAACAGATGAGAGCATTGCTACGCCTTGCTCTGTGAACGCCATCGGCAGGTATCTTGTCCCGCCCCAACTTGAGGTGCCAAAATGGCTCCTTAAAGAATTGTACTCCTCCCTTGTTAGTTCAAACATGAAATCAGCAGGAAAACGATCTATGTTTCTGCGTACAGCCCGCTTCAATTGCTTAGTCTCGACGCTGTAAAGTTCAGCAAGGTCGCGATCAATCATGACCTTTTCATCGCGGAGAACAACAATCTTACTCTGGATCAACTCGATTGGCACCAAGCCTCTATCAGCCGTCATTAGGACCGCCTTTTCCTCTTGAGATCATAAACTGTGCAAATTTCCATTGTTGCCATTGTTGACTTATTACCACTTTGAATACCATATTTTTTGCCATGCGTATTTGCCGGGGCCACGAAACAAAAAACCCCGCTCTCTATCTGTTCAGAGTAACGGGGTTTTGGGTGACCATACACATTTTTAAATCCTCTTTCCGTATCGGGTTGAAAGAAGAAACTCGTTCGGGAATACTGCTGAATGCTGTTTACACCTAACTGCTCTATAGGTCAAGGCAAACTGGTTGTCCCGCTGATGCTTCACATCAAGCGGGATTTCCGCTCCGCTTCGACGGGCTAAGCGTTGCGAAAAAAACGGGGTCAGCCCTTGACACAGGATAGAATCCCTAAATCATCTCTTGACTCCTCCCTTATAACACAATGATTATCTATTTTCCTTTGTAATTTCATTAATTTATGAAAAATTCACTTTCCATTTACACAAATCATTTTAAATATGTCCCATGTCAAGGGCGGGACCCGTTCCCACGTTTGCTCATGACCCCTCGGCTGACTACACCTTCTCAATATTTTGCTAAAAAATTCAGAGCAGGTTCAGGCAACGGTACAAAATTATACTTGAGAGGGTATTTGTACACTCCTTGATGGGCCTCTTTTAGATTTTCATAAAGTCTATGAAGATGAGCCATCGGCACGCCCATTATCATTTCATCATCGCTGGCCATGGCATAACGCCTCTCTCCAATGTCAGCTATAGCCAATTTCACCTCACCGGTGAGATAGGGTACCACCATGACTTCGTGGCAGCATGCGCCGTGACCATTGGTGCTCAAGGTGACATTATCGCTGCCATCCCACATATTGGCATAGACCATACTGAGCATCTGATGGGGGTTTCCGAAAATTTGCACCACATCAGGCTCAACCGGAATCGTGCTCAGGGGGGCCGCGGCCAAGACCTTGAATTTGCCCTGCTCTATGGACATCCTGTTTGCGAAGATCTTTCTGGTCGCCTCCACGTTCTTTGCAAACCAACCGGCGCACCTGGTTCCGTCGACCAAATCCGCTGGAACGTCAAAAAAGCCCTGTAATGCGCCGCCTGCGGCGCAAGCCGTGGCCAGATCTCCCGTGGTGTAGACGGCCTTTTCATGATAGCGCGCCATTCCTATAAGCTGGCAAATAGTGATCTGCTGTTCGATCTTTTCAAACGCCTCGGGCAGGTCGTTTTCATCTTCAAAGTATTTTAGTCCTAACGGAGTTGTTCGCACCCTCAAAATCCTATCCAACTCTTCGCCTATTTGATTAAAATCATGCATTGTTTTCCCTCCTTCTTCTTTGTGTGCGCTGGTTTTCGGGAAATCCCAGAAACCCAAATGGTCCTCCCTGGTTTTGCCCCGGCTTCTTACTTTTTCAGATCAATCACCGGCGATCCAGGAAACGCATCAATTTCCTCGACTTCAATGATATTGTTTTTGACAGAAATAATCCTGCATCGACTTACACCAATCAAGTTGGGACGGATCGGCGAATGTGTGGCAAAAACCCCTGTCAAAGGATTCTTCATGTTCCCCCTGGGGTGAACCTGGAGAATAGACCGTTTCTTCGGGGTGTCGTTACGGTCAAACCAGTAAATCACCGTAACAGAAGAAAACCTGTCCAGACCCAACAAACCGGGCTCGTATTTTTTATCCAACACAATAAAGGTTCGGCCGTCTTCCTTCACAACCTTTCCGATGGGGTATACTTTCAATGCCTCGGCCTCATGGACTTCGGCTTGGCCGAAGTTTGCTGGTGTGAAAAAAGATAAACCCATCAAAACACAGACAAACACCACAAACCAATTCCTCGTTCCCATCCTCAAGTCCTCACGTTTCGCGAAATTGAGGCTCAATGTGGATCTCCGGGAGTTGAGTCACTTTGTTGACTTATCCCCACTCTGAACCCCATATCTTTCCCATGCGTATTTCCAAGTGCCACAAAAACCAAAACCCCGCTTCCTATCTGTTCGAAGTAACGGGGTTTCTGGGTGACCGTGAAGCATTTTGAATCCTCTTTTCCCGCTTGGGATTGAAAGAAGAACACTGTCGCAGCAATATTGCCTAATTTTTTGTATAAAGAAATACACCAGAAGTCAATGAAAATGCCATGCCGACTGAACCGTTTCCGGGTTATCATGAATCCGTTCGTTGCATAAATAAATTGCCTAATCTCAGACCATTGACTGATGCAAGAACCTGGAGTACCTTTGCTGCGGGGACAGGGAAGTGGGTTGACGTATTGCCTTTATTCGGTTTTTTGTTTAGAATGTACTGAATCCCTGAGAAAAGGAGGTCCGAACCATGACTGTCACTTCAATTCTCAAAAATACGTTTGGCCG
>Ga0222627_1000854_pt1 | contig 10905 bp, 7 predicted proteins | sample AntAcemetageno93_FD_179859 | JGI IMG/M metagenome (GOLD analysis project Ga0222627, IMG submission 179859) | Saline water microbial communities from Ace Lake, Antarctica - #93 | ecosystem: Environmental > Aquatic > Non-marine Saline and Alkaline > Saline | place: Antarctica: Ace Lake | collected... | reverse complement strand
GCCGCTTGAAACGGCTTCGGCATTGTAGCCCAGCTTGGCCAGCATCCCGCATGCGATTTCTCTTTGTCTCTCCTCATCATCTACAACCAGGATCTTCTCTCCATGTCCAAGATAATCTTCCAAAGGGACCTGTTCCCCCTCGTCAGCCACTTGCTCCCTGGTCGTCGGGAAATAGAGTTCAAATACAGTCCCTTTATCACTGCTCTTCACGTCTATATATCCCTTGTGGTCTTGAACCGTGTTCCAAACAATCGCAAGCCCGAGACCAGTGCCACTTCGGCCCATTACCTTCTTGGTATAAAAGGGTTCAAAAATCTTCTCAAGATCTTCCGGAGATATGCCGGTCCCTTCGTCTGAAACACTCAGTACGGCATATTCTCCCTGATGAACGTTTTCATAGCCCTTGAGCGGCTCATCCATGTACCGGTTTGTGCTGGATATGGTAGCTGTACCGCTGCCCTCAATGGCCTCTGAGGCATTGGTGACCAGATTCATCAAGGTCTTTTTGATGTGGGTGGGGGAGCCGCTCATGTTCAAAAGGTCGGGGTCCAGTTCGGTTTTGAAATCTACAAATGCGTGTGTCTTTTCCAGTTTCTGGTATTCAGGAGATCCCAAATATTCAGTGATAATGGTGTTGAGGTTAAAGGCTTCTTTTCCCGTTGCTACCCCTCTCGCTATGGTCAGGAGGTCTGCCACCACATCGGCAGCCTTCATCCCGGACTCCTGCATGGTTATGATCGGTTTCCTGAGCGGGCTGTCTTCAGGTAAATCCATTAGGAGTATTTCAGGATAGCTTACAATCCCTGACAAGATATTGTTCAAATCGTGAGCAACACCTCCGGCCATGAGCCCTAAGGCTTCCATCTTTTCTGCACGGTGGAGGCGGCTTTCAAACTCCGCCTTTTCTTCCTGGGCCCTTTTGAGGTCGGTTATATTGGAAACCACTGCAATCAAGCAATCTTCTTCATCAAATCGAATTAATCTTCCCGAAAAGAGGGTGTCTATGACGGTTCCATCCTTTCTTCGGTACTGAATTTCAAACCCGTTCACCTCCCCCTTCTCTTGCAGGATCTGGACAAGATGCTCCCGGTCCGCAGGATTGACATACAACTTCAAATCTAAAACAGTCCTGCCCAAAGCCTCCTCTGGGGAATAGCCGCTCATTCTGCAAAAGGCCTCATTTACCTGGATATAGCTGCCATCCTTTAGACTGCTCAAGGTGATGGCGTCGGGGGCGGCTTCCAGGGTGCGCCGGTGGCGTTCTTCACTTGCAGCGAGTTCCTTTTCAGCCCTCTTTTTGAGCGCTTCCTGAGCTTCTAAAAGACTCCCAAGCACCTTATTGAATGCCTGAGCTAATTTGCCAAACTCAATATGCCGGATGTCTTCTTGAGGCAAAAAAAGATTGGCGGGCTCTTGGGCAATTTTCAAGGCCCGATCAGCCATGCTCTCTAAGGGTTTGCTCACCCTTCGAGCAATCAGGAAAGCCACAAAAAGGGTCATGATAAAAATGGCGGCGCAGAGAACAACCAGTATGAGGATCAGAGACCTCTTTTCCTGTTGGAGGGGCAGAGACGAGGTAAAATAAAAAAGACCTGGAAAGCCTTTCATAGGCACAAGCGCCTGCCCAGGCATCAATCTCATGCGGACATCGTCAACACCTTTATCTTCAAGCCCTGTAATTTCATGGGAAAGGAGTTTAACCTGCCCGGTACGCAAATCCACCAGATCCCGTCCTGTTTGAATGAGCAAACCGGCATGGGGAAACTTCCCGATGCGTTTCCAAAACCGACTGTCCTTGGAAAGGTCGTAAAAAACAAGGCCCGTCCCCAGAAGATCCTCTTTTCTCTTAATAGGGGTAGATAGTAGCGTCAAAAAGACACCATTTCTAAAATCCCTGAAACTAATGGTTTGCGATCGTTTCTCCTCGAGAAGATTTTCCAGGTCAGGCCGTAGAGCCCTTAAACTCTCAGGTAATTCCGGGACGAACCCAGGATTCTCCTTTTCCCACACACAAAAGAAGGCTCCATCTGAATAGGGATACTGTTTCTTCATCTGTTCAAGCAGTTGGTTTTTTACCCCTAACATCAGGCTGACCCTGATGGAGTTATTCAAACTCAACTCCCGCAGGCGGTTTTTCAAAAGGTTGATGCGGTCCTGAAGCGCCATGCACACTTCTGCCTTTTGGACTTCAAGCTCATTGTAGAACTTGCTCGTCATGGTGTTACTGAGAATGCTGTAGAGGACCCCCACCACAAGGGCAAGTGATACTCCCTCGAAAATGATCAAAGTCCACACAAGAAACCTTGAAAATCTTTTCTCCTTCTTCATCATCTACCTCTTTTTTTCCACGACTACTTCGTCAGCGGACATTAGGACATCTGAAGGGATTTCAATCCCTAATTGTTTAGCCCTGCCTACATTGAAAACCAGGGCATATCGCTCTGCTTCCTCGATCGGAATTTTGCCGGGGTCTTTTCCCCGAAAAATAGCGGCTGCCATTTGACCGGCCTGCAAACCCATAGCGTAAAAGTCCACTGCGGCCCCTCCAAACAACCCCAGTCGTGTGAAGGCATAATTCAGTGCAATTTCTGGTTTTGTTGAGTTTTTGACGGTCCAGGCGAAAATCTGAGGTGCAGTGTAGGTAGTTCCATTGCGGTCCTTGAGCAGGAGGGCTGCGGGATAGATTACATCTACCTCCGAATCTTTATTCGCAGAAAAAATCCCTTTCTGGTAATCCTCCCAGTTTTCTGAAACCTTAATCTCATAAGAACAGGGGATTTTTTCCCTGGCAATTTCAAGCTTGATCTGTTCAAGAATTGCCCGGCCGGTCGGGGATGTATCCAGGAAGACCAGAACCTTTTTTAGGCCGGGAAACAGCTTGGAATGTACCCTGATCGCATCGGCAAAATGAAGCTTCTCGTAAACCCCTGTGATGTTGTGGCCCGGCTCGGATCTGGAATCCATGAATCTTTTGCTTTTGTTGTAGTTCTCAGGCTGGCCATTCATACCGCAGAAAACAATAGGGATAGGTCTATCCACAAGCTTCAGCGCGACAGTACGGAAAGCATTATCATCCAGGGTAACAAGCACATCCGGGCGGAAGGAATCGATTTTTTTCAAAGCAATACGTGCCTGTTCCTCGATCAGTTCAGGGGTGTTGTTTTTTCGTTTGGTATCCATGCAGTATGTCTGGATCACCAGATTTTCCTTATCCTTGAACTCTGCCTTTTTGAGCGCCGCGACAACCCCGTCATGCTGCGGTTGTCCGCAGACGTGGCCTGATTCATAGCTGTGCAGAATAAAAATACGGCGTGGTGACTCGGCTAACGCCTCTAAAACATTCAAATTCAGAGATAACAAGAAAAGCAGCATGAAGAAGCACGGTGTCAATATAAATCGCATTTTTTGGGTCATGATAATCTCCTCCTTAACGAAAACTGTCAAAAATATGAGATTGCTTGCATAAACAGAAAGTCCCAGCCAGTCCAAAATTTATTGTACAATATATTGGTATTGCATAACCTTATTTTATTTTGAATAGTAAGTACATTTCCATTGCGTTTATCAAATCCACATCCTTAGGTTCGGTTTCTCGATAGTTTTACATCATTCCTCGCTTCCATACACCAAAAAATAAGGCGGTCATCCGGAATTCGGTCCTTATTTAAACCTGCCCAGGGTCTGGCTCTACTATGTCACTTATTCAGCTTCTTTTTTTTGAGGTGCTCTCGTTTGTCCATTTTCGCCTCCATCCCTTTATATACGATGTAATACTTGAAGATGTTGCTCACGTACTGCACGGTCTCCCGGCCAATGACCCTGGCGGCGGCCACTTCCACGTTGGAAAACCACAGATTAGGGTTTAGGCCCATCTTTTTCGCTCGCTCGCGTAATGCCCTCACCCGGGCCGGACCGGCGTTGTAGGAAGCAAAGGTGAAAAGCATCTTGTTCAATGGGTCCATGGGTGCGTCCTTATAGTAGCGGTTGTACAAGAAATGGAGGTACTTGACCCCGGCGTGGATGTTCTTGTCCAGTTCTTGGATGTCGGTGATGTTGATGGGATCTCCGGCGGCTGTTTTGGGCAGTATCTGCATCACCCCGATTGCCCCGCGGTTGCTGCGCACACTCTGGTCCAGGCGAGATTCCTGGTAGGCCAGGGCGGTAATCATCGCATAGTCAAATCCGTACTTCACGGCATAATTGCGGAATAGATCAATGGTCTGGTTGAAGCGCTCGATATCCTCGGGGCTCAGGACGTTCCGGGCCCATTTGGTGTTTTCGTAATAGCGTTTTGCCATTATATTACCCAAGAGCGTCCCGATCTTGATCTCCTTTACGAACTCGTCCAGGACCTTCTTTATCTGGGGGCTTTTTTTTCGAACAGCCCAGGCGATTTTCTGTCCGCTTTTGAGGGCCACGTTCTGATGCACGTTGATGTTCTTGAAAATCCGGGACCAAAAATCAGCCAGGTAGTCATCCGCCACTGTTATTGGGATCAGGTCGGCGTTGACCATCTCCAGGATGTCTTCGGTCTCCAGGTTCTCGTTGGCCGGGTCGATTTTCACTGGGGCCTTGCCGCTGCCGGCGAATTTCTTGTTAAGCCTGGTCAGGGTTTCGAAATAGCTGGAAGACCTGCGCACGTACACTGTTTTTCCTGACAGGTCCATTACACTGTTGATGGGCGGGGCGCTGGGCCCGGTCACCACCAACTCCCGGGCGTTGCTGTAGTAAGGTGTTGCAAAGTCCACTTTCTTGCGGCGCTCCGGGGTAATGGTCAGATTGCCGGCGGCAATGTCCCCAAGGCCCTTGTTCAGGTAAGGAAGCAACTGGTCCCGTGATACCGGCAGGTATACGATTTTGATCCGGAGATGTTTTTGGGTCGTGCCCTTTGCTTTAAGTTTCTCGTAGAGGAACTTCTCGAATTTTTGAAACATCTCGTAGGCAAAGCCGCGGCTAGCGGCGCCGTCCAGGAAAAAGTCCGTCTTGTTGTAAGTGACCAGCACCCTGATGAGGCGGCGTTCTACCATGCCGTTCAGATCCCCTTTCCAGGGTTGAAGGACCTTTTTCATGGCCGCGTTGTCGAAGGTGGACGCTGCTCCGGCTTCTCGCGGCATCTGGGAAAGGCTCAAAAGCAGCGAGAGCATGAAAAGGGAAAGATAAAACATCAGGGCGCCGAAGCCGGGTAGTCGCCTTCGACGAGATCTGCTGTTTTCCTGCCTGTTCTTCAAATGTTCAGCCATCGGACTATCCTCAAATGATCGAATGTCTCAGCTATGCCCACTCAAAGCCATAGACATTCAGGAAATATTTTCTTGGGGTTACGGCCATTTCAGCGCTTTTCTTTCTCCATCCAGTACCTTATCGGATTGGAATGGTTATTGGGGTGCGGCTTTCCGGGGTTTCGCCGGCCCTGAGGGCGAGAAGGATCTCAAACATGGTTAGCGTGTTCTTGGATATTATGTCGTTGTCGCGGATATAAAACCAACTGTCGCGGTATTGCACGGCCACATAGGCGTTATCCGGTTTGCTGTCGGACGATTCCACTGCGAAGAGGTCGGCGGTCGTGTGACAATCGTCAGAGTTCGGCCTTTTTTGAAAGACTGGGTCGTTGTGAAAAAATAGCTCTCTGCATTTGGGTCTAATCCCAGATCCTTCAGGAGTTGCTGGACCTCTTTTTTCTGTTTGGCCTTGGGATCAATGCTGAACTCGATGAACTTTGCCTCCCTTTTATCATCGCCCTGCTTACCTCCGCCATGTTCCACCCCTCGATTCTCGGAAATTACGTCTAACAGTCGGTTCCTCTCGAGGCAGGCCAGTGTTTTGGCTAACCGTTTAAATGTCTCATATTCCGGGGGTGGCTTTGTTGCCGTGAAGCCCGCTGCGGAGTCTACATTCCAGACATCATTGATACGTTCCACACATAGAAGAAGAATAAGTTCCAGATTCCAGCCGCCCTGGTGCAACAGGCCGATGTTTTCCAGGCCGATGGGTTGTAACAGACGGCGCACGAAGGACTCGCCGCTGAGGGGGGTGTACACGATCACCGGGCTTTCGCTGTAAAACAGTTCACCCCCTATAATCGCTCCGGCACTGCTGCCGCTTCCGAACGATCCTAGCGCGGATGTGCCGGCGGTCAAATTCGGCGCCGCAAATACGTTGCTGATTTCCATGAAATAGGGGCTTTCGCTGTAGCGCATGCGCACGAAGTTGAGCAGCAGGAGTTGATGTCCCGTATCGTTGATGGCTGCATTATAAGCCGGCATGCCGACCTTTACCGCTCTGGGCCCTATCCACTGGCAGGCAGCCAGAACAAGCAGCCCCGAGACCAGGGGAAGGGCGCGTGCCACAAATGATAACCGTTTCATATCAACGCGCCTCCGGCCCCCAAACCCCTTTTTTTGCAGCCTTTTGGGGAGATGATCAATACTGGTTCTGTGATATGCCCGGTGCGGCGCCGCACGCTCAAGCCATTGACAGGTTGCGCCATTAATCTCAACTCTCCGGAACTTTTTTCTTCCCGGGCCACGCAAAGAGTTCATTGACCCGGGCCCAGAATTCTCCGCCAAGGACAAAGAAGCTTGTAATGAACAGCAGATCGCCAAGTATCAGGAGGCTGATCAAAGCGGTGTGACCATACTTCTCCACATAACCAAGAAGGAGCGCTATTTCTGTTAGGAAATAGGGTACAACGGACGCAACAAGCAGCATCGTGATGCCGACATGGTGTCGAACCTTCCCTACCGGCTTGAGATGTTCCACGCCCTTTTCCTTGAAAATGGCTTTTATTTTTGATTTGAGGAGTTGAATAAAAGGTTTGCCGAGCAGCGCGACGCATAGCAGGAAAGAAATCTCCGAGGAAATCAAAAGGCCCGTTGCAAGGGAGACTGCCGTGACCTTTGAAACAGGCAGGAACGGCAACACCAGAAAAGTGAAGACATAAGGGATAAAGCAGTAAACAAAAAGGGCAATGCCCAGATAATATTTCCAGTCTTTTTTGATGGTATGCACCCCCGGGTTTGCCCGCGAACGGCTTGTGCTTCCAACATATTCCTTTACTATATCGAAATAATGCTCATATCTTTGTTCATGCTCGGTTCAATGATTTTCTTAAGAACCTTGAACTGGGCATCGTATATGGAGTTGCTCGCAATGCGCGCCGATATAATAAATCACGCTTCTATGAGGCTTCGCACGGCATCTGCTGCCGACATCGCGTCCGGTGCATAACCATCCGCCCCTGTCTTCTCTTTAAACGCCTCTGAGACAGGAGCGCCTCCTATTAGTATTTTAACCTTATCCCTTAATCCCGCAGTTTTCAGACTCTCTATTATAATCGGTATTTCCAGCATGGTTGATGTAAGAAGCGCGGAAAGGGCGAGAACATCAGGAGAGGATGTTTTTACTGCTTCAACAATTTTTTCCGTCGCTACATCTACACCCATATCCTGCAGTTCGAATCCAGCGGTTCCAATCATTAAAGCCACAAGATTTTTTCCTATATCGTGAACATCACCCTGTACGGTAGCGATAATCACCTTTCCGTTAGACTTAATATCTGTCTTTGTGAGATAGGGCTCTAAGGATTTGACGCCGGTCTTCATTGACTCGGCTGACATCATCATTTCAGGAAGAAAATATTCACCTTCTTCAAACAATTTCCCGACTTTCTGCATTGCAGGCATCAATGCCTCTTGCAGGATATCTAACGCCTCCAGCCCTGAATCGAGTGCTTTTTGAATAGCATCGTTTGTTCCATCAATATTGCCACTTATCAGATTCTGTTTTATGTCATCGATTGAACTCATGATTTTCCCTCCGTTTTTGGATGATGAGCCATTCCCAATGGCCTTGTTTCCCTTCTCCAATCAGCGTACCAGCGGCAAAGCCGGTGGTTTCGTATTTTCAATCAGCCTTTATATTTCTCAGTAATAGCTTTCAGCGCTTTCTGTAGATCTTCAGAAAGGGGTTCTACTTCATGCGCTCCCAGTATTTTGCTTAAGTCTTCATGTATTCTTTCTGAGATATCTTTCTTGCCTCCTTTCTCCCAGTCGCTGAGCGATATGTTTTTAAGGTATTTGCCTCTCCACAAATCCTTCCTTGCATGAAGCGCTGTATGGGTCTGCGTGAGATACATACCGCTTCCCACATCTTTTATAACATCAATGGCAAAGCTGTCATCATCCACAGGGATTCCCCTCCACACACGCCGTGCCATACTCGCCAGTTCATTGGTATATACAGTCGCGTGGGGCGAATTTACCAGTCCGGCCTCCATGCCGCCAATCGCCAGAAACGAGTCAAAAGAACAGGTTGCCAGTTCACCAAAATCCCATGTCATCTTTGCTATATAATCCTGATTGAATTCCGGTGTTATTGCCCCGAATGCCGAATACTGACCCACAAGAGGACCGAGTTTCCTGCACACCTCAAGTCTTGCCATATCGGTTAGGGCGTTTTCAGGAATGCCTCTTATCCCGGCAGTAGCAGGATCCATAAATGATGGCGTGGAAGTCTCATTACAGGGATGCCCTTTCTTGAACAACTGTGCGAGCACGATCCCAGGGAAGGTGGAAGCAAGACACATGGTAAGCGTTCCCGCCATGGTGATCGGGCTCGAAAGACCACCTATGGTCATCACAGCGATAAAAATGGGGATATTGTTCTCAGTACATAACTGAATCTGCTCGCTGGTAGAAGCTGGATAATGAAGTGCTTCCGGATTGATCACGAGGCTGAAATACGGTTTTTCTTTAAGCTCTTCAATCCCGCCGCGAATCGCGGCCCCCAACTCGATAAATGCCCTCAAGTTATTCGGATTGTCGCCTGCGCCAAAAAAAACCGGCTTTGATGTATTTCCTATAATGGTCGCGCAATCGGCGACAAAATCGTTTGTCGCGATCGGGACACCGCAAATGTCTATTTCAGGCAGGGCATCAACGAGTTGTGTCAGAACGGCGATCCCCTCCTGATCGCCGGATTTTCTCTCTCCAGTATATGGATCAATGTAATTTGGGGCCATGCAACTGGAGATAAAACAAGTGTTTCCCGAACCGTACTCCACAAATTCCGTACCTGCTCGGTTCCACCACTTGAAATTATCCGGACATTGCGCCAAACATTCCTCAACAACCTTGGAAGGAAACTTCACGATACCATCCGGAGATATGCTGCACCCTGCTTTGGATAAAAGGTCATAGGCATGCTCGTGCTTATCGAATTTTATTCCGGTTTCTTCAAGATATTGAAATATGACCTTTATTATCTTGTCCTTTGCCTGCGAAGATAGTACTTCCATCCTATTCGGGAAAGACCTGCCTCCTGCTCCTTTTTCAGAACCCATCATAAACCTCCTTTGGATATGCGTGGAACGTGGTTTTCATTCGGTTGTTCACATTCTGGAATCTGTGCATCCCATGATGCATGCGAAAATTTTCATTCTTTATAAAAGTCCTTTTTGAGTGTCTTTGAAAAAAGGGTCAACAGATACTTATGTTTGTCTTAAAATGCTCAAACCAGCTGGATTGAATGTCTTCCTTTATCTGGTCCCGTGCCGGCCCGAGTACAACCAGAAAGTTTTCTTTTCTTACGTCATGGATTTCGGATACCGTCACGTCCTCGTGAACCGCCTGGAGATAGTACTGTTTGTTATTGTACAGGCAGAATCCCTTTACTCGATATACGTTTTCAGCCCATCCCTTTAACCAGTTTACCAGCCGGTCTATGGGTGTAGAATCAAATTTCAGGACAAATTTATGAAAGCCAATTGTTTTCATTATAATAAAACCCTGCGTATTCGCTTTTCTGTGCCATTGTAAGGCATGTATCTGTTCGTCGTCAGGAATACGTGCAAAAGAGGTCTTGATTATGGAAACATCGTCATTCAGCTCTCGAAGTGTTCTTTCTACCTTTCGGGCCTCATCAGGTGTTGAAATATCTGTTTTGTTCAGGAGCAATAGATCCGCGCCCTGTACCTGTTCTTTGAGCGCTGGCGCAACCTCATATAATTTATGGAAATTTTTGGCATCCACCACACAAATGGAACCGCTGTAGTGGAAAGTGTCAGGAGACAATTTTTGAAGAATACTCATGACTTCGTGCATCCCGAAAGGGGTGGCCAATCCTGAACTTTCCACTATGAGGTAATTGATGCCCAGTTCTCTTGTCTTTAGTATTACTTCTATAAATCTGTCTGAACGGCATACGCAAAAAATGGAACCGTCAACGATCTCCTCAATGACCATCCCCTCTTTTTCAAGAATAGACCCATCCACTCCTTCCTGTCCGAAATCATTAACGATTATGCCTATTTTATTATTATCGAAAACCTTCACAAGGTTTTTCATGAGCGTCGTTTTTCCGGCTCCCAAAAAACCTGTAACCAGATATATGTCGATCAGCATCATCTTCAACCCGTTTTTTCCCTTGACCCGAATGAAAATACCTTAAGAAGAGTTGCAAAAGAGAGAATGATTTTACAGATACTCGTTTATCTTTGAAAATAATTCCTCTCTGCCTGGAATAATGGATGGATATGCCAACACCCCGTTTATATACATGCTGGGCAGTTTTTCGACACCCATCTTTTTGCAACGCGCAATAGATTCTCTTTCAGTGTATTTATACTCTATAATATCAATGGCATCTCCAAAATGTTCCTTTGCGTCCGTTGCCGCACCCATCATATAGGTACAGGCGGCACATGATATTGAATCTAATGTAAATACTTCAACAAAAGGTTTCTCAAGATTCTCGTAATCAGGAATCTCGATGTCTATCGGTTCTTCCTCTACTGCGGTATAATCCTTTAATATTTCTCTCACTTTTTCCGGATCATGAACGGCCTTCTGTATGGCAATGCTGTTCTCGATGGGCAGGTCATACGGCATATCACAGCCCGGTGCAATG
>Ga0222627_1000846_pt1 | contig 10956 bp, 10 predicted proteins | sample AntAcemetageno93_FD_179859 | JGI IMG/M metagenome (GOLD analysis project Ga0222627, IMG submission 179859) | Saline water microbial communities from Ace Lake, Antarctica - #93 | ecosystem: Environmental > Aquatic > Non-marine Saline and Alkaline > Saline | place: Antarctica: Ace Lake | collected... | reverse complement strand
CGTAATTTAAGATCCATTTATGCTAAACCCGGTTTGCTTTCTAACGATCAGCATGACCGTCGTTTCAAACCGGGACGCGAAGCGGCGCGGTTTGAAACGTACAAGTCAATGCTCTTGTTAGCACACGGTTATGATCCCTTGCCGCAGCTCCGAACAGCCTCCTTGATCGCGGGAATCAAGCTGGGCACAACACTCAAAGAAGTGATACCGGACTCCACGAGCCTAGACACGGCTTCGGAACGCCCTGCCAATTCGCCGCAGATCGAGAGGGGAACATCGGGAACGTCATCATGTACCGTGCGAATCAGGCGAAAAATAACATCGTGTATGTCATCGAAATAGATATCAACGGCTTCATTTTCACGGTCAGCGGCAAACGAGTACTGTGTAAGATCGTTCGTGCCGAAGCTCAGGAATTCTGCGTACTTCATGATGTCAGGAGCACTGAGGGCTGCCGCCGGCGTCTCAACCATGGCGCCGATTTTAGGCATACGCGAAGTTGTGCTTTTTGATGTTAGCTCCTTGAGAACCTGGTTCACTACCTCGATGTCGCCTGGCAGCGTAACCATCGGAACCAGGATATGAAGGTCAAAATATGATGAAAGCTGTAGCAATGCATCCAACTGCGTGTGCAGGAGTTCCGGGTGTTCCCGGAGGAAACGGATGCCGCGTTGTCCCAATGAGGGATTCCGTTCTCTTGGCATTTCCAGAAAGGGAAGCGGCTTGTCCGCACCGACATCAAGTAATCTGACGTAGACGGGCAGACCTTTGGCCGGCTGTAAAGTCTCCTGCATTTCCTCATAAAGCTCTTCCACACTCGGGGGCTTCTGACGCCCCAAGTAAGCCTGCTCAAGGCGGTAGAGACCAACTCCGTCAGCACCATTTTCGACTGCTAACCGCGTATCCTCTGCGTCGCCCACGTTCGCGAGAACTGCTATTCTTGTTCCATTCGCCGTCACGGCGGGCCCATGCGCCCGTTCGCGCGCCTTTGCGCTTGTCCGCGTCTGCCGCTCCCGCTTCGCGTGGAAGGATTTCTTCTGCTTCGCGGTTGGATTAATGATAACTCGGGCCTCATCTGCATCGACGACAGCGAAAGAACCTTCAGAGACTGATTCAAGAAGGCCATGGATGCCGGCGATACACGGAAGGCCCATTTCACGAGCGAAAAGTGCTGCGTGAGAGCCTTTGCCTCCAATCTCCAGTAAAGCTGCAGCAGCGGTATTCCGGGCAAGAAATACCGTGTCCGACGGCAACAGGCGTCTTGCCACCAGGACACTGCCACGAGGTATGTTCGCGAGGGCATGCGCATGGACACCGGCCAGCGCGGATACAATCCGTCGCGCCAAGTCCCGCATGTCATCGCTCTTCTGTCTGGCCACATCAGCTTCCATGGATTGGAACCGACGCTCCCAGCGTCGGAACACGGTTCTCACCGCGCAGCCTGCACTAACTAATTCGTCTGTGATCTCCTTCTCAACTTCTGTCCTCAAGCTCGGATCTTGTATAATGGCCAAGTGCGCGAGAAAGACACCCGAGAGCTCCGAATCGATCTCCTTCTCAACGCGCTCCGCTAATATGCTCAAGTCGTCAGAGATCCGCAGAAGAGCCCGATCCAGACGTTCCAATTCATCTTCAACCTGGGTATTGTCGGTATCGTAGAACTCATCAAACCGGTTCAGCACGTCCCGGTAGACAAATATCTGTCCCTCACCCAAGCCGGGCGAAAGGGTCTTGCCTGAAAGCGTTATGGTTGTTTCCGTGTTGTCCATCTATGATCCTTCTCGTGCTAACGTCTGCCTTGACCCTCAGAATGGACCGCGCTTGCGCGGTTCATTTTGTAGCGGTCTAAGGTTTTGTTCGATTTCTTCCGATGCTATGCCGAAGATCATTGATCCCAGCAATATGGCTCCGGCAACAAGGCTGGCCTTTGCGCTCATGCTCGGAAGAGAGAATGGACAACCTCCCACCCCCAAAATGGGAAAGGAAGAGGCCAGATTTTATATGCAAACGCATAAATTCTACTGCGGGATAGATCTACATGCAAGAACAATGTATCTCTGTGTAAACTGGAGCGGGGAGAGATAACAAAAAGGAACATAAAACCATTAATACCTAAATTGAGCGATTCTATGCGGCGATGCAGCCTCATAATCTTAGCACATTTCATCCGCAATAATCGCTCAACTTAGGTAATAAATATTTGAAGGATCAGTAATATATTCGCCGGAACACGGGCCAGATCGGACTAACCTGCACTATGGTCATTTAGTCTTCCAAATTTGATATACTAGCAGGAGAAACAAGCCCCTCTTCCAGTCAAATAGCCATATTTGATTGCCGCTGCTACGGAATGATTCAAAGGGGATCTATCAGGATATGAGGAGATTCTCACCCAAATACCCTGATAAATCGGTCTTCATATTCTTTCAGTTCTTTCTGTTCAGGTCTGATGGGGCGGGGTGATATCGGGATATTTCGGGAAGGCTCGGGACTCCGGGGATTCGGGGAGATAACCTCTCCAACCAGGATACCCCATCCTAACCACTTACATCCTCTGTACGGGGTTTTGATACTACTACCACCAACCAGAGTAGGGGCAATTCTCTAATGATTGAATCGTCCCTTTTAGTCATTAAAAGACAGGGGAGTTAGTGGAGTTAACATCCCTTATCGGGGGCTCTGGTAGTTGTTTTTCGGCAGGTGAACTTCTAATTCAAACTCAATTATAGGTGTACTGCGTCCATGACATACACGTCATGGACTAGGGCAGCGAGTTGGTTATTTCAAGTCATTATAATATCTTTTTGGGGAATATGAAACACTATATTTTCTATTCTCCGCAGATCAAACATCAGTTTATCCTGGAGGCTACTCCCCTTCTCTACCGATTTTCGGAGCCTTTCATCTTCTGACCTTGTAAAATATTTTAGTTGGGTCTTTTTGATTCAGCCGGGAGTAGCTAAGCGTGGATGCCAATTTATCCGCGACAGGAGGCTTTCGCATAATTTTCTTTGTGTGAAGGAGCACTAAGCCGTCCCGGGAATGTCGGGAAGCTGCCCCGGCTCCATCATCCCGAGCAAAAAGTTCTTTACGCATTCTCCCAGGACTTCAGTGTTATATCCGCCTTCCTGACAGACCAGGGTCGGTATCCGCCACGATGCGAACTCGCTGCCGAGCCGCGTATAATCCTCGGTCCGTAACGAAAAACCTCCGATCGGATCTTTCCGGTGCGTATCAAAACCGCCGGCGATGATCAGATAGTCGGGGTCGAACGCGCTGATTTTATCGCGGATGCGGTTCACTGCCCGGAGATACTCAGGAAGTTGGGTTCCCTTGGGCAATGGCTCATTGTGATTTGTTCCGGCAGCCTGTCCGTTGCCGATTTCATCGGCATAGCCCCAGAAGTAAGGATATTCGACTGCCGGATCGCCATGGATAGAGGCGGTAAAGACTGATTTTATTTCGGCAAAGAATTCCTGGGTTCCGTTTCCATGATGATAATCAATATCCACGATAGCGACCTTGCCGGCAGGCAATAAATATTCCGCCGCAGTCGCCACATTGTTAAAATAACAATAACCGCCAAAAACGCGCGGACCGGCATGATGTCCTGAAGGACGGCACAGGGCATACACTGCTTTTTCCTGTCCGTTCTTGATCAATGCCGCGGCGGTCAGCGCGGTTTCCGCGGATGCGCGCGCCACTTGATAGGTCTTTTTCATGATCGGCGTAACCGCGTCGGTACACCAGATGCCGCCCCAGAGCGGTGAGTCGACTTTTTTCGGCAGGTGCGCGCCTTCTCCCGGGAACAGATCCGGATAGAACTCCTCGGTGTCTGTCTGCAGGCTTTCCGCGGTGTGGCGGATATAATCATGATAGGGATGGATCCGGGCAATTATGCGTTCCGGAAAGGCGTCGGCGGTTTTAAATTCAAATCGCGCGTCCTGACGCAGGGATTTTTTAATGCTTTCCACGCGCAGCGGGGTATCCTTGACTTCGTATGATTCCGGGCCCAGCTGATATTTCCAATGGGGATTGTGCTGGCTGTCGTTATATTTTTCAATGACTTTCATGAATTTGCATTCCTTGTTTCAAGAGTTCGATGACCCGCTGGTGGGGAATCGCCGGGCACCAGCGCTTTAAGCGGCCGTCCATTCCATTGGAACAGAATATCGCATTCAGCACAGCTTCTTCAGTGGATTCGATCACTGCCTCATACAACGTATTGATATAGTATTCGGATATGCATTTCATGCTGATCAAATGATCGCTGGAACGGGTCGAGCGCGGCTTGCGATTAGCGGTGCTGAAAGCGATGATGATCTCTCCACTGGATGATGCGGCGTAGGATCCGGTGCGTCCCAGGCCGAGCGCCGCGCGTTTGGCGATAAGATTAAGCTGGCTGCTCAATAGAGGGACATCGGTCGCGACGACTACGATAATTGAGCCTTCCGAAAATTCCCGACGGCCTTTTCGAGCAAATTCAGTGTCCAATTGCCTGCCAACCACCCCGCCTTCGACAGTAAGGTTTCGCATCTTGCCGAAGTTGGACAGTACCAGGACGCCGAGATTAAACGATCCACTGTTTTTAAGATCGAAGGTGCGCGAGGCGGTTCCGATGCCGCCGGCAAAGTCAAAACTGCTCATGCCGACACCGGCTCCCACTGAACCCTGTATGACATTTGAACTTGACGCTGCCTCGATCGCTTTTACCGCGTCCTGGGCAGTACAACTTCCTACGCGCACATCATTTAGAAAAGAATCGTCCGCTTCTCCCACCACCGGCAGTACCACACCGGTCTCGGTGCCCAGGCGGGGATATTTTTTTATCATGTGATTGACGACTCCGTCATGTACCCGACCGACTGAATGTGAATTGGTCAGTAAAATCGGAGTTTCCAGCCAGCCGGTCTCCAGTACCTGAGTCAGTCCGGCCATCTCGCCAACGCCGTTAAGCACATATCCGCCGGCAACCAATCGTTTGGCATAGGCCTGTCCGGCCGGCAGGATTGCGGTAACTCCGGCACGCACGCAAGTGGTCTCGGTGCTGCCGGGAATATTCACATTGTCTTCAGTCCGGGTAAAATGGCCGACCCGAACACCTTTGACATCGGTAATGCTGTCCTGAATTCCCGGGCGCATTCTGCCGATGGGAATGCCCAGTTCGCGCGTAGTGCAACGCGGGGGCACGGAAATCTGCGGAGACCTGATCGCTTTTTTCGGCGGCCGGATAGCCAGACCGTATCGGCGCGCGGCAGAGCGAATGACCAGTCGGAATACATCCCGAAATCCAAGACCGCGCGATTGTGCCGCGGTCATCAATGAGGCCACTGGGTGAAGACTGGGCAACGGATTTAATTCTATAAAATACGGCATTCCGTCCCTGTGCAGGCGGATATCGACTCGCCCGACATCCGGACAGGACATGATATCAAATACCTGCCGGGCCATGCTCACGACTTCTTTTTCTTCCTGAGCAGTAATCTGAGCCGGACAGATGACTTTTACGCTCTTGGCGGCTTCTCCGCCCTGCTTCATATCATAATCGTAAATATTGTATTTGCCGCCGCTCTTCTTCATATCAAACGTATGCTCTACTATATCGAGCAGCTTTCCGGGATAGCTTTCAATAAACGGAACACTTAATTCCCGGCCGGCTATAAATTCTTCGACGATCAGTCCCGCCGGATAGTGGGCCAACAGCTGATCGATACGTTTGAGAGCCTGCTCCCGGGTCTCGACGACTGAATCCTGGCTGATCCCTTTGCTTGAACCTTCGGAATTCGGCTTGATCATCAGCGGATATCGGAGATCGTCCGGCAGGTGGTGTTCTTTTCCGGAAATCAGCACTCCTTGAGGAACTCTGACCCCGCGGGAACTCAGAACGGTTTTCGCCAGATGTTTGTCCAGATTAAGATGGAGCAATGACGCGTTTCCGCCGGTAAAGGGAATGTCCATCTGCTCGTACAAGCCCGGATAAAACGCTTCCCGGGAACTTCCGATGGTTCCTTCCGCCAGATTAAATATCAGATCCGGCGCGCTTTCCAACAATCGCTCAACCACTATGTTGGGCTTAGCGGAAACCTCTACCATGGTTACCTTATGATGCAGGCTGCTGATCGCGGTCTGTATGCGTTGAATATCTTCCACTGAAAGTAGCTCAGCAGTGGCTTCGGTATCATCGGTTCGTAAATTATACGCCAGGGTAATCCTCATCATGCGTCTCCGTTTCTAGAACATATTGTTATTTAACCTGCCCCCGCGCTTGGCTCCGGCGCTTAGCTTTGCGGCAACACCACTGGCCTTATCGGTGACCCGCATGAAACCTTTGCGTTCATGCTCGGAAGGAGAGAACGGCAAAAACGAATACCTTGCTGACGGGATTGATCAGGGCAAGGAAGTACAGCGTCGTTACGAAGGTGTGAAGTAGTATGTCTGTCATTTCATTCCCGTCATCGAACGTGTTATTAGGTTAAATTTTGATTTATAAAATAAGCTTATCAAAATACCCTTTTAATGGCAAACAAACCCGCAAAAATCTATCCTGATTATGCTTTTTCTGACCCATGAAAAATCACGATAATAATTGTTGACTTTACGTATTGTAGATATATAAGGAAGCATCAATACAAGGATTTTAGATTTTAACCAAGGTGCGGAAATGAAAGATAAGTATGGCGTATCTCTAGATGACAATTTTGAAGGTCGGAAAATAATTAGCCGTACGAACGGGGAGAGATATCCTCGTAGGGATGGACGTGATATTAAAGGTCGTAAAAGCCGTGACAGTGCCCGCCAGCGGAGGCGGGAGATGAGGCGCCTTAAGAATGACCAAGACTATTGATGGGGGGGTGGAACAGTTTCTGTATGACGGTACTGATCCCATCCCCTTCGTTTCAGTCGACCTGGCTCGGGTCGGCATACTACCCATACCTCTGGAAAAGACTGTGTCTTACTTACTCGGCACGTCTTCCGCCCCGACGAGTATTATTGAAGTGTCCCGTCAGGTTGAGCTCTTTGACCCGGAGTTAAACACTTCACCGTATCTTGTCGGCATACATACCTATCCGCCCATCGCCTGCTCCAGGAATACAGAACTTGTCTTAACTATTGCGCCCGTGAGTGTGCTGCTAAAGCACAATCCAGACCTCACCATATCTTCAGCGCAGGATTCAACGGCTTCAATCTATGGATGAGAGGTAAATTATGAGAAATAATATTGTCACTATTCAAGGTGTTGTAGGTGCCGTAGATTGGGATGCGGCAGGGAAGGTGGCCATGGTATCGATATTGACTAAAACGGATGAAGAGTACTTGGTGGTGGATAACGAAGAGGGAAACGAGCTTTTGGCACGTGAAGGCGAGGAAGTGAAGGCCACGGGTATAGTGAGTGAGAGTGAATCCAACGAGATCTCTCTAATCGTGTATACGTATGAGGCTCTGGATGATGATCTCGTTGGGGAAGATGATAAGGAGGATGATAGTCAGGACGACGACGATGATGGTCCGGACGATGAAGATAATGAGGAGGACTACGATTATAAAGATTATGATTATGGAGATTACAATAAGGGTTACAAGTATTAAATATTCCTACATAACATGCCGGATTGACTATGGTAGGATATAAATGAAAGCGAATCAGGAGTGAAGATGAAGAATGGTAATATAATTCCCATTCTTCATGAACAGACGGTTGAACCTCAATTTAAACCGAGTAACAGTTATTGTTCTGGAGATATTTTATGAACCTTTCCCGATTTAATAGAAGGGCGATCACTCTGCTATTCATACTGGCATGTCTTATTCCAGCTTTGATCTCCCCGGTAAATGCTCAGGAACTGTCCCAATCCCCTTCACCTAATCCGGACGGAATTATTCGGCAGTTGAATGAGGTCGCAGACGCAAAAAAACAGACCGAAGATGTGAAGACAGAAGTCGAATCGGCTAAGAAAGAGGTGGAGATTCAGGAAAAAACGGTCGAGATCGAGAAAAAAAAAGCGGCAGTGGAGCTTAAGGAGGCTAAACTTGCTAAAGAGGAGGCTGAAGTCGTCCGCAGCATAAATGCTAACTATGGTGAGATCAGAAAGGCTGAAGCCAATGCTGATAAAGAGGAGAAAGAAGCTTCGGCTGCATATAAAAAAGTCCTGATCGCGGAAGAAAAAACCCTGGCCATCCAAGAGAGAGTCCGGTTGATGGAGGATAAGTTGCTCCTGGCTCAGGAAAAGGTGGCCTTGGCGGAAACGAAGATTAAAAGTAAGCATGATGTACTATACAGGAAACTGATCAGAACCGGGTTGATCCTGTTGATTGGGTATCTGTTGGTATTTCTCCTGGTGAGGATCATTAACGTTCGAGTCCAGAACCATCGGACACAGCATTTGGTCAGGAAATATGTGATCTACTTCCTTAACCTGTTGATCATCCTGTTCGTTGTATTTATCTGGATTCAGAATATCAGTTCCCTGACCATCTTCCTCAGTGCTGTCGGTGCAGGTGTGGCTTTGGCCCTGCAGGAGGTGATCCTGAGCTTCGCGGGTTGGTTCATGATTCTTTTTCGAAGACCATTCGACGCGGGCGACAGGATAGAATTTGGAGGGGTGAAAGGTGATGTGATAGACATTAGCATGCTGCAGACATCCCTACTGGAAATAGGGAACTGGGTAGACGCCGACCAGAGTACTGGCAGAATAGTCAATGTGCCCAACAGCGAGATATTTAAAAAGGCGAGTTACAACTATAGTCGTGGATTTGAGTTTATCTGGAATGAACTGAAGATTCTGATCACCTTCGAGAGTGATTGGAAACGGGCGCAGGAAATCATGATCAGCCATGCACTGGACCGAGCGGAAGATATAGAAGCAATCGTAAAGATGAAAATAAAAAGGATGTCCCGGCGATACATGATTCACTATGGAAAGCTGAATCCAATTGTATACGTGGATATTAAAGACAGCGGAGTAGAATTAACTTTAAGGTATTTGACAGAAGCAAGGAAGCGCAGGGCTACCCAAGACGAGTTTGCGAGGGTAATACTGGAGGATTTCGAAAAAGAGGAGAAGGTTAATTTTGCTTATCCAACTTACCGGATAGTCAAATAAGAACTCGGTAACCATGATGGATAATTAGGTCCGGCTTTATTAAAAGAGAACGTTTATTTAACCGGATAGATAATCAGCTGCATTTAGATGGGAGAGATGGTTATTATGGGGGAAGGGTTTAATAATAGGGGGCAGTGCCTTCCTCAAAAATGTGTTTCTCCGCCGGTATGCGAGTAATCATCTTTAAAGCATATAATAGGATGGTTTCGGAGGTTAAAACAATGCCCAGATTCATTAAGAAGAGATCCAAGGCCGCCGGACTTCCACCCGGCACCTCGGTCTATATAGGGAAAAAGAGGACAGAAGAAGTGAGGATCACTTCATCGAAAGATAAACTCATAAAGAAGTTGATAAAACTATGTTGTGAGATTGCCGAGGCGGACAATACAGATTCTCGGCTTCAACTTCCGGTAAAAGATTACCTGTATGATAAGGTATCACTCTTCGCCGTCTTATGTCTTTTAATTATCAGCCTCGGACTCTGGCTGAATGAAATACTCGGACTTCCCCACATCATTTTCGGCATCCCTCCCAGCCCCTTTAACTGGAGGGAGGCAATCATTGAAACTGTTCTCCTGATTATTGTGGGTATATTTTTAATCCCATTGATACTCCGATTAATCAAAAAAAGAGAACAAGCGGAAAAAGAATTAAGTATCGCCTACGATGCACTGGATTCTTCCGTTAATGGTGTTGTTATAACTAATCTGGAGGGCAGGATCATATATGTTAATCCTTCCTTTGTAGTCATGTTTGAATATAGCAGTAAAGAGAGTGTTCTCGGAAAATATGCAACCGATTTATTTGCCAGCGATGATATACGCAAGTTTTCCGATGTGGAGGCGATCATAAACAGGAAAAACTCTGAGACAGAGGAATTTACCGCGACTCACAAGGATGGGACAACTTTTGCCGTTGAAGTTTCTTCATCGGCTGTTACCGATAAAAAACATGCCATATCAGGCAGGATGGCTTCATTTGTTAACATCAGCAAGCGTAAACAGATGGAGGGAGAGTTAGCTAAACATAGAGACCATCTTGAGGACTTAGTCGATAGGCGAACATCTCAACTGAACGCCATGGTAGAATCGATGTCGGGCAGGGTTCATCAAATGTCAGACCTGAAATTCAGGCTAGAACAATTAGAGGCCCGATTGAAAAGAGAAGGTATCGAATTTGATGAAAAAGGAGACACCACGTCATAGAAAGACTAAGTCTGTTTACACATTTTATAACAATCATGAGACATCATTACGGATCCACACCCAATGAAATTCAGACGGTGCAGCGAAGCCAGGATGAACGCCCCGGGCCTATCCTGCGGACAATGGGAATGGCGATACGATCCTGCGATGCTTTCCGGCGAACTGGCGGAACAACTCTGCCGGATGACACGGTACTATAGCCGGTGATCTCCTCCTCACATTGTTCTTTTGTCATATCACGACATCCTTTGAAATACGGTTCTATTATGAGAACCAAAATGTGTCAACTGAAGTCGTGAATATCACAAAGATCCTGTTAACGATGCACACTATTAACAGGATAAACAAGCTATAGGAAGGGAGTATATTTATGAATCTATTGTTATTCATTGCCGCTTTGATTGTGTCTGTAATTGTAGTTAGAATTGGTGCTGTAGCCTTCAACTTAACCGGCCTCGAATGGAGGGCAGCAAAATTCCAGGCCCTCTCATGTTTCAGTGGAACGGGATTCACCACAAGGGAAGCAGAACTAGTTATAGCCAGTCCACAGAGAAGAAGGATTGCGACCTATCTCATTATCTTCGGTAATGCCGGTATTGTTGCTATGGTCGCTACCTTCGCCAATTCTCTAAGACCAAATATCTATTTAA
>Ga0222627_1000845_pt1 | contig 10961 bp, 10 predicted proteins | sample AntAcemetageno93_FD_179859 | JGI IMG/M metagenome (GOLD analysis project Ga0222627, IMG submission 179859) | Saline water microbial communities from Ace Lake, Antarctica - #93 | ecosystem: Environmental > Aquatic > Non-marine Saline and Alkaline > Saline | place: Antarctica: Ace Lake | collected... | reverse complement strand
ATCAATATCTACCGGGGGCGCCCCGCTCCATCTTCCGATAATTATGGAGATGGTACCAGGAATAGCGGTCTTTTAAGTAAGAGGAGTTTTTCCCTGACCCCGGGAACGATTATCCGCTGCGATATGTATATATCTCCCCGGAGTGAAAAAACTTGGATCGGGGGATCATTCGGCCTGCCCGGCAATCCGGAGGTTTTCCGGCGGGGCGAATGGCCCGAGTGGCTGGTCGGGATGAGTTATAACTATATCGGAAAATTAGAATGGACAGAGGGGTTGTTCCAGGAAGAAGGGACACTGGTATGCTATCTGATCGATGAAGACGGCAAGATGGAGATAGATCGCTCCCCCTACACCAACCGTTACCTGAACGGTTGGCATACCTTTGAGATAATGATTGGGGCCAACTGCTTTGTGGAGTTCAGGATCGATGGAGATCTGATATATTACTCCCGCAAGCGGTTCTCTTTCGTGCAGACCCACCTCCCCCTGCTTTTAGGTCATCGCTCCGGAAGAGGGGGAAAGGTTTATCATGATAACGTTGAGGTGCTGACGTATAAAAAGAACATAGCGCCTTCGGCGCTAACGTTAAAAAATAAGGACGTTGAAAAATAAAAACGTTGAAGATAAAAGACGTTTAAAAAAACCTTACACCATCGGCTTATTGTCCCGATACATCTTAATTAAAAATAACGGAAATCGGGATCCCGATGGATATCGGGAAAATTCCGAAGCAGGAACATAGCGCCATAGGGGCAAAAAGGTTGCGGTAACCCGGCTCGAATCGGTTGTGTGGGACGGTTGCGAAGCTAAGTTCTCTGGCCCCCCGATTGAATCAAGTGGCAAAAAAATATAAATTATTGTCTAATTTCTTATATTTTACTATCCTCTGTATTCTCACTGATTAGTCAAATGAAAATAAGATTTTGTAGCTCGATAAAGTTACAAAATGACCAAATGGCGTTAATTTCAATGTACTACCAGTAAGTTAGCGCCGGAGGCGATAACTTATGAAGATAATTATTGTTGTAGTAGCTCTTTTGTTTATCTTTTTTCCGCCCTTCGTATTTTCTCAGTCTGATAGCAATGACTCCGCCGCTGGCGAATCCGCGCATGCCGTCTATGACCGGGCGACAGTCCAGGTCCGGCTTGACAGAGCAACGCCAGCTCAGATTGAGGAAGCGCTTATACTCCTTAACCGGCACTGGGGAATATTCCCGTCGATCCAGTACCTCCGTTTCCAGATTCCGGGCGGGGATCAGGAACTGTTATTTCTCCGGGGTCGGAATGACGAGGTTGAGTCAGCCCGGAGGATCGCGGAGCGACTGGATGGCCTCTATCCGGCCGGGGAAGATCCCGGTCCCATAACCTCCCTTCCTCTCACCAGTCTCAGCGCCGGCTCTATGAGAGATAAGATCCTCACACTCTCCGGGCAGGTTGGTCTGGGCCTGGCCCCGGAACAGCTGATTATCTTTCCGGACAAGACTGGCGGAAGCCTGTTTTTCCGGGGAACTGCTTCAGCCGTCAGTCAGGTTCGGGAGATCAAGAAGGAACTCGACCAGTCCCGGCATGAGTCGCTGAGTGACCTGATATTCGGATTCCTGAGAGGATTCCGCGAGGATCTATCAGTTCACTTTCTTACTGTCAGCACATACGCCGCTTCGGCGGTCCTACTTCTCATCATCCATTTTATCCTGATCCATCTTCCCTGGGTTGGCAAGTTCTATCAGCGCTGGTTTACTATTATCTGGACTCGGTTGATTAATGATGTCAAAGGCAGAGGATTTGCCTTTGAGGTAATTAAAAGTCTGACTGAGACGGCGGTGGAGGCGGTTGAGCAGGAAAGCCTTGCCGCCGGGAAAAATAATAACTCGTCCGAAATAATTCTAACCGGTTCGTCAAAGAAAGCCCGGGCTCTGGTCATTGCCAGGGAATTACTTATCTATCGCGGATTTAATCCGGATGATCCTCAGATAAAACGCATTGTGAATGACGTGATTGAGAGTGCCGTCTTTCGGTTAAAAAACCAGTAAGTAGTAATCTGTGATCAGTAAGCTGTAAGCCGCCATCCCGGTTGACAGGTATTTTTTCCCGATAACTGATAACCGGTTACTGATTACTATCTTTTTGACCGATGGAGAGGGTAATAGGTTCATTAAATAAAGGAGAATCAAATGAGAAGGCTTATCCTGACCGGTCTGGGGTGTATTTTATTGATTAGTTCAACCTCCTTGGCCGGGGATTTTAAGGCTGGTTCGGAACCGGATGGGTTCCGGGGGATTTCCTGGGGCGCGGAGATTACGAAGCTATCAGGTTTCAAATTAATCCGGCGGGAGGAGCAGTTCGGCGGTTTGGATATCTATTTCCGGAAGGGAGATAAGCTGGATGCCTGGGGCGTTCCGGTTGGAGCGATCGAATATTTCTTCCGGAAAGGGAAGTTCTTCCGGGGTAATATCCTTACCGCCGGGATCGGGGATTATCGAAATCTTCGCAAGGCTGTCTTTACGGAGTTTGGGGTAGGTGAGCTAAGCCCTCAGGTGGCTCCCGGGGTTACTCAGTTTACCTGGGAAGGGAAGATTACCTCGATGGTTCTTCAGATCGAAGCGTCATCAGCGAGCGGCTCTCTTCTGATATCATCCCGGGAGATGGAAGACCGAATGCTGGAGGAAGGGGAGGCACTTTAAGACAATTTTACCGCAAAGACGCAGAGAACGCAGAGAAAGATAAAAAGTACTACCCTATATAATTAATTGGGTTATTACTTTCTATCACTACCGGAATAAAATAGTTTTGATAATACTCTCTATTTTTCCTCTGCGCTCTCTGCGTCTTTGCGGTTCAAAAAAGTTGCGAAGCTAAGTTCCTGTTTCGGAATTTCCCCGATATCCATCGGGATCCCGAGTTGTTTCATATTAAGTCTCGGGACAATAAATTCGTGTAATTTGCGTAATTCGTAGTTCATTTAGTTTTTTAGCGAAGATTCGCGGGCAGCGCAAAATGACCTTCGCTCATCGCGGGGTAAAATTAGCGGTTTAATTAGTTGCGAAGCTAAGTTCTATTTTAAGTATGAAAACAAAGCTATCTCCAGAGAGTCCCGACCATGATGTTACGATCCATATATCCGAGAAGATCTCTGATGATCGCGGGGCGGCGCTTCTGGTAGATATCAAGCAGAAAATTTCCCTGGGAAATAAGGAAGTTCTTCTCGACTTAAAGGGGCTGGAGGAACTGGACAGTCGTAGCTGTGCCTGGCTTATCCGGGCAGTGAGATCGGGTGACAGAGCGGGCGCCCGTGTTTCAATAGTGGGTGCCTATGGACGGGTGGCGGAATTTCTTGAGCTGATGCGTCCAAACTTTAATCCGTCAGCTCCACCTCCAGTGCATCACGAAGGACTGCTGGAACAACTGGGCGGAAAAGTGATTGACGCCTGGAAAGAAACCCGGGAAATCGGAAATCTTATAATCGACGCTATCTACTGGTCTTTTCTTGCTCCGGCGGAGGGGAGAGGGATCAGATGGAAAGGGGTCCTGGATGAGATTCAGCAGATGGGTTCAAGCGCGATCGGGATTGTCTGCCTAATTAACTTTCTCCTTGGAGTGGTCATCGCGATGCTCTCGGCGGTCCAACTGAGGCTCTTTGGGTTGCAGATCTTGGTGGCCAGTGGCGTGGTGATCGGGTTTGCTCGGGAACTGGCCCCGATAATGACCGGGATTGTGGTATCAGCGAGGACCGGCGCCGCCATCACCGCCCAGCTCGCGACCATGCAGGTCTCAGACGAGATAGACGCAATGAAGGGGATGGGGCTGAGTGTGGCCAAGTTCCTGATCGCTCCCAAGGTACTGGCGATCATGGTCTCGCTTCCAATTCTAACGATGCTGGGGTTTATTTCGGGAGTAGCAGGTGGTTTTATGCTGGGAATCACGTCAATGGGGTTTACATTTGAACGCTGGTGGTGGCAGACGCTTCAGGCAGTGAAACTGGGAGATATTACCCAGGGTTTTATTAAATCGATATTTTTTGCTATGATCATTGTAGTAGTTGGATGTCATAACGGGCTCCGGGTCTCAGGGGGAGCTGATGAAGTCGGCCGGGCCACCACCCGATCGGTAGTGATGGATATTTTCCTGATTATAGTGGCTGATATGCTCTTCGCGACGCTTTTCTTTTTTACGACATGATAAAATGGGCAGTGGGGAAAAATAAGTTTAAAGTGCCTAAAGTGCGCTAAAGTGCCTTCCTCCTTCGCTAAAGCTATGGCGGATAAGAAAAGTTGTTCACTTACGCTTGGCATTATGAAGTTTCAAATTCGCGTAGATTTCTCCGCCCCGAAGTTTTAATCGGGGGCGCGATTAGCGGTTTCAAAAGGGGCTGAGGTAGTGGGATCAATCAGAGTAATCCGTGAAATCCGTGGACTGAAATGGGGGGGAGGTAGAGGGAATTCTTGCGAATTTTGTGCTTTTTTGCGGCTAAAAAAAGGGGCCGAGGTATAGGGAGCTTTTATAATTACATCGCTTTTGCGGCAAAAAATCGAGGTAGAACAGGTGGAGCGGAAACCAATAATTGAAGTCCGGGATCTGGTTGCCGGTTATGGCGGACCGGTTGTCCTGAAGGGGATCTCCTTTGATGTTTATCCGGGAGAGATAATGGTAGTAATCGGCGGTTCCGGTTGTGGAAAGTCGACTCTCCTCAGACATATGGTTGGCCTGCAGCGGCCTATCTCAGGATCGATCTGTTGCTGGGGAGAGGATATAACCAGGATGGATGAAGATGAACTGGACCACCTTCTCCATCGGGTCGGGCTCTCATTCCAGGAAGGCGCGCTCTTTAATTCCATGACTGTCGGAGAGAATGTGGCGCTTCCGATGGAAGAATATGGAGATCTGGCTAAAGAGTTAATCCCGGTCCTGGTCAGGATGAAATTAAGTCTGGTCGGGCTCGGGGATTACGGATTTATGATGCCGGAGGAACTATCTGGGGGGATGAAGAAGAGAGTTGGCTTTGCCCGGGCGATTGCTGTTGATCCGAAGATCGTTTACTTTGATGAACCTTCAGCCGGATTGGATCCTATTATGGCCGCGGGGTTAGACAATATTATCCTTGAAATCAGGAAGTTGATGGATTTGACAATGGTAGTTGTCACCCATGAACTGGAGTCGATCCGTGCTGTCGCTGACCGGATTCTGATGTTGGATCAGGGTGAGATTATTTTCTCCGGAACTTTAGATGAAGCTGAGCGAACGAATCAGCCCCGGGTCCGGCAGTTTTTTGAGCGGAGACCGGATAAGAGCATTGGAAATAATTAAATTCTATTTCGTAATTTAAATAACCGCGAAAAGAACAAATTATTACCACGAAGAACACGAAGAAAAAGAATTTATAATTGTTTCTATTTTTCTAAAATACCTTCGTGATCTTTGTGCCCTTCGTGGTTAAATAGATTGCAGAGCGAAGTTCTTTTAAAGGAGCATGAATAGTGGCAACTAAATCTCAGAAAACCAAAGTCGGTATCTTTCTTTTATTCGGATTTGCCGTGATAATATCGGTATTTGTGATTATCATCAGGAAGGACAGCAAGCCGACCGATATGTATTTCGTAAAGTTTGAAGAGAGCGTAGGGGGATTGAAGACTGACTCATCAGTTCTATATAAAGGAGTCCAGGTAGGGAAGGTAAAAAACATCTGTGTAAAGGATGTTAATGAGATTATTGTCCGGGTGGCGATCGAGCGGGATCTTGTGACTCTTAGAGAGGGGACAATCGCCAAAATTGCAATGGGTAGTCTGATGGGTGGAAAGGTAGTCGAGTTAACCGGAGGAAAATCAGGTGCTCCGGTCTTAAAACCCGGGTCATATATCTCATCGGAACCTTCGATAATGGGCAACCTGGCTAAAGACATCCCCCAGATCCTCGATGATATCAAGGAGATCCTTGGTAATCTGAATCAGATCATGGGGGAAGATAATGCGGATCTGATCGGGTCTATTCTCAAGAATACTGATCGATCAGTTGTCTCTCTCAATACTACCATGGCCGAATTGGAGAGACTGATTCAGTTGGTCAGAGTAGATCTCTCCGATCATGGATATGAGTTAAGAGATACGATGCTCAGTCTTCAGAAAGCGATGAATGAGGCTGCTCAGACCTTCCACTTTTTCCGGAATGACCCGTCCGCCATAACCTGGGGAAAGTCAAAACCGGATAATCCGTATGTTAGGTAGACCACACTCGAAAAGAGATTTTCAACTCATCGTATTCAAAAAACTAAATATTAACCACGAAGGTCACGAAGAACACGAAGAGAAACAAAGAAAACCAAGGAATTTTTTCTGTTCTCTTCAAATTCCTTCGTGAACTTCGTGTTCTTCGTGGTTAAAAAGGCTTTTCGAGAGAGCTCTAGGTAGGGAATGGGGAGTAGGGAGTGGGCAAAATAACATGGAGAAGCAGGGAGGAGGAGGGAGAAGCAGGGATAAGGAGGGATGAGCCGGAAAAGCCAGGCGAAAGTGACAACTTTTAACTTTAGGCACTTTAGCGCACTTTAGGCACTTATTTTACTTTAGGCACTTATTTTTCAGGAGGATTATTCATGAAACAGATTTATATGTCGGTATCTCTAATTTTATTATCGGCGGTAATTATCTCCTGCGGATCAACTCTGCCGACTCATTTCTATCGGATTGCTACTGACCCCGATATGAATAAAGTCGATCAGGTGATCCCATTGAAGGTAGAAGTAAACTCGGTTCGGGCCCCTGACCGTTACCGGGATCGTATTGTTTATCGCCGGGGGGAATATGAATATGGTTTTTATGAATACAGCCGGTGGATCGCTGCCCCGGACGAGATGATTCGAAGGTCCCTGATCGATGCTTTGATCGAGGCGGGTATATTTTCCACGGTAGATCCTTTTGGGAACAATTCTGATTCCGATCTGGATCTTGACAGCGAGATTATCAGCTTTGATCAAGTGCTGGAAGGGGAAGTGAATTTCGCTGATTTCGGATTGATCCTTGAATTCAGCCGCTCGGATACCGGCGCTCCGGTCTGGAGTTACCGGGCTAAAGAACGGATCGAGCAGCAGGGAGAAGAGAGTTTTGCCGCCGCGATGAGCGAAGCGGTAAAAAAAGTAATAACCCGGGCTATCGTTGAGATAGAAAAGTCGGAAAAACTACGGGGGTTGCCGGGAATGTTGAAGAAGGGAGAAGCAAGGATGAGCAGGGAGAAGTAGGGAAGAGTAGGGATGAGGACGGACTATTTTGGGTAGTACGATTTTAGGGAAAGGTAATCAGTAATCGGTGATCTGTGATTGGACCGGGATACCGGGGGTTGGTTTTACTGATTACTGATTACTATCATTTTTAAAAGGAGGTTCTAATGAGTGGATACAATTTTTTAAGCCTGGTTGGGGTAGTTGTTTTGCTTCTTATCGCGTTCCTCTGTTCCAATAACCGCAAGAAGATTAGATGGCGGATAGTGGGGATCGGTCTCCTGGCCGAGTTTGCCTTTGCCTATCTGATTCTTCATACCGGCCCGGGGATGGCGTTCTTTAACTTCCTCAGCAATGCCATTATTAGAGTGCTGAGCTTCGCCTATGACGGGATTGACTTTGTTTTTGGATGGCTCTACTCGGGGGATGGAATAAAGAATTTCAAGACCCAGCATCCGTTTATTCTGGAGGCCCTGGTGCCGATCGTATTCTGCGGGTCCATTATCAGTGTGCTCTATCACTACAAGATAATGCAGAAGATAGTGAAATGGATCTCGATTGTATTTACCAAGACCCTGGGGATCAGCAGCGCCGAGTCACTGGCCACGGTCAGCAATGTATTCCTGGGGCAGACCCAGGCCCCCCTGGTAGTCGCGCCATATGTTTCTAAATTAACCCAGTCCGAGTTTTTTGTTCTGATGGTGAGCGGGATGGCCACTGTGGCCGGAAGTCTCTTCGTTGCGTATGCCGCCATGGGGGCGAAGATGAGCTATGTCCTGGCCGCCAGCATCATGGCCGCTCCCGGATCGATCATTATGGCCAAGATAATGATTCCGGAGATCAGCAGACCGGAGACAGTGGGGGATAAGCCGATTATTGAGGACGAGCCGAAAACCTTAAATTTTCTCGACGCGATCGCCCAGGGAGCGACAGATGGCTGGAAGGTGACGGTTGGTGTGGCCGTGATGCTTCTCTCATTCATCTCGATAATCTATCTCCTTAATTACTGTGTCGGCCTGATCCCCGGCCTCGATCTCTCTCTCAACAAGATACTGAGTTGGATCTTCACGCCGATTGCTTTTATCATCGGAGTTCCGGCTAAAGATATCCCCGCCGTGGCCACCATGTTGGGGAAGAAGACGGTCTTTAACGAGTTTATCGCCTACGCCGATCTGAAAGGTTATGTTGCCAATGGACTCTCTCCCCGTGCCTATCTGATGACCTGTTTCGCGTTGACGGGATTTGCCAACTTCTCTTCCATCGCCATCCAGATCGGAGGAATCGGGGAGATCGCGCCGGACCGGAGAAAGGATGTAGCCAAGCTGGGTTTTAAGGCCGTCCTGGCCGCGGTTCTGGCCAACCTGATGAGTGCCGCTATCGCGGGGATGATGTTTTTTGGATAAGGGAGTAGCAGGGAAGAGGACGGATCAGCAGGGAATGGCAGGGAGAAGTAATGCGCGATCGCTGTGTTTGTAGCCATGGTGTGGCAGCCCGAAGGTAGCTTCTGCGAGGTTCGAAGTTCGATGTTGGACGCCTGCCCGCCGAAGCCTTGGCGGAGGCTGGTTCGGCATTCCCCCGAAATAATCGGGATGCAAGCAGATGTTCGGTCTTTAGCTGCAATCTTTATCCCGAGTTCTGTTATGCCCCCATCAATTATGGAATAACACGTGCGCCAGCCATGCTATCCCCATCGCCCCAACGCACGCCGCAAATGGGGTGAGGAGCCAGCCGGCAAAGATCTTTAAGAGTTCCCGGATATTACCGATCCTTCCCCGGTCATGGATGCTCACCCCGATCAGTGCTCCCACTATCGCCTGGGAGGAGGAGACCGGAATATTGAAGCGGGTGAAGAAGTCCAGCGCCACCCCGGCGGTTAGGACCGCCACCAGGGCGGAGAAGGGGTAGAGCGGGGTAACTTTGGCTCCTATCGTGGTCATAACCTTCCGGCTATAGGTGAGCGCGCCGATGGCAATCGCGACTCCTCCCAGCGCGGCGGCGATCCGGGCGGCTTTGAGCATCGATTCGGGTGTGGAAAGAGACCCGAAGACACCGGCATGGAAGTAGACTGAAGTTGTGACCACCACATTATTGGCACCGAGTGCATAGGCCCCGTAGCAGCCGAAGACGATCAGGCCGATCTTGCAGACCCGGTCCCGTCCCACGGCGCTCTTCACGAAACGGTTGATCAGCCGTCCCAGAACTTTGAGGAGGATGATACAGACCACGGCCGACATGATCGGATTGATGAGCCAGCAGAAGAGCATGCCGAGGAATTTGTTCCAATGAACTCCGGAAAAACCCGCCGCGGCGATGGCGATCCCCATCATACCTCCTATCGCTGCCTGTGAGGTGGAGGAGGGGATGGCCAGGTAGGTGATGATGGTGACGGTAATGGCTGCCGCGACCGTGGCGATCAGGGCGGCGGTCTCGGTGGTATCACCGGGAACTCCTGAAAAGTCAATATGTTCAAACTGGCCGGGCCCCTGGACCATAGACCCGATAATGACAAAGATCGCTACCAGGATGGTAGCCAACCGGTAAGGAACAATCCGGGTGGCTACCGCAGTGCCGAAGATATTAGCCGAATCATTGGCCCCAATCCCCCACCCGAGATATAACCCCCCAAGGACTTTCAGATTGGATGATATGCCTACTAACAGCTTCATGATATAGGGATTAGACAAAAAGGAATGTTGGAGTGGTGGAGTATTGGTGTGGTGAGGAGCCGCTCGCTCGCTCCGTCCCCCCACCACTCCATCATTCCATCACTCCATTCCTCCATCACTCCAGTACTCCCTTCCCTTTCCTTCTTTAAAAAGTCTGCTTTATCAACATAAGTTTAAAACGATCCGCGGCATCCTCGGCCAGGTCGGCGATTGAGGAGATCATCTGGATAATCTCCCGGAGCTGTATCTTGTGGGCCAGATCGGTGATTGACTTAGAGACCAATTTTATGGCATCCCACTCCATCCGGTCAATCTTACTCTCCGCCCGTCTCACGAGTGCCGCCTTATCCCGGACCCGGTTGATATCGTGGATGAGCGCTTGAAGGACGTTATTCAATTCCTCGAAAGATTTAAGGGCTGCGCTGGTGAGTTCTCTTATATTGTCTTTCAGGAACCCGGGGATCTCGGGTCGGGTCAGGAGAATCAGATTGCTGATGTGCTGGGCCCGATTAGCGATTTCATCCACAATCCCGGCCAGAATAACGTAATCTTCCCGGTTGGGAGGCATGAAGGCACCCCCATGGAGTTTGGTTAAGATATCTTCCTTGATCTCATCCGCTTCATTCTCAAGCCGGTGGACTTCGCCCCCCTCCGATTTAAACTCACTCTTCCCGGCCAGGTAAAGATTGATTGTTTTTTTCAGGTGGAGCAGGGTTTCACTGACTTTGCTGAAATGCGCTTCCAGCAAAATCACCAGTTCCTTCTCTTTCTTGTCAAATAGCATTTAGTGTTTTCTCCTTATATTTTTTCTGCCCCGATTGACACTTCGTGGAAGGCCGAAAAAATAAAAATATGCAAGCATTATAACAACATCATAGTTAAATTATAAAATAAAGCCAAGGTTGCTGATCTTGTCGGCGAAAGGCACTTAAATAATATTGCAAATATAAATAGAATAAGATATAGCTATTGTAATTTCTTAAAGTAGAAAATTAGTAGATGGCGTTAATTCTAAAGTCCTTCCAGTACTTTAGCGCCCCCGATTTTATCGGAGTAGACTGTGGCGATAAATTAGATAAGTTATCATGAATGTT
>Ga0222627_1000828_pt1 | contig 11095 bp, 7 predicted proteins | sample AntAcemetageno93_FD_179859 | JGI IMG/M metagenome (GOLD analysis project Ga0222627, IMG submission 179859) | Saline water microbial communities from Ace Lake, Antarctica - #93 | ecosystem: Environmental > Aquatic > Non-marine Saline and Alkaline > Saline | place: Antarctica: Ace Lake | collected... | reverse complement strand
AATCCTTAGACTTTGGTCTGATTAAGATATCACTGAAATCATCCAACGTTATAAACACCATCAAGGCCTATGAACTACTGAGTCAAGAGGTGGATTATCCGCTGCACCTGGGAGTTACAGAGGCCGGTACGCTCATCTCGGGTACGGTAAAAAGCGCTATCGGCATTGGATATCTTTTAGCCCGGGGGATTGGAGATACCTTCCGTGTGTCTCTGACGAGAGACCCGGTAGAAGAGATCAGGGTCGCCTATGAGATCCTGAGATCTCTCGACCTCAGATCGCGGGGGCCCGAAATAATATCCTGCCCTACCTGCGGCCGGTGCGAAATAGACCTTTTTTCCCTCGTGGAAAAAGTGGAAAGTGCTGTTTCGGACATTAAGGCATCGCCAAAGGTAGCCATAATGGGATGTGTGGTAAACGGTCCGGGCGAGGCTAAAGAGGCCGATGTTGGCGTAGCAGGGGGCAGAGGGCAGGGTATCCTTTTCAGGAGAGGAAAGGTTGTAAAGAAAATACCTGAAGATCAATTAGCAGAGATCCTCATCAGTGAAGTCAGACGGCTGGTGGCATAAACTTTAGTCACTTAATTTCTGACTACTCAACGACTCAACCATTCAACCACTCAACTAAACCACAAGGAGATACAACGGTAACCATGCGATACTCAAAATACTTCATCCCCACACACAAAGAAGCACCTTCGGACGCTGAGGTAATCAGCCATCAGTTGATGATCAGGGCAGGCATGATAAGGAAGCTTACATCAGGGGTTTACACCTATCTTCCCCTCTGCCTCCGATCCATAAGAAAGGTGGAAGACATCATCAGGGAAGAGATGAACCGGGCCGGCGCAATAGAGATCCTTATGCCCGCTGTTCAACCGGCAGAGCTTTGGCAGGAGAGCGGCAGATGGGACCATTATGGCCGCGAACTCCTGAGGTTTAAAGATCGTCACGACCGCGAGGCCTGTTTTGGGCCCACCCACGAGGAGGTAATCACTGACCTCGTACGAAAGGAGATCCACTCCTACAAACAGATGCCGATCAACCTCTACCAGATTCAAACCAAATTCAGGGATGAGATAAGGCCCAGGTTCGGCATTATGCGGGGCCGCGAATTCATAATGAAAGATGCCTATAGTTTTGATGTTGATGAAGAGGGGGCCAACCTCAGCTATGAAGCCATGTATGAGGCCTATACAAGGATATTTGAGAGGTGCGGCCTCAAATTCAGGGCAGTGGAGGCAGATACAGGCACCATTGGTGGGAGCTATTCCCATGAATTCATGGTGTTAGCAGAAACAGGAGAAGACCAGGTTATCAACTGCACAGAGTGCGATTATGCTGCCAATCTGGAAAGGGCAGAGGTAAAATCGTCACAGACACTGTCTGAATCAGATGTAAAGGATCTGAACCCGATCATGGAAGTGGGCACCCCCGGTATAAAAACCGTGGAAGAAGTTACCGCCTTTCTCTCTGTTTCACCCTCCCAGCTCATTAAATCCCTTATCTTTGCAGTAGACGGTGAAGAGATCGCAGTCCTGATAAGGGGCGATCATGAGCTAAACGAGGCCAAACTCAAGAGCCTCTTAGGAGCACAAACAGTTGAATTGGCCTCTGAACGCGTGGTTGAAGAAATTACGGGCGCGCCTATCGGCTTTGCAGGTCCGGTGGGCCTGAATGTAAAGATTGTGGCTGACCACGCACTGAAAGGGATGAGGAATTTCGTTACCGGCGGAAACAGGAAGGACTTGCACCTTCGGAATGTAAATATGAAACGAGACTTTGAAGTTGACCTCCTCGGTGACCTGCGGATAATCACCCCTCAGGACAGTTGCCCGAGATGCGGCAAAAAAATTGAATTCGGAAGGGGCATCGAGGTGGGACATATATTTAAGTTAGGCACCAAATACAGCCAGGCCCTTAAAGCGGTCTTTCTGAACCGTCAAGGGAAAGAGGCACCGATTATTATGGGCTGTTATGGCATAGGGGTTGGAAGAACCGTGGCAGCCGCCATAGAACAAAACTATGACAAAGATGGCATCATTTTCCCAATTCCGATCGCCCCTTTTGAGGTTACAATCCTGCCTTTACAGATGCACGACACAGGGGTAGTAGAAACAGCGGAAAAGATTTACACAGAGCTTTTAGATGTTAAGGTCGATACTCTCCTTGATGACAGGGATGAACGGGCGGGTGTCAAGTTCAACGATGCAGACCTGCTTGGCATACCAATTCGTGTCACAGTAGGTGTCAAGGGGATCAAGGGTGGTCAGGTGGAGATTAAGCTGCGATCCGAAACCGAGAGTTTCTTCGTACCCATCAATAATGCAGCATCCTCTATAAAAGAGAAAGTGGAAGCCCTAAATGATTCGCCTAAATGACATCACCTCCAAGCTCATCAGCTACCACCCAAAGGCAGATATCGAGCTGATAGAAAAGGCCTACGTTTACTCGGCCAAGGTTCACCAGGGCCAGATCCGCCTTTCGGGGGAGCCCTATCTTTCCCATCCCTTAGAAGCCGCTTACATCCTTGCCCAGCTCAAAATGGATGTAATCTGCATTGCCGCCGGCCTGCTGCATGATGTTATCGAAGATACCGATGTCGAGTTAACTGAAATAAAAGATCTTTTTGGCGAAGAAACTGCCAATATTGTGGACGGCGTTACAAAAATAGGCAAAATGCACTTTGTGAATCGTGAGCAGCGCCAGGCAGAGAACGTAAGGAAAATGATCCTTGCCATGTCTTCTGATATCCGCGTGATCCTCGTCAAATTGGCCGATCGCCTTCATAATATGAGGACCTTAGGTTTCCAACCAGAAGCAAAACAGAGACTCATAGCAACTGAAACCTTAGACATCTATGCCCCCTTAGCTGGGAGGATGGGCATTAACTGGATCAAATCGAGATTGGAAGATCTATGCCTCTTTTACTTAGAACCCGAGATCTATGCTAACATCAAGGATGCGACCGCACAGAGAAAGAGCGAGATGAATGCATTCATGGATGATGTCAAAAAGGATCTTTCAGCCAAATTGGCGGAATTCAACATCCAGGGTACAGTCAAAGCGAGACAAAAGCATTTTTACAGCATATACAAAAAGATGTCGGACCAGGATCTCACCGTGGATCAGGTTTATGATATTCTGGCATTTCGGGTTATCGTCAATTCCATTAAGGAGTGCTACGAGGTCTTAGGGCATATGCATTCTGTCTGGAAACCGGTCCAGGGGAGATTCAAAGACTATGTCTCTGTTCCAAAGGCAAATATGTATCAGTCCCTCCACACAACGGTGATAGGCCCACTTGGACAGAGAATGGAGATCCAGATCAGGACATGGGATATGGACAGGGTGGCAAAGTCGGGTATTGCAGCCCACTGGAAGTATAAGGAAGGATCCATTGCAACCAGTGCCGATGAAAAACAGTTTGCCTGGCTGCAGCAACTCTTAGATTGGCAGAAAAACCTCCAGGATCCCCAGGAGTTCTTAGAGTCTGTCAAAATGGACCTCTTCCCTGATGAAGTCTACGTTTTTACACCAAAGGGAGATGTAAAGGCATTCCCCAAAGGGGCCACGATAGTCGATTTTGCATACGGAATACACTCGGAAGTAGGAAAAAAATGTATGGGGGGCAAGGTAAACGGCAAAATGGTCCCCCTCCGATACCAGCTTAAAAACGGGAATATTGTAGAAATCGTCACCTCCCCAAAGCAACACCCAAGTAAAGACTGGCTAAATTTTGTAAAAACACCGAAGGCAAAAACCAAGATACGGCAATGGATAAGAACAGAGGAGAGAGACGAAAGCATCAGCTTAGGGAAAAGCATCCTGGAAAAGACCCTTCAGCATGAGGGATTGCCTCAGACCAATATCTTTAAGAGTGAACAGATCTCGGCCATTGCCAAAGAACTTTCTTTTAATTCAGTTGAAGAATTAGCCGCACAGGTTGGTTTCGGCAAGGTCTCGCCAAGGCAGATAGTTGGGCGGCTCAAGCCCAAGTTAGGCATCAAAAAAAGCAAGTCGCAAGGGCTGGTCACCAAAGTGGTAGACCGTTTTTTGCGGCCTAAGGACGGGCGCGGGATCAAGGTAGACGGGGTAAGTGACATGCTGATCCACTTTGCCAAATGCTGCCACCCGCTCCCTGGAGAACAGGTGATTGGGTTTATCACTCGTGGTCGCGGCATCACAATCCACCAGGAAACCTGCAGACACATCAAAAACGCCGAGTCCGACAGACTGGTGCCGGTGTCGTGGGACCCTGCTGAAAAAGAGGTATATCCTGCCACACTGAAGGTAACCACTGTGGAGAGAAAGGGAATCTTAGCTGATATAAGTATGATTTTAACCCAGAAGGATGCCAATATCATCCATGCCGAGATCAAGACCACGGTGGACAATAAAGGCATCTCGTTTTTTACCATCGAGGTGGAAAGCTACAAACAGATGCAGGATATCATGAGTGCCATCAAAAAGGTGAGAAATGTGTTAATCGTGGAGAGGATCTAAGCGGCTGGTTGATACCTGACCCTTGACTGCTTTACAACCCGGCCTGACCTGATACAGCTTGTGCATGCCTTGATCTTAACTGTCTGGCCATTTCTGACACATCTCACACTCTGAAGGTTGGGGAACCAGCGCTTCTTGGTTTTATTATGGGCGTGACTGACATTATATCCCGTTACCGGCCTTTTGCCGCAGATTTCGCATACCTTTGCCATTTGGATGTCTCCTTCGATATCAGAATCTTTAGAATTTTATAGTTTATCCAATACTGAAACAGATATCAAGTATTTTTTTTAAACCATCAACATATTTCCGAACCCGGATAAACCGGAAAAGTGACTAAAATGTCTAAAGTGAGCTAAAGTTGATGTTTTGCGTTCATCTTTCAAAGCAGCCTGTAAACTCTGAATTCTTTATTGGATCTTTGTTTTTTCATTCGACGTTCGATGTCGGAGTCTTCGCTTACCTGGATGTTCGATGTTCGATGTTCATCTTTTTCCACCACTCGCTTTCCGGGTATTGTAGGAAATTTATTGTGGTTTTCCCACAAGATTCAATTGGTAGCTGTCTAAAGGAGGTAATTCGATCTTGCTTCAATCACCAAAACACTCTCCCCGGGCCTTACTTTCATCCTCCCTCAACTCTGTACCCGAGAGGCTGAGCCATATCCATCTCATGGGTGTTTGCGGGACCGGAATGGCATCCTTAGCAGGCATGCTAAAAGACCACGGCTATCTGATAACAGGTTCGGATCAAAATATTTACCCGCCCATGAGCCTATTTCTTGAATCCTTAAACATCCCTGTTTTCAGCGGATACAAGCCGGAGCATCTCCATCCCGTACCAGACCTGGTAATTGTAGGAAACGTGATAACAAAAGAAAATCCGGAGGCAGTTGAGCTTTCACATCTCAAGCTACCCTACCTCTCCTTTCCTCAGGCCCTCAGGCAATTCGCATTAAAGGATAAACGATCCATTGTGATTAGCGGCACACACGGCAAGACAACAACCTCCGCTCTAATTGCGTGGATTTTAGAAAAGGCCGGCATGGACCCCGGGTTCATGATAGGGGGGATTCCTCTCAACTTTGATAGGAATTTTAAGTTGGGCAAAGGCCCCTATTTTGTCATTGAAGGGGATGAATACGATACTGCCTTTTTCGATAAGGGGCCTAAATTCTTACATTATAATCCATGGGTCACGATTCTCACCAGCATAGAATTTGACCACGCAGATATCTACCGCGATCTTGACCATGTCATAGAGAGTTTTAGTAGACTAATCGACATTATTCCACCAAAAGGGCTTCTCATCTCAAATGGGGATGATGAGACCGTAAGGCGCGAAAGCAAAAAGGCAAGATCCCAGACAGAGACCTACGGTTTTTCCGAAAATAACCTCTGGCGGGCGGTAGATGTGGCTATTGAAGAGGATTTCACAAGAATAAAAATACTCAAGGGGGGCGAAGAAGAGACCACCCTCGCGACTTCAGTTTATGGCAGGCACAATATATCCAATCTCTTGGCGGCTTTGGCCCTGGGTCGCTTTCTAAAAATACCCTGGTCGATCTTAGGCGAAGCAGCCAAGACATTCAGCGGTGTTAAACGTAGGCAGGAGATCATCGGAGAGAGGAGGGGAATCCTTTTGCTGGATGATTTTGCCCATCATCCTACAGCGGTTAGAGAGACAACGAAAGCGGTCAGAGAGAAATACAAACTGCGGCGCCTGATTACAGTGTTCGAACCCAGGTCCAATTCAAGCAGACGAAATATATTCCAAGACCGGTATGCCCTCTCTTTTGACGCCGGAGACCTTATTATGATCCCGGAACCCCCGTTAATGGAAAAAATCCCTGTTGAAGAACGCTTTTCATCGCGACAATTGGTATCTGATCTAAGCAAGAGGGGACTTGCGGCCTCTTATTTTGAAAACACAGAACTGTTGTTGAATACGTTGGTAACAGAGGCCAGGTCCGGGGATGTCATCCTGATTATGTCCAATGGCGGTTTTGATAATCTGCATCAAAGGCTATTAGAGATGTTATAAGGCCCTTGACGATAGTCTTATCAGGGAATATATTTATTACGAGCGTTTAAACTTAGACCCGGAAAGATGGTGAAAGAACGTTATCAGGGTTTCTAAGAGATAATCTTGATGAACTTAGTTTAAAGGAGGTTTTTCAAATGAAAAGATTTTTTGTTGTTGCACTTGCTATGGTTTTTGTTCTAAGCGCAGTCGGTATTGCCTTTGCAGGGGATAACCCATTAAGGGCGAGTGAAAAGAACTTTAATAAGGAAATTGCCAGTTTAATTCCCAAGGATCACATTGTTAATGCCCAGCAGTTTCATAAGGTATGGGAGGATGTGCTGGCCGGAAAAAGTAAGGCCTATTTGATTGATGTGAGAACTGACACAGAATTTGCAGCCTTTCATATCGAGGGAACAAACCATGTCCAGGCGGGACACTGGTACACGATTCCCAAGAAGATTAAAGACCCGAATGCTGAAATTTACATCTGGTGCCGTACTTCGCATAGAGCGAAATATGTGACGGGCTTTATGTATAAGGTCGGCTACAAAAACGTCTATCTATATAATGAAGGGGTAGTCGGCTGGGCCAAGGCCGGGTATTCTTTTGTCAACGCCTGCACTGGCGACTTCAAGATTAACAAGTACAGGAAAAAACCCTCCAAAGCAGAAAAATCCTATAAATGGCGGTTCTGGAATTCCTTTAAATAGAACCTGAGAATGTGAAGCCCCCGGGGCCTTTTTGGCTGGCTCCCGGGGGTTATCGGTTTGGCAAAGCGAGACAGATCCTGAGCTGCCAACAGGGTCAGAACTCACTAATTCATGCCTGAACGAAATGGCTCCCTATTTCATAATCTTAATCATAATCGTAATCTTACTCAAAACGATTATGATTAAGATTACGATTAAGAGTATGAATCCAAGAACAATTTTCATATGCAGCAGTTATTTCTTCCTGATTTGCCCCTGCCCCTATGCTTCCCATAGCCGTCAGACCAAGGGTTTTTGGTATTACATTCAGAGAGGTCTCTTATGCATTTTGCTGTTTCCGGGGTAGATGTTTTTCCTTTGATCCCGGTCATTGTTGCTTTTGTGGTCTCTTTTTTCACCTCCATGGGAGGTGTGTCCGGCGCCTTTCTACTACTCCCGTTTCAAATGAGCGTGCTTGGGTTTGTAAACCCATCGGTTAGCCCGACCAACCTGGTTTACAATATCATCGCTATTCCAAGCGGTGTTTACAGGTACATCAAAGAGGGAAGAATGGCATGGCCCCTTGCCTGGGTTATCATCGTGGGCACACTCCCGGGCGTGTTCCTGGGGGCAATTATAAGGATAAAGTACCTGCCCGACCCCAAAAACTTCAAGCTCTTTGTGGGATGCGTTCTTCTCTATATAGGGATCAGATTGCTGCTTGATCTCACAAAAAAAGCTGCCGAAAAAAAGGTGCGGACCAGAATGCTCGAGGAGAGGTTCAAGGAGAGGTCTAATCTGGTGAAAAAAGGGCTGCAATCAGGTCCGGGACAAGATGCGGCCATCAAGACCATCAGCTTTTCCCTTACCCGGTATTCCTATCAGTTCTACGGTGAGATATTTTCCTTTAACACAATAGGTCTCTTTGCGCTTACCTTTGTTGTGGGTATGGTCGGTGGAACCTATGGCATAGGCGGGGGCGCAATCATAGCCCCATTCTTGATAGCCGTCTTCGGGCTCCCGGTGTATACCATAGCAGGTGCAGCGCTCTTAGGCACATTCATAACGTCCGTTGCGGGAGTGATATTTTACACTATTATAGCCCCGGTCTACGCAGACACCGGATTGGCAATAGCCCCTGACTGGGTCTTAGGCGCTCTTTTTGGAGTGGGCGGTTTCTTAGGCATGTACCTCGGCGCGAGAGTACAGAAATATGTGCCTGCAAAGGCGATAAAGCTGGTACTCGCTTTAATTCTCCTGCTTCTCGCTTTGAAGTATATTATCGGCATATTCACTTGAACTTATCCAGTTTATAACCCTTTATCTTTTTGTGAAGGTTACTCCTTTCGATACCTATGGCTTCGGCCGTCTGTGATATGTTCCCATTGAACTCCTTCAACTTAGCCTCAATATAGGCCTTTTCGAATTCGCCTTTTGCCTCTTTAAGCGAATCTGACACCAAATGAGATTCAAGACCCGTTTTGATGTCGGAACTGAGGTTGAAAGGCGCAGGGATATCTTCATTTTGGATTACACTGCCGGGCACCATGATCATAAGCCTTTCAATCAGGTTCTTCAGTTCCCTGACGTTCCCTGGCCAGTCATATTTTTGCAGAGTTGCAATGGCCTCTTCGGACACCTCTTTTGTCTCTATGTTTGTACTCAGAGAAAATTCCAGCACAAACTGATTAACCAGAGCGGGGATGTCTTCAATACGATCTTTGAGTGGCGGCACTGTCATCGGTATCACATTCAGCCGAAAATAGAGATCTTCTCTGAATCTTCCTTTCTCTATTTCTGCCTCAAGGTCCTTGTTTGTTGCCGCAATCACCCTGACGTCCACCTTAATAGTCTTTGTCCCTCCCACCCTCTCAAATTTCTGTTCCTGCAAAATCCTGAGGGTCTTTGATTGAGCCTTCAAGCTCATATCTCCAATTTCATCCAAGAAGATGGTCCCCTCATGAGCAGAATCAAATTTCCCCTTTCTCATGGTGGATGCCCCGGTAAATGCCCCTTTTTCATGCCCAAAGAGTTCACTCTCTATGAGATCCTCTGGTATTGCAGCGCAGTTCACCTCAACCATCGGCTTGTGGCTGCGCCGACTCAAGAGGTGAATAGTGTGAGCAACAAGTTCTTTTCCGGTCCCGTTTTCCCCGGAAACAAGGATCCATGCATTGGTAGGGGCCACAATCTTGATCTGCTCTTTTAATTCCATAATCGCTTTACTGGTCCCGGTGATATTATACTTGTCCTTATCCTTTTCCTTGAGAAGGCTTATCTCCTCCTCTAACCTATAATATTCAAGGGCGTTATTGATGGATAAGAGAAGCTTTTCTAATGAAAGAGGCTTTTCAACGAAATCGTATGCCCCTATCTTGGTAGCCTTAACCGCGGTCTCTATATTGCCATGTCCCGACATCATGATCACTTGAAGATTAGGATATCCCTTTTTTATCTCTTCAAGGGTTTCAATACCGTCAAGGCCTGGCATCCAAATATCTAAAAGAACCAGATCAGGGGTCGATTCCTTGATCCTCTCTAATGCCTCAGCCCCGGTTTCTGCACTGAGAACCTCGAACCCTTCATCCGAAAGAATACCCTTCAAGGACCGAAGGATACTCTTTTCATCATCAACAACTAAAATTGTCCTCGCCATTTATTTGCCTCTTAAATCAACTCATCATCCCAAGGGCTATCTTGGCTGTCCTCTCTGATGCGCCTCCTTCACCAAGGCGCTTTCTTATCCTATGCAGCTTTGTTATCATATTATTCCTGACATGTTCATTTTCGATCAGCGTCAGGGCCTCATCTGCAAGCCTTTCAGGCGTGACTTCATCCTGAATCAATTCAGGAACCACTCTTTCTCCGGCAACAAGGTTCGCTAATCCTATAAAGGGCGTCTTAATCAATATCTTACCAATCCGGTAGGAAAGGGGGGTGACTTTGTATACAATAACCATAGGAACCGCCATAATAGCCGTATCCAAGGTCGCAGTGCCGGAGGTTACCATGGCAATATGACAACGGTCCAAGACCTCATAGATATCTCCCTGATGGACTTCTATGTCCAACGAGGACTTTCTGATAAAGGAGTCAATATATTCAGGTTCAATGGTCTTGGCTAATGGCAACAAGCATCGGATATCCGGATACCTAATTTTAAGGATTTCGGCCGATCTGATCATTATAGGGAGCATATTCCTGATCTCCTCCCTACGGCTCCCTGGCACCAGCCCGACTACAGGATTTTGGATACTGGATACTGGATTCTGGCGCTTGCTTTTCTGACTTCTGACCTCCGACCTCCGACCTCCGACCTCTGGGCTTTGTTGCGGGTTGCGAGTTGCGGGTTTAAATGCGTCCAGTAGTGGGTGTCCTACATAATCAACATCGACGCCCCTTTTCCTGTAAAACTGTTCCTCAAATGGTAAAATGACCGCCATTCGGTCAACACGTTTTGCAATTTTCTTTACGCGCCCCCTTCTCCACGCCCATACCTGCGGACTTATGTAATATAAAACAGGTATCTGAAGTCGTCTGGCGATCCGGGCCATATAGAGATTGAATTCGGGGTAGTCTATGAGAATCAAAAGATCAGGATGGTGGGCTTTCAGTGTGGCTTTCAGTTTATTGGCCGCCCTGAAAATCGTGTGAAGCCTCTGCACGACCTCGGTCAAACCAACTACTGCCATATCAGAGGAGGAGACAAGGATCTTCACCCCTGCCTGTTTCATGTTCGCCCCTCCGATACCGCAAAAGGTAACGCCAGGGCAGGAAGCTTTCATGGCTTTTACAAGATTTGAGCCGTGCAAATCGGCAGAGGCCTCGCCTGCAACCATGAGCACCAGCTTGTGATCCCTGGTATTATAAGATGGG
>Ga0222627_1000819_pt1 | contig 11214 bp, 4 predicted proteins | sample AntAcemetageno93_FD_179859 | JGI IMG/M metagenome (GOLD analysis project Ga0222627, IMG submission 179859) | Saline water microbial communities from Ace Lake, Antarctica - #93 | ecosystem: Environmental > Aquatic > Non-marine Saline and Alkaline > Saline | place: Antarctica: Ace Lake | collected... | reverse complement strand
GTAACCAAAGGAACAGATGCCTTATCAGGAATGTCTGCAACAAACGGAGACTATGTATTGAACTATGCAGAAGCAACATTGTCCGGAGGAACGTGTGGAAGTTATGGATCATGGACCAATAGTGGAGCATCTGAGACAGCGGCAGCAACGAGTTACAACTTCACAGGAACCTCTGGGAAATGTTACAAATTCCAATACATTGTAAAAGATGTGGCAGGAAATACTGCTACATGGACAGGAACGGATATAACAAAAATAGATACAGCAGCACCTACAGGAGGAAGTGTCAGTAATACAAATGGATACCAAACAACTACGACGATAGCAGTGGGAGTAATCAAAGGAACAGATGCCTTATCAGGAATGTCTGCAACAAATGGAGATTATGTATTGAACTATGCAGAAGCAACATTGAGCGGAGGAACATGTGGAACGTATGGATCATGGACCAATAGTGGAGCAGCTGAGACAGCGGCAGCAACGAGTTACAACTTTACGGGAACATCTGGAAAATGTTACAAATTCCAATACATCGCGAAAGATGTGGCAGGAAATACTGTTACATGGACAGGAACCGATGTGACAAAAATAGATACAGTTATTCCAACGGTGACAGACACTTACATAAGTAATGGAACATGGGTAACAACGGATCAAACGATAACTCTTGCACCATTAGACACGGGAGGAAGTGCGGTATCAACCACAAAGTATTGTTGGGGAGAAAGTTGCGTTTTGACCACGGGAACAGTAGGGACAAGTATTCCTGTTACAGTAAATACAATCAATATATTGCGATACCAGACATGGGATAATGCAGGAAACCCGTCTGTCATTGGAACGATTTCTGTGAAACTCGATAAAATAAATCCGGTGTGCAAGGCAACTGGATGGGTTCCGGCAGCTCTAAGTGTTCCATGGACGAATACACCACCACAGAATTTTGTTCTTACGGGATCTACAGATGGATTTAGTGGAATTGCTACCGCTGGAGGAAACTGCAATGTAGTAACTCATAATCAGACATGTACGGTAGAGATTAGTGATAATGCCGGCAACACAGTGAACTGTCCATCACCTAACGCAAAGATAGATATAGCAGCTCCTACAGGAGGAAGCGTAAGTAATACAAATGGATATCAGTCGACGACCACAATTGCAGTAGGGGTAACCAAAGGAACAGATGCCTTATCAGGAATGTCTGTAACAAATGGAGACTATGTATTGAATTATGCAGTAGCAACATTGAGTGGAGGAACATGTGGAAGTTATGGATCATGGACAGATACTGGAGCATCTGAGATAGTGGCAGCAACGAGCTATAACTTCACGGGAACATCTGGAAAATGTTACAAATTCCAATACATTGTGAAAGACAGGGTAGGAAATACTGCTACATGGACAGGAACGGATGTGACAAAAATAGATACAGCAGCACCAACGGGAGGAAGTGTGAGTAATACAAATGGATATCAGTCGGCTACAACGATAGCAGTGAGTGTAACCAAAGGAACAGATGCCTTATCAGGAATGTCTGCAACAAACGGAGACTATGTATTGAACTATGCAGAAGCAACATTGTCCGGAGGAACGTGTGGAAGTTATGGATCATGGACAAATAGTGGAGCATCCGAGACAGCGGCAGCAACGAGTTACAACTTCACAGGAACATCTGGGAAATGTTACAAATTCCAATACATTGTGAAAGATGTAGCGGGAAACACGGCTACATGGACAGGAACGGATGTAACGAAAATAGACACGACAGATCCAACAGTAACCGATGATTATACGAATGATGGAACATGGGTAACAACTGATCAGACAATAACCCTTTCACCAGTAGATACAGGAGGAAGTGGTATATCAACCACAAAATATTGTTGGGGTGGAAGTTGTGTTTTGGCGACGGGAACAGTAGGAACAAGTGTTTCTATTACAGTAAATACAAACAATACATTGCGATACCAGACATGGGATAATACGGGAAGTTCTTCTGTTATTGGAACAATTTCAGTGAAACTCGATAAGACAGATCCAGTGTGTGGGTCATGGGTGCCGACGGAGGGAAGTGTTCCGTGGTCTACGGTGACACCACAAAATTTTGTTCTTACCGGTTCTACGGATGAAGGAGGAAGTTTGATTTTGGTCGCTGGAGGAAACTGTGATGTAGTAACGCATGGTCAGACATGTAATATAACACCGACTATGATTAGTGATAATGCGGGCAATACAGTGACCTGTACATCACCTGTTTCGAAGATAGATACAGCGGATCCAATTGGGGGAAGTGTCAGTAATACAAATGGATATCAAACGACAACAACAATAACAGTAGGGGTAACCAAAGGAACAGATGTCTTGTCAGGAATGTCTGCAACAGCCGGAGATTACGTATTGAAATATGCAGAAGCAACATTGACTGGGGGAACATGTGGAACATATGGATCCTGGATTGATGCTGGAGTGTCTGAAACATCTTTGGCGACGAGTTATGACTTTACAGGAACAACGAGTAAGTGTTACAAATTCCAATATATTGTAAAAGATGTGGCAGGAAACACTGTTCCTTGGATAGGAACAGATCAGACAAAAGTAGATGCCGCTGGACCAATAGGAGGAAGTGTTACTTATTCTGATGGAGTACAAAATTCCGTAACGATTCCAGTTACAGTAGATTCAGGAACGGATGCAGGAAACGGAATGTCAGTAATTAATAGCGAATATCTACTAGAACTCAGAACAGCAACTCTTACGGGAATCACGTGTGGATCATTTGGATCATGGACTGATGCGGAAGTAAATGAAACGGCAGCGGCAACAAGTTATTCGGTCACAGGACTGATTAATAAGTGTTACCAGTTCCGATATACTTCAGCAGATGGAGTAGGAAATACGTCCATATTTACAAGTAGTGATATAACAAAACTCACAGGAGCATGTTCGACAGGATCTTTCTGTGAGAGTGGATTGTGTATATCCGGAAGATGTCAGACTGATTGTTCTGCGCATGAAGTAGAGCCATGTAGTACGGATACTCGTCCATATGTGGCCGGAGGGGTAAATGATTCAGCGTTTTGTTATGATGATAATGATAATGGCACACCAACATGTCAGGTTATGTCTGCTACACGAAATGCAAATAAGCATTTCTGGTTTGAGCGCACGATAGGAGAACCAGTGAATATTCTCCTAGCAATGAGAGACACGAATGCTACTGATAATGGTCAGCCTGATAATATGGCGATAGTATTATATGACCCAGATGGAGTATTGATTCCGGGTGCTACGGTAGCTTCTTGGACAGAAACAGGATGTGATCCTACAGATGAAGCCGCGGGATGTTTTGATGATGATGGTACGGATTTGGCAACGGATCCAGCATCAGATCTACGATGGAAAAAATTAACCATCCCAACAACTACGGATCTGGGATTGTGGCATTTGAATATTGCAACGAATGGTACAGACCTTAGAACGTATATTGTTTTTGATACTGATTTTGTAAGAGCAGATTCTATTACAGATATTGATAATGTGTGTACAGGAGAGCTCACAGGCATAAGTTTAGAAGAATGGAATCCAACAGCATCACAAATCCCATATTCATTCTGGGCACAGAGTCAGGCCGACAGTGACTTTGGATTCAAGATGTATTCTTCAGGCTCATCAGGAGCAACTCGTGGATATAAGCTATATAACGCGTTGGGTACAGAAAAATCACATGTAGATCATTCATCAGATGGGATAGGAGCTTGGTATACAGATACAATTGCAATGGGATCAGATACGGATGAAGTGTGGACGGTGAAAGCAGACAATTCTCAACGATTGAGATTTGGATTCACGGACGGACTTCCACCAATGGTATCACAGGGAGTAGGAAGATTCCCGGAATGGGCCAAAACAACAATGTGTCGACTTGTGAATTCAAGCTGTACACACGATATTGAGTGTAGTGATAGTGAATCAGGAGGAACTATGACCTGTCATAGAGGAAAATGTCAGTATGATGCTTGTATTCCACCAACGATCGGAGATTGGACTCCGACACAGAGCTGTACTTTTATAGATGAGATACATATTCTATATGGAAATTGGATTATCCAAAATGGAATCACAATGGAATTGGAAGGGACTACGCGATTTGGATTTGGAGGATCTGCTCAAAAAATCAGAATACAACCAGGAGGAAAACTGGTTGAACAAGACACAGCAAAACTTGGAGGTTGTGAGGCTGAATTATCTGGAGAAGTACTCTACCTTCCATTCGAGGAAGGAACAGGAGCAGTAGTAGCTGATTGGTCTGGATATGAGAATGATGCTACGACATCGGGAGGAACTTGGGTTTCTGGAGGAGTATCTCGAGGAGGAGCATTAGATGGAGGTGTTACAATTGTGCCTGATGATAGTTCTCTCGACTTGGGGGGGGATGCCTTTACAATTTCTCTGTGGGTTAATAAGAAACTTGCTAGTGCTGGATATGCTGACAATGCAGGAATTAATAAATGGGGTAGTGCAGGAAACAGTGAATGGGCATTAATGATAGGGGATAGTAATTCTGATAAGCCACAACTTTTCATGGAAAGTGGTTCAACGTTATATGCTACAAACAATACTACGGCGGCACTTACTCTTAATACATGGCAACACTTAGTAGGACTCTATAATGGTACACATTTGAAACTCTATATTGATGGGGAGCAGAAGGGTATAAGGGATGTTACCGGTGTTACTATGAATACTATTCCAGGACGCAGCTTGTATATCGGAGGAGTATCAGGAGATGCTTCTATGAATGCACTAAATACAGAATTTGATGAAATAAGAATTTTCAACAGAGCATTGAGTCCTACAGAAATAAATCTTATAGCAGATCAGGCTCCTTCTCGAGCGTGTGTAGCACCATAAAATTTCTCTATTTTGATATCTCTTCTACATTGAAAGATCCCAAGACTTCGTGTTTTGTGTCTTGTATAAGCTTGAGAAAAAAATAATCTCCTGAAGTTCGCACGGAATCTATTAGAGGGATGTTTTTTTTGAGAACCAATTGTAGATATTCAGGAAGAGTTGACTTCAGAAAATCATTTTGAAAAAACTTTTTTCCAAGAGATTTCCCCGATACTTCTTTTTGAGATTGTGCATTGTGAAATATATCCCAAAATTTTATATATGTACAAATGGGGTCATTCTCTTTAATCAACCGTAAACAATACTTTCGATATTCATCCAGATAAATACTAGAGTTGGATAGAAAGGAATAACCGTCTGTTTCCGGATATCGTTCGGGGGGTTTTGTTAAGAGAAGGAGACGAGCAAAGATTTTTTTTTGTGCTTCGAGGGGGATTTTTAGTGAAGGTCTACTTAATTCATCTTGGAGAAGTTGCCATACATACTTTCCTGTTTTCGGATCCAATGCATTGAAATCTCCATTGAAATTATCTTCTACGAAATCATGTAAAAATGTAGTAACAGTTGTTTCATAAGGATGTGCTTTTACTTCATTAATGATTTTTTGTTCTGAAGGTGGAAGAGAAGCGAATTCTTCACTGGAGGGGATGTTTTCAAAACAATGAAGAATAACCTTTATTTCGTGAGAGAGAAGAAATGCTGGTTCACCATTTTCGTCTAATTCATTTTTTCGTGTTTTAGCATTTCCAAGTTCATCTAACTTATAACTGTTACAAAACTTTAAAAAATGGGTTGTTATCCGAATAGATTGTTCCGGAGAAGGAATGGGCTCCTCGTTTTCTTCATTTTCAAAAACATCCTCTTCGAACTCTTCCTCATTAGGGAAGTTAGTATCATTTTCTGTCCACAGCATTCTTTTGAATAGTCTCTGCTCGGTGGGATCCTCTATTCCCGTCAAAAACGAAAAGATAGCCTTCAAATGCTCGTGTTCGCGTCTGATGAATTTTCTAGAGAGTGGTGGGAATTGTTCCATATATTATCTAAATAGACAAAAAACACACCTTTGTCAATATTTCTTAACTTTGATATTCATGTAAATTTTTTATTAAAATTCGTTTCGTTGATCAGGAGAGAGATCTGCGAACTTCATGCGTTTCCTATCAAAGTGAATACTTACTCGTCCGATAGCTCCATTACGGTGCTTAATTATATTCACTTCTAATTCATTAGGGTTTTCACTTTCAGGATTATAATAATCATCACGATAGAGCATCATTACAATATCAGCATCTTGTTCAATTGATCCTGAGTCACGAAGATCAGAGAGGATTGGGTGTTTGTCGGGACGACTTTCTACACTACGAGACAATTGTGATAGTGCAACAACAGGGATATGCAGTTCACGTGCCAGTTGTTTCAAACTTCGTGAAATTTCAGAAATTTCTTGTACTCGATTTCCTGTCTGTGAAATAGATCCGCCAGCCGTCATGAGTTGCAAATAATCTACTACAAGCAAGTCGAGACCATATTCCATTTGTAGTCGACGTGTTTTTGCTCGAAGTTCAGCAATGGAGCTTCCCATAGTGTCATCAATAAACATGGGTGCATTTGATAGTTTGTCCAAAACTCCTCCCATGCGTTCAAAATCAGCATCATCAAGTTTTCCTTTGTGTAGCTTCCAAGAATCTACTTCCAGTTCAGCGCAAAGCATACGTTCTACTACTTGTTCTTTTGACATCTCTAAGGAAACAATCCCCACGTGTTTTGCTTGATTAATAGCTGCAGATTGCGCAATACGTAGAGCAAGGGCTGTTTTACCCATTGAAGGACGAGCGGCAATAATAATCAAGTCAGAAGGATTAAATCCTGCATTTAATTTATTATCAATATCTTTGAACCCTGTAGAAATTCTGTTTTTTGTGGCGAGTTCTGGATTTTCATTTACCTCACAAATAATTTCATACTTTTTCATTAACAAGTCTTTCACTGGGACGAATCGATCTTTTATAAATTGCTGAGAAATAGAAAACACTCGTTGTTCTGCTGATTCGAGAAGTTCTTCTATATTTTTCTCACTGTCATATCCAAGGGCAGTAATTTCTTGTCCCGTTGATATAAGACGGCGTAATGTTGCTCGATGTTTCACAATCTGTGCATATTGAAACACATGTGTTGCTACTGGAACTTCGTTTTGTAATTCTGCTAGAACTTCTGGACCACCAATATTTTCGAGTTGTCCAAGTGATTGTAATTTTGTTGCTACTGTCACGAGATCGATGGGTTGTGATTTGCCAAACAAATTTATAACGGCTTCAAAAACAAGTCGATATTGATCGTGATAAAAGTCTGCTGGCTCAAGGAGATCGGATACTCTTAGTATAGAATCTTTATCTAATAACAAACATCCAATAACAGAGCGTTCTGCTTCGGGGGAATTTGGCGTAGATTTTTTTTCGAGCTCAGGGAACTTACTCATTTTCGGGGGAATTTACGCATCATTTTTCGCGGAATTTTGATCAAAAGTCAATACGCTTTCGCTTCAAATTTAAAACGTTAGTCTTCAAATTGAAAATTAGAAAACTTCATATTTGTAGTTTGTAGATTGTAGTTTGTAGATGGGAGCGTTAGCGACTCTATAATGTGAAATCAATTCCAATAATGAACTGCACAATTGCATAAGACAATATAGTGATCACCACTCCTACAATTGCCCAAAGAATAGTTGTCTTCCCGCGAGAAGTCATCTCTGAATCTCCAGAGCTGAAGACATACATAAGTCCTCCAATAATAATCATGAGGATACTCAGGGACATCAAGAATATAAGGGTGGCATTTATAAACTTGGGAAGGAATTTTTGCTCGAGGTATATAGAGCCATTTTCCTCTTCTTCTGGTCCAGGAAGAACATTCCCATGATGCACGAATGGCATGCGAGCACGGGTTTCAATTTTTTCATAATCAGCAAGTGCTTTTTCTAAAGAAAGAGTGAGAATTTTGAGTGTTCTACTTTTTGTCTTTTCATCTTCATATACACCTGCATTTACTTCTATACAAACAGAAAAAAGTTCTAGCTCAACATCTTTTTCTCTTAAATAATCATATTTTTTATCGGAAATAAAAGGTTTTATATTTTCTTGAGTTTTTCTCAGGTTTTGGATGAGAGGGTGAAGCATGTCGAAGTTTGCTTGAGAGGTTTCTTCCCAATATTCTGCATAATTTTCACAATCTTCAGCTGTTAAATCACTGGCATGTGAAACAAAAAATGGAGCAAGGCATAAGACGACAAGAAAACAGATTTTTTTCATCGAAGTTATTTTATAGTCAGGAAAGAGGAAAGTCCAGGTGAAGATGAACCCGGGTTCGAACCCGGGTTTAAAATAAGAGGAAACATGAACAGTATTTGACAAAAAAACACCAACTCGTATAGTACGCGCGCCTAGTGGTCTTGCTGTCCGGAACGACACGACGGAACAACTCTCTACTGGCTGTAAAAATTTATTATTTCGTGTCATATATTTAAGATGGTAGTAAAAGATATGGATAACCTATTCACGCAGGCAACTCCGGTTGTTTATCGTGCAGGACAAACAGTAAAAGGTACTGTTATTGACGTAACTTCTTCACGAATTCTTCTTGATATAGAGGGAGGAATGACGGGGATTATTACAAAAAAAGAGGCAACTGGTTTTGGTGTCACTGTTGAGGACATTGAAATAGGAAGCCAATTAGAAGCCTTTATTATTGATCCAGAAAATGAAATTGGATTAGTAGCCATGTCTTTGCGACGTGCATCTCAAGAGATGGTATGGGCAGAGCTTCACGAGGCAGTTGATGATGGTCGTACTTTGAAAGTAAAAATTACAGAAGCGAATAAAGGAGGACTTTTGGCTTCCTACAAAGGTATTCGAGCATTTTTGCCAGTATCACAGCTTACACCACTCAATTATCCACGTGTAGATGGTGCAGAGACAGGAGAGATCCTTCGTCGATTGCAAGAGCACATGGGAAAAGATTTTGTAGTTCGTGTACTAAATGCAGATCGTGAAAATGGGAAACTTATTGTTTCTGAGCGAGCAGCATACGATGATCAGAAAAAAGATACTCTCAAGAATTTACGAGTAGGGGATATCGTCGAAGGAGCGGTTTCAGGAGTTGTGAAATTTGGAATCTTCGTTACATTTGGAGGAGTTGAGGGATTGGTCCACTTATCAGAGCTTGATTGGGGACATGTTTCAAATCCTGGTAAAAAATATTCATTGGGAGATAAAGTTGAAATTTTGGTTCTGGGAGTTGAAAACGAGAAGATTTCTCTTTCAGTAAAACGATTATCTGAAGACCCATGGAAAGAAAAAGTAGCAAAATATGATGTGGGTCAGAAAGTTTCAGGAAAAATAGTTCGTTGGAATGCGAATGGTGTTTTTTTGGAAATTGAAAAAGAAGTAATGGGAGCTATTGGCTTGGAGCAATTTGGCGTTGAAAGTCATACAGCGCTTGAGATTCAAGAAGGCGACGAACTTTCTGGAGAGATCGAGGCGGTTAACTTTGATGCACACAGAATTGATTTGAAAAAAGTGTAAAGAGAATTTAGTTTATAAAGAGACCGGTCTCCCAAGGGAGACCGGTCTTTATTTAAATACAATAAAAAACTCCGCCCAGTTGATCTTCGACAGATTGTAGTATTAAGTACAACTGAGAAGGACTGAACGGAGTAAGGGGTAAATCAACCCCGAACTCTGCCTTGCTGAGGAGATTTTTTTAACCGCGTTTCCACTCGGCATCCATGATGTAGAATAAAACGTTGAAATAAATCAGAGAAGTAATAGACTACGGATAGTTTTTTGATCGAGATAATTCTAATGACTCCGAGGAGTTATTGGAATTTTCTCTAATACCACGAAACGACTATTGAGAGGCGGCTTCGAGATGGGTCGGAGTCGTCTAAGGATAGTCGATTCGTAATATCTGCCTCTGCGCGTTTCACGGTGCATCTGACTAAGAGATTAGGCCTAGGAGACGACATCGCAAAGCGGAGAGACTTGAGGCGTCGTGTTGATAACAACTTGAGCCTCTCCGGGGAATGAAGTGTGAAAGAACAGTTTTCGGAGGAACACCGGGTGAGGAGGTTTTAAAAAGATTAATGTCCTGCACCCGAATGTTCAGGATATGATATGTAAATATATAAAAACTGTCAAAAAACACGTATTGAACTTTTAACACCAATGTTTTTAAGTATAAAAAATGTGTACAGGAAGGGCTGTTTAAAGGAGTTTGGATAAATCTTCAAATTACAAACTTCAAACCACAAAATAGGAATTTTATGTATAAAGAGAGAGATTGTGTCTCTCTAGAAAATCTGCCACACTGTACGCAATGATAGAAGATGAGATGGTTGACGGAGATAACACGAATGTTGGCGTAGGTGTGGTGAGCGCTGACGCAGGAGGGGAAGAAAAATTTGAAAATGCTCTTCGTCCTAAAGATTTTGATAACTATTTGGGACAAACAGAGGTAAAGGAAAACATGAGAATATTCATTGCTGCAGCAAAAAAAAGAGGAGAATCATTTGATCATGCACTTTTTTATGGACCTCCTGGATTAGGGAAAACGACAATGGCCGGAATATTGGCGGAAGAAATGGGAGCAAATTTACGAGTGACCTCAGGACCAGCACTTGAAAAACCAGGAGATTTGGCGGCAATCCTCACAAACCTACAACCCAATGATTTTCTTTTTATTGATGAAATTCATCGATTGAGACAGCCGGTAGAGGAGATTCTGTACACGGCGATGGAGGATTTTGCGATTGATTTAGTAGTAGGAAAAGGGCCTTCTGCCCGTACAATGCGTATTGATTTACCAAAATTTACTTTACTAGGAGCCACGACAATGGCGAGTTTGTTGTCAGGACCATTACGTGATCGATTTGGGCATGTTGAGAAATTGCGATACTACGAACCAGAGGAAATTGAGCAAATCATAGATCGTTCAGCAAAGATTTTGGATATTGTTATTGAAAAAGAAGCTTCACAACTTTTGTCTCGCAGTTCACGACGTACACCACGTATAGCAAATAGGCTCCTTCGTCGGGTTCGAGATTTTGCAGAAATCGTACATCAAGGAGAAATTACTACACCAGTAGTAGTAGATTCATTGAAGCAACTTTCGATAGATGCCATTGGTCTGGATCGTGCAGATCAAGAGTTTTTACAGACGCTATGTACGAAATTCTCTGGTGGACCAGCAGGATTGAGTACTTTGGCGGCAGCGATTGGTGAAGATGAGCGAACGATTGAGGCAATGATT
>Ga0222627_1000815_pt1 | contig 11268 bp, 10 predicted proteins | sample AntAcemetageno93_FD_179859 | JGI IMG/M metagenome (GOLD analysis project Ga0222627, IMG submission 179859) | Saline water microbial communities from Ace Lake, Antarctica - #93 | ecosystem: Environmental > Aquatic > Non-marine Saline and Alkaline > Saline | place: Antarctica: Ace Lake | collected... | reverse complement strand
CCGTCATTACCATAGAACGAGCCTGCGTCCAGGATAAGGTTGTCTCCGTCGATCGAGACGAGATGAAGCGATCCGCTCACGCACCGGTTGGCACCGTAGCCGGTATATTCAAAAGTGGACTCCTTAGCAGCCTCCTCTGGAAACGCGGTTCTCCCGGGTGTGATCAATAAAATAATTCCGGTCAGGATCGGCCAGAGTAGTTTTACTTTCATTTTAGTCATCGACTGGAGCGTTGCTTTAACTCAGGGATCTTAAAATATTGTAACACTTTAGCCCTTTGTAAATCCACATCGCCCCTCGTCACGATGCTCTGCATCGTGACGAAGCTGGTCCGGTGCGTTCCCACGCGGAGCGTGGGAACGAGGAAAAGGGCTAAAGTGTTACAAAATATTTAATATACCTTAGTTGAATATCTTTACAGAATACTTCGAGTTTGCTATGGTAATATCATTCTTTGCGTTTGACCACAAATAATCAAGATAATATTGTAAGCTTCCAGTGGCCCCCGTTGCCTCGTGCTCGTAGCGGCGACCTTCAGGTCGCCATAGTGTGGCAGCCTGAAGGCAGCCGCTACGAGAGACGTGAAAGCTTACCATAATATTATATATTCTAGAGCTATTAATCTTATTCAAAAGGCGTTAATTATAGTGCAAGTTCACTAAGTTAGCGCCAAAAGCGCTAACTTATGAATCCGGATATATTTGAAGGCATAATGCTGGTCTGTTTCGGCTGTGCGTGGCCGCTTTCAATCTATAAGACCTGGAAGACAAAAACTTCCCGGGGAAAGAGTCTTTTCTTTCTGACTGTTATCCTGATAGGATATATCTCCGGGATCTTATTTGAAATTTTTGGCGACCTTAACTTTGTAATCTATCTCTATCTGATAAATATATTAATGGTTGTTGCCGACCTGGTACTATCTATTAAATACCGGAATAACTGAACTATATGGAATTCCCCCGATATCCATCGGGATCCCGATTATAAATCTTTTCAAATAAAAAGTATCGGGTCCCGAAATCCTTCGGGATCCCGGTTGTCTTAATTGATATTACCGGGACAATAAACCGCGGATTAAGTGGAATAATATTTTTTCCTAATCAGCATAATTTGTGTAATTCGCGTAATTCGTAGTTCAATTTAGTTGCTTCATCGAAGTGAGGGCTAAGTTCTATAGAAGAAAGCAAAGTAGAAAGGAGGTGTGGTATGAGGTATAGATTTGCAACAGTGATAACCGCGGCCATTCTGGCGGCGGTCGTTATAATATCGGCGTCTGGACTGGTAATGGCGAATGATGATCAGGCGGCAAAGGCAAAAGCCCTGGTGGAGAAGGGGGTCAGTATGGCTGTGGCCGATGGGGAAGAGAAGACCCTGATCGCCATCGGCGATCCCAATGGCCCGTTTATTGATGGAGAACTATATCTTTTCGCCGGTCCTCTGGATATGATTGCGTTATCCGCGCATCCCTATAGACCGGCCCTGGTGGGTCGGGATTTGAGCAAGTTCAAAAACAGCCAGATGTTTTCCTTCATCGCTGACTTTGGTAAGGTTGCCAGAGAAGATGGCGCCGGCTGGGTTGAGTATATGTGGCCGAAACCGGGAGCCGATGAACCATCTATGAAAAGAACCTACATCATGAAGGTCCCGGGGAAAAATATCTATATCGGCTGCGGATTTTATCCTGCGTCGGGCAAAGATTGATACGTTTTAAATATCTCCATGACTAAGTGCACCATTTCGTAGATACGTCACCGTATTTATGAAATGGTGCACTCAGCGGAGGTATTCCGTATGTTGTAATATTGCGCCATTCCGTGTTTCAACAATATTTTTCATTCTGTCATTTTTCATTTTGTATAATTTATTGATATGTGCTAAGGCAAAATAACCCCGAAGGGGTGAAAGTCAATAGTCCAGGGCGTAAGCCCTGGGTTTTAAAAGAATCGAATGTCCATCCCCCCCCCAAAAAAATAAGCCCTGAAAGGGCGCAAGAAAAATAACACCCAAACATTCTGCCGACCCGTTGGGGGTGGTGGGCTGTTGTGAATCGTTATTATTTCCCGGGGTTAACACCCCGGTCTATTATCTTATGCCCCTGTGGGGCATTCATCAGATCGTTGTCGTTGGTATGATATAATTATGTGCCGGAATCAAAAACACATATCCAATTGCTCAAGCAGACCGGAAGGGCTAATGCTACTGTCGAACATTTTCGTTTAACCGGAGTTTTTCGGGGTAGCAAAGTTTCTCAGTCGGCCCATTCCGGCAGCTTAGCTCTAGGTTGGAAGCCTGAAGAAAAGGTCTTGGCTTTGTGTTTCATACGTGAGACAAAGGCAATGTGAATAAAACAGCTATAATTCATGCTAGGGTTGAGCCTCGGACCAAGAAGAAAGCAGAGGATGTCCTGAGAAAACTGGGCATGAGTCCCACTGAGGCTATCCGCCTGTTCTACACGCAGATTTGCCTCCTTGGAGGTCTTCCTTTTCGTGTCCTGATCCCGAATGACCTCACCAAGGAAACCCTGGATAAGAGCGCCAAGGGTCAAGATGTCGAGTCCTTCGACTCTCTGGACGAGATGTTCGAGAGTTGGGAGAAATGAGGAGTGTTTCTTGGACGACCCAGTTTGTCAGGGATGTCAAGAGAATGCGGAAGCGTGGGAAGGACCTTGAGAAACTCAAGTTCCTCATTACCAAGCTGGCAAAAAGAGAACCGCTTAGTCCCAAACATCGGGATTATCCTCTGATTGGTCGGTGGAAAAACTGCCGTGACTGCCACATAGAATCAGACTGGATACTGATCTATTCAGCGGATTTCTATTCTCTTCATCTCGAACGCACAGGCTCCCACAGCGACCTTTTCAGAAAATAAGCGGCTTCCACGTCGCTCAAGCAGACCCCGAAAGCTTTCGGGGCCGCTTAGCTCTACGTTGGCAGAAGATAATCATTAGACTCCGCATACTATGCCCGATTGTTTGCCACGGACATCATCAATGCCGTAGACGCTTGTCCGGTTTCCCAAACTTGGGTAGGTTGGTACCGGAGAAGAATGTCCTAGTTTATTTTCATGGTTCTCAGTCATATTGTGTGGGTTATAAAGCTAATTTAAACCACGAAGGACACGAAGAACACGAAGAAGATGTGAATAGAAAATAGCATTACCTATCCGGTAAGCGTCGATAGATCAATTGCCCATTTAATGTAGTGGCTTGCAATCTGAATACTTATACTAACATATACCTCAAAAACAATCAAACCGTGGTTGATTTGCCGAATTGGTTTTAATCTATGTCAGTATTTTCCTTCGTGATCTTCGTGTTCTTCGTGGTAAATAATATATGTTGCTACCCACACAATATGACTGAGAACCATTTTCATAGTGCCTGAATGTCTTAGTGGCAAATAGTTCTTCTCAGAAAAGAGTCCAGGGCTGAGATGGGCGATCCCGGAGATGTTCTTTTAAGTCGTTATACTGGATATGCTTATCCAGGAATTTTTCCGCGTCGAAAGCCATCCCGGATGAATTCCCCCAGCGGGCCCAGAGAGACATCTTTCGGGCCAGAGTACTGTCGGTTATCTTCCCGTCCAGTGTACCGTGCGGAGCGTAAGGTTTGGGGCGGGAAGGGTCGCTCATGAAAGCCCGGTCGTCAAGATCGTAGTGACCGTCAACCGTCCGGGAACAGGGATGATCCGGTTTCTCCAGGTAGACATCGTAATGGTCGGCCAGGATTATTTTCGCGAGTTCCACATCGATCTTCCCTTTATGCTTTTCCATCAGTTGGGTCAGTCGGACCCGGCGGGCTCCGGTATGGCGCCGGATATCATAGTAACCGGTATCCGAGCATTCCAGGTTGCGGATACGCGGATCCACCGGTCCGTTGAAACCGATGAAGTAGCCGTTTTTAGTCCGGTTTACCCCGGAAAAGCGGTATCCCAGTTCAAAGCGGAGAATCTCTCCGGTACTGGTATCACCCAGAAGCCAGCTGGAAGCGTTTCCACCGTTGTTTCCCTCCTGGAGGTATTTCATAACATCATCCAGGGAGTCCGAATACTGCATGGCATTGCGGGAGCGGACAAAACTCGGGATTCCTCCTTCCTGATAAGCGTCAAATCCGCAGATAGTGGTTTCCACTCCCACGATTCCCGCCCCGGTGATAAAGAAATCGGTGTTGCTGTCGAGATGGCCCGGTTTTGTCTGCATGAAGATCCGGTGGCCCTTGGAAGGGACTACATCCAGGAGGATATTATAGGATTGTCCGATAACGTAACTTGACCAGTCGTTGTGGGCTATTACGATGCCGCCGTCACTGGTGGCGTCGCCGGTAGCGATAAAGGCGCTGCAGTGGCCCTCCGGAGCAGAAGGGGAGGGGGCGTATTGGTACTTGCTTTTTTCTTTGGGCCACCAGTAGTCGAAGATCTCTTCATAAGCGTTCAACGCCAGTATCTCCTGCCAGGAGGTCTCCAGCCCGGAATCCCGGGCACCCTCCGCGATTGCCTTGATCTCTTCCAGATACTCAGCCGGAATATGCCGGGCAAATACATCTTCCACCGCTTTGACAAAGAACTCCCATGGTTTACCGGTGTCGAGATAGGTCATATACTTGATGTCGTATATGGCCCTTTCCAGTTCAGGGGTAAGGAGGTGTCCATATTGTAGCCCGCGTTCTCTGGGATCTCCTTCGATATGTACCAGGAACCATCCGTTCTTAACTGTTCGATACCCTTTTTCGAATTTGGTTGGTGCTGAGATTCCTATATCTGTCGCCTCGACCACCGGGGAATAAGAGACTAGGGCCAGACCCAGAACAAACCATTTTAATCCGAACATGAAAGACCTCCTTTTATGAGTTATCGCCTTCGGCGATGACTTACATCTTAAACAAATCCGTCTTTTGAAGAAAAAGACATTAAATACAAATATGCAATTTTCAGTAGAATGAAGGCATTATTAGAGAAACCATTTTACCACGAAGATCAAAAAATCTATGAAGTAATATGAAAAAAGAAAGAATTACAGACCATGAATATCCTTATTTGACAGAACACGCTTGACGTGTTTTGTCAAATAAGGATATTGTTAGAGCATGGATACTTTGGAATTAATACGTCAGGGGAAGATCAAGCGGTACTTTCGTGCTCGCCAGAAGCTTGATTTTGAAGGGTTGATATCTCATATTACCCAGAGGGCAGTTGGAAAGGGTCTGCTCTTTGTTGAAGACGCGGATTATCTCTATATGCTTAAACTTCTTAAGGAGATGAAAGAAGAATCCGACCTCAAGTTTTTATCATTCTGTCTCCTCCCGAATCATCTCCACATTCTGATCAAGCAACTCCAGAAAAATCTCTCGGATTCGATGCATGATCTCTTCACGCGTTACGCCATTTATTTCAATAATAAGTATAATAGGATTGGTCACCTTTTCTGCGGACCGTTTCGTCAGGCCGCCTGTTTTGACGATTATTATCTGTTGGCGGCATCGATCTATATTCATATAAATCCTGTCCGCGCCGGCATTGTCGATCATTACTCAAAATATCGATGGTCATCCTGGCAGTTATACTGCCACCCCCGCAATCCGGATAGTTTTGTGGATTCCCACTTTATTTTACGGATGATCAATGAAGATATCTCCCGGGCCAAGGAGAGATACATTGATCTCCTGGATAAGGCCGGAGGTTTCAAAGCCGGTGAGGTGACAGAAGATAGGAAAGTAATTGGAAAATTGAGTAGATGGCTCCACAAGAATCATCCCGGAGTATTTGAGAATAAACAGGCGGTCGAGGAAGAAGCAATATTAGCTGAAGGGTATACCTGCGATAAAGCCCTGGACGAAGCCCTTGAACGGCTGGCGGGGAAGAGGAGGTTATCGGAACCGGGAGATATCAGAGCCAGGGCGTATGCTGTCCTGCAACTAAAGTCAAGAGGGTTCTCCGCCCGGGAGATCGCGGACTACCTCGATATTTCCTACCAGACCGTATACGCAGTGATCGCAAAAGAAAAAGACAGAGAAAAATCTAAAGATTAAAAACTCTTATTTGACAAAACACGTCAAGCGTGTTCTGTCAAATAAGGAAGGTATGGTGCATGAAAAAGGGGTTGATAAAGGCGGGATTTCACTCGGGGATCTTCAAAATATTGCTTCGGGCGCGGGGGTTAGGGGGGTTTCATATTTTGATGTACCATCATGTGACCGATCGGGATGAAGTATTTCTCCCTCATGTGACGGCTCGGGTCTTTGGGGGGCAGATGGAGTATCTGAAGAAAGAGTACCTGGTCCGGGACCTCGATGAACTGATGGAGATGGTGGGGCGTGGGGAGAAGATTCCGGCCCGTTCGGTGGCGATAACGTTTGATGATGGTTATGAGGATGTCTACCTGTATGCCTTCCCGGTATTAAAGAGATATGATCTTCCGTCGACGGTTTTTGTCTCTACCGGGTTTATTGATAGCGATCGACTCCCCTGGACGGATGAACTCGGGTTTCTCTTTAAAGAGACGGCCGCGACCGGTCTGGAGATTGAGATCGGAGGGAGAAGAGAGCGTTTCAGCTTTCGGGATGAGGCGGAACGGCTTGGTGTATTTCGGGAGGTGAAGAATCAGCTCAAGGTACTCTATGAGCCGGAACGGGCTGATCTATTCGAGAGGATTAAGGGAGAACTGGCGGTCACGGAGAGTAATCCGGTCCGGATTTTAACCACTCCTCAGATCAGGGAGATGGCTGAGGCGGGGATCTCTTTTGGCGCCCACACGGTCCACCATCCCATCTTGACCAAAATCTCCCCCCGCCGTGCTCAGGAAGAGATTACGGAGTCAAAAAGTTGTCTGGAGGGCATAATCGGCCAGGAAGTGAAGGGATTCTGTTATCCAAACGGTGGGGAGGATGATTTTAATGATGTCATCAAGTCGATGGTTCAGCATGCCGGATATCGGTTCGGCTGCACGACCATGGAGGGCACCAATGACCCGGCCGCGGATCGGTACGCATTGAAGAGAACCTGGACCAGTGAGCCGTCTCTCCCCCTATTTGCCGCCCGACTGCTCAGAAGGGAATCTTGATAATTTGATCTTCAGACACTCAGGCAGCATAGGTAAAAAGGAGATACAGGTATCATATTTTAACTCATAATAATTTACGCCGAGATTTAAATTTTCGTAATACTTGGCCTGATTATCCTTATAATTTTTTTCGGAAGGAATTTTCCAGTATTGAGCCCCGAGTTTTTCAGTTAAGAACCATTTCTCCAATAATCGAGCTGCTCGTCCATTCCCATCTCTGAATGGATGAATATGGGCAAAGATTAAGTGAATTATTGACGCGAAATAAAAAGTTTCTTCGAGGGATAGTTCTCTTGTAAATCGAATCGCGGGAAGGGCAAGCAATAAAACGTCAGCTCGACCGATAGATAATTTGGTTTGGTGGTCAGCGATCTGATGATTTGAAGAGATATCAGCTATTTCCTCGCAATTTTCTTCAAGGCCTTTTTGTATTTTTCGTTACCGGGGTCCAGGCTGATTGCCGTGTTTAGATCTTTCCGGGCCTGCGGATAGTCTTTCTTTTTTGCCCAGATCCGCGACCGGTTCACATAGGAAGAGGGATAGTCCGGATTCAGACGTATCGCGGCGGCATAATCAGACAGAGCCCGATCATATTTTTTTAGCTCATACCAGGAATTAGCGCGGTTATAATATGCCAGCGCGTATTCAGGCTTCAGTTTGATCGCGCGGGAATAGGAATTTATGGCGCTGTTTATATCTTTATTCTTATGATATTCAACCCCCCGGTTATTATAATCTTTGGCGGTTATCTTCTTTGGTTTTGGCTTCTTTTCTGTCTTCGCGGGAGCAATGATCCTCTGCTTTCTTAAGGCGAGATCAAGATTCTCTTCCGCCTTCTTATAACCCGGTTTGAGTTCAAGCGCCTTCTTATAATCGGCGATCGCGCGGGCAATCTCACCTTTCAGGTAATAGGCCACCCCCCGGTTATTATAGATCTGCGCGTCAGTTGGATCGATATCAATCGACGCATTATAATCATTAACAGCTCGGTCATAGTCTTCTTTCTTCCGGTAGCATAATCCTCTCATTGCCAGAGCGTTATCATCATCCGGCTTTAAAGCGAGAGATTTACTGTAATCCGCTATAGCCCGGTCATAATCCTTGTTATTGTAGTACGCCCTGGCGCGATTAGAATACGCCTTTTCATAATTGCTATCGAGTTCCAGTGCCTTGCTATAATTTTTGATAGCCTTATTGTTCTGCTTCTTCAAGTAATAAGCATAGCCGAGACGATTGAATGTTTGAGGATCTTTATTATTCAGCTCAATCGCCTTCTTATAGTCAGCGATCGCCCGATCGTAATCTTTCTTCTTGCGGTAGGTCCGACCGCGGTTTTTATAGACTTCCGGATAGTCCGGATCGAGCTTAATGGCTCTGGTGTAATAAGAGATTTTTTCATCAGGATCCGATGCCTGCTCTCCCTTTATAAAAAGATCACGCGCTTCCTGCAGCACTTTCATCCGTTCCGCTCTTTCGCGTGCTTTAATCAGTTCTTTTACTCGCTTATTATTGGGGTCGAGTTCTATAGCTTTATCGATTTCAGCGTCAGCGTTATCCGATTTCCCCTGAACGCTGTACAGTATAGCCAGAGAAATATGAGGAAGCGGAGAAGCGGCATCGATCTTCTGTGCCTGCCTGGCTGCCTTCATAGCGAGAAATAGCCATTTCTTTTCTTTGTTTTCCGATTTGAGATATTTATCAATATAAGCGTCTGCAAGTTTACATTGAGCCTCTGCCGAATCCGGATTATTCTTCACCAGTTCCTTGCAGGTCTCTATCCCCGAATCAGATGATAGGTTTTCCCCGGCATAAACATAAGAAAACGCGGTGATGGTTATCAGGAAGACGCAGAATAAAATCGAGTAATTTAAGGATACAATCTTTTTCATTTAGCCTCCTACTATTCTAAGTCAATAGAAGTTCTCTTTGCCTGTTTACTATTCGCACGGGTAATAATCCTGAATATATGTTCCTATTACTTCATCTTCACGTATGGTCCAGTCTCCGCAGCGTTTTATATAATAACCATCTACGCTAAAACCCAGGCAATCACTACAGGTCTGAATCTTGTACTTTCCGGATGAGTGAAGTTTCCCTGTCTCCTTGTAGAATTTCCAGATTCCGGAAGGTTTAGCGTTTTTAAATCGTCCTTTAATATGTAGATTCCCATTCTCGAAATATCTTTCATAAGTATAGGTAGTTATCATCTTCCCCATAACTCCTTTCTCAGATATCTTGCCATTGCTATGCCATCGCGTATAATGCCCTTCCAGTGAACCTCCGCCCTCCCCTTCGCATTCCGATTCAAATTGCTTATCCCCGTTAGTATAGTAGGTTATACGTCGTATCTTTGACCGTCCACATATTTAGACGCCCAAATTCTGATGCCGTCCTCGCGGTAGTATATATCCTCACCGTGCTTGAGCTGTTTGCAGCTCCAGAACCTGCCGTTACTTCGATAGATGGGCCTATTTTTATCGCAATAGTAAGTCCATTCTCTTCTTATCTGATTATTAGGATAATAGTAAATCTCTTGCCTTAGTTTACTATAGTCGTCTTCATTGTTTATTTCCGTCGGTTTTTTCTTTTTATGTTTTTCTGATTTTTTATCTTTCTTATCACTGGTTTTCGTTGAATCAGTGCTGTTTATAACTTTGTCGTCTATCTTCTTATCCAGTTCTTCAAAATCTTTCTTTACATCCTCATAATCAACTGACTCAGCGTCGTAAAAAAAATCTATTTCTTTTTCTATCATATTTTATAGCGTCGTAGTCAAAACTCTTCTTCTTCGGCGTATCCTTTTGATCTTCTTTTTTATCTTTCTTGTCTTCCTTTTTGTCTTCCTTCTTCTCTTTCTCCTCAATGACATTCATCATCTTCTCTATCTGCTTATCGGTTAGACCGCTTATAATCTCCGCGGTGATATTATCATCCTGCTCCATCAGTAGATTGCCGGCTTCATCAAACTTGCCCGATTCCAGGAGGGTTTTTATATCTCCGGCGGTTACCCCCGGTTCCAGGGAAGCATCCTCTGTCGGCTCGGATCCTGTTTCAAGAGGCGAGGTTAGCGCGTTTACTTCTTCCGGTGTAAGCGAATTGAGAATTTCTTCGGTTATTTCATCCGGTGTCTCCAGCAGGAGGGCGCCGGCTTCTTTCTCTTTCCCCGATTTGATAAGGTTACTCACGGTCTGCGCGATTGCTTCCGGTTCTGGCGGGGTTCCACTCTCGGAGGGTTTCCCCATCTCTTCCGGCTCTGAGGCCCCCATAATCTCTTCGACTTCATTCTCGGTGAGTTCGCTCAGTATCTCACCGGCAGCTTCATCAGGGAGAGTCATTAAGATTTCATTCGCTTCTTCCGCCTTGCCTTCCTTGATCAGTTCACTTATATCATCAGCGGTGACCTTCTCGGCCTGCGGTGATGGGGCAACTTCTCCCCCGGGCTCACCGGCATCCATAATCGCCTCAACTTCTTCATCGGAGAGTTTGCTTAGAAGTGTCTCGGAGGCATCGTCATCCATTCCCATCAGGAGTTTATAGGCTTCTTCGGCCTTTCCTTCCTTGATGAGTTGGACGATATCCTCCGGCGTGATTCCGGTTTTTTTCTTCTTCGCTTCTTTCACTGAGATAGTGAGAGAGTTCCCGGCCTTCTTTGCTCCGAACCGGTTTTCGGCGGATACTGAGATCGAGTGGGTACCCTTGCTCAGTTTCGTTGAATAGCCGGAGGATGTCTCTCCCCGTACTTTCCCGTCCAGAGTCCACGCATAGATAGATCCGGGATTATCCCCGGCGTTCGTCACCGAAAAGATGATGCTGGTATTCGTATCTATACCGTTCTTCGGTTCAAAGACGATTATCGGAGCGACAAGGGGTTTCCCTTTCTCACATAAGAACGAATCCTTCTCTATATTCCCGGTATATCGCTCGATAGTCGCCCGGCAGGCGGCTCCGTCTTTGCTATTCCAGGAGACTGTGAACCCTCGCGAAAGCACACTGCCGATGCCGAGGCTCAAATTCTTCGTTGCCAGCTTCCCGCAGCTCGGGGACACTGTTCCCGAAAATTCGTAGTTAGGCTGTGTCTTGCCGCCGATACCGGCGTGTATCTGTTCAACCTCGTAGCTCAATATCGCGTAATGAATACAATTATTCGAAGCGTAGACCAGGTATCCCGGATTGAAGATCGGGGCCTGCTCGATCTGGCCTGTTCTTAAATCCCAG
>Ga0222627_1000806_pt1 | contig 11384 bp, 11 predicted proteins | sample AntAcemetageno93_FD_179859 | JGI IMG/M metagenome (GOLD analysis project Ga0222627, IMG submission 179859) | Saline water microbial communities from Ace Lake, Antarctica - #93 | ecosystem: Environmental > Aquatic > Non-marine Saline and Alkaline > Saline | place: Antarctica: Ace Lake | collected... | reverse complement strand
CAAGCGCCAATAACTACCTGATTAATGGTGATTTTCAAAAAATCGCATCGCTCCAGATGTCCACTGCACTACCTTGTTCGGCCTCTAATTCATCGGAGAAATGATAACTTTTACATCAAATGGTGGTTCGATATTTTCCAAATCAGTTATAAGGCCTTTTGGATTAATAATTCTTTCATCCGGGTCATAAATAAAGCATAGAAGGTTTTTACAATTTGGGTGTTTTTTATAACGAACAATGTCATCTATTAGCTGTTTGCCGAGTTCCTTTGCCCCTAATCCCTTTCTGGTTTTTTTGATCTCAAGAACAATGCCAAAAGGATTAATCAAAAAATCCATCCGGGAGGTGCCACCTGCATAACTTGGTGTCCACTCTTCGTTTCGGATATCATTAAAGTTAACCTGGAGTAATGCGTGAATTAAATCTTGAACATCATACTCATCGTCTATATCAAGCGTTTCTCGCTGGTTATATCGATTTCTCAACTGTTTAGCCACAGCATGAAAACGATTACATATATTGATAAGAATCGAGAGAGCCTCTGTCTTGCTTATAGGGCCATGGGATGCTTCATTCAATGACCATGGAAATACTTTTCCGCATTTTGAACAAGCGCCTGGCTTATTGGGAATATTAACTGGTTTACCAGAAGTAAAATACACAGGTGATTGGAATGATGATTTGAGAGGGTGGCCACATTTCTTACATTCTGCTAAAAAGGGTGCTCCACATATTTTACAAAATTCAGAATCAATTCCACCTGAATTGCTGTAGATTATATGGCCGTCTTCACAAATCTTGTATTTGAATCTGTAAATATTTTGTTTCATCATCATCTCAATTTTTGTGTGCCGAACTTTGATGTAGTCTGCCTAATCGCGGCATTAATAAAACTGCATTATGGCATACGAAATGGTTATATGTTGCGATTTTGCAGCCTAATCGGCCACATAATCGGATTAGGCTGCGTTAATGCTGTATAAAAAGCTTGACATTATGCAAGAAGAACTGTAAAAAAAACTGTAAATAGACCGTGCCTGATAGAGGGGCTGTTGATGGTGAATCTAAGTTTTCCGCGAAGAATATCGCAATATCATCCATCGTTAAGGGTTTTAATCCGCAGATTTCACAGATTACACGGATTATCTTTACAACTTGAAATGATGGCGAGAAAGCTATCGGGCTTAGTTCCCCGCGGCATGCGGTGGAATATTTCATTTCATTTTCTATGATTTTAGAATAAGGAGGATAAAATAGTCAAGCCAAGATTTTTGGGTCAATCGGCTATATCTTGTGTATCCTGTCTAAAAATGAGACAATATAGTGAAGTTGTTCCCCTCTCTGTTTTTCTGAGTACAAATAATGCAGGATCAACTCCAAATTGAAACCAAATGACGCCACCAACAGGTCTTTCAGCCTTCGCGATTACCAGCGTGAATGTTTGACTGCCATCAGGGACAGGTACTTAGCCGGGATGCGGCGACAGCTCACGTGCCTTCCTACAGGGTCTGGAAAGACTGTTATCTTTGCCGAATTTCCCAATTACTTTCGGATGAAGAAACAGATGTTAGTGCTGGCCCACCGTGCCGAACTGCTCGATCAGGCCTGTGATAAGCTGAGGCGGGCAAATCCTGATCTGCGTGTTGAGATTGAACAGGCAGGGCGGATTGCCGATCCTAACAGTCATGTGGTGGTGGCTAGTGTACCCACTTTAGGTCGAAAAAATTTGACCCGTCTTTCCCGTCTTGACCCGGATCGTTTCTTCCTGATTGTGGTTGATGAGGCGCACCACGCTACTGCAAAGACCTACCGACGAATACTCAAATATTTTGGTGTGTTTGAACCGGATACGCCCAAGCTCGTTGTGGGTTTTACTGCGACCCCCAAGCGCGGCGATGGGGAAGGGCTCGATGCGGTCTTCGAGGAGATTGTTTTTTCGCGCACGCTTCCTGAAATGATCGGTGCGGGTTATCTTGCACCGGTGGCGGGATTTCGGGTGCAAACCGATGTTGATCTCTCCCGGGTCAAGACCCGTATGGGTGATTTTGTAGTTTCACACCTGTCACAGGCAGTGAATGTCGAGCAGCGCAACCGCCTTGTGGTCGATGTATTCCGCTCTCGTCTCAAAGAGAGGCAGAGCCTCTGCTTTTGTGTGGATGTGGCCCATGCACATTCTCTTGCCAAGGCATTTAATGCCGGGGGGATCGCCGCGGGCGCTGTAACCGGTGATATGGACCATTCAGAGCGGACTAAAATCCTGACCGACTTTCGCAGGGGCAGGATTCGCATCCTTGCAAACTGCATGGTACTTACCGAGGGCTATGACGAGCCCTCTGTGGAGGGAATTATCTTAGCGCGCCCGACCAAATCCACACTCCTCTATACACAGATGATCGGCAGGGGGACCAGGCTCCATCCAGGGAAGGAGAACGTAACGGTCATTGACATAGTGGATGCGACCCGCGAACACAGCCTCACTACACTGCCGGGTCTTTTCGGTCTTTCAGGAGAGTTTGACCTTGAGGGGCATACTGCGGATGAAGTGCAGAGGGCTTTAGGCTGGGCAGAAAGGTACCGCCCCTGGGTTCCGGTTAGTGAGGCGAGATCTCTCTCAGACCTGCGGTATCGCTGCAAGCGGATCAACCTTCTTGATCTGAAGACGCCTTCAGAGTTGTCCGGGTTCTCCCGGTTTGCCTGGGTGGGCACCGGCAAGGGGATTTATCGGTTAGGCCTGGCAGGGGGCAGGGCAATTCTGATTGCACCGACGATTTTGGGAGAATGCGAGGCTGTGCTGAGCGATCGGGGGCGGGAGACCCCCCTGTTGCGCAGGAGAGACCTAAAGGCGGCCGTTATGGGTGCTGAAAAACATGTCAGGAAAAATCTGCCCGGGTCTGTTGGATTGGTTATGAGGAATACGCGCTGGCGACGCCAGCCCGCCACACAAAAGCAGACAAGCGTACTCCGGAGCAAGAAGCTCGATGTGCCAGAGGGACTGACCAAGGGGCAGGCCAGTCATTTGATCGGGATGCTGTCATAGATTTAAGTGCCTAAAGTGCCTAAAGTTAAGGAACTTCGTGACTTTTTATAAGGGATGATTTTGACAATTATAGTATTACTACCTGAGGTAGTGGTTTTCGCCATTAATCAGAAATATCTGCTTGCCTTTCCCTTTTCTCCAAGCTTTCCGCGCAGGACCAAAATGGTTTGGTTTCTGTCCTCCAGATTCAGGGCCTGCTCCAAGCCCCCTGCATCGATATTCATATTGATCGCTTCCTTGGTCAAACGGAGACCCATCGGATTTTTGCCGTTCATTGTGCGGGCCAGCTCCATGGCTGTCTCCATGAGCTGATCGCGCTCCACCAGCCGGCTGACAAGACCTAAAGACATTGCTTCCTCGGCCGACATGAAATTCCCCGTGAGCATGAATTCGTTTACTCTTCCCGCTCCAATAAGCCTGGGCAGAAAATAGCTGCACGCCATATCGGCGCCGCCGAGTCCTATGTTGATGAAGGCCGCAGAAAAACGGGAATCACTGCTGATCACCCTCAGATCAGATGCAAGGGCAAAGCTGAAACCCAAACCCACCGCTGCGCCATGGACAGCACAGATGATAGGCTGGGGCGCCTGCCGCATGGCCAGGTTAAGACGCGCCAACCGGGACTGAAACCTGTAAAACACATCCGTATCCATCTCAGGCATCATCTTCATGACTGCTTTCATATCCAGCCCGGCACAGAAGTTCCTCTTCCCGTTTCCTCTCAGAATAATGACGTGCGTATCAAGATCGTAGAGACGATCTCTCCAGAACGACTCTAACTCTTCCGCCATTTCTTCATTGACCGAGTTATACCTGCGGGGACGGTTGAGGGATAAGACCCCGATGCCATCCTCTGCTATTTCGTACTCTATGGTTTCATAATTCATGGTTCAGACCTCCTTCTGATAAAGCGCTAAAATCCCTTCCATGGGGCTTAGATTCTGTAGCAGGCGAAACCCGGGATATTTCGGCAGAATTTTGTTTAGACCGTATACCATGAATATGGAACCCGTCTTGGCCCTTTCTGCCAACATCTCAGCAAACTCTTCATGCATTATAAGATAGGTGTAAAAGAGGTCAAAGGACTCAATGCCCACGCCCGTCTCGCGCGTAATTGTATCATGAAGTGTTTTGTCAGTGGAATCTCCGTGGAACAACAAGATGTTTTCAGGAGGAGATATAAGTCCTGCTTGTTGGAGAGTATTTTCAAGTTCGCCCCGCAAAGGGTCGTACTCTTCGAGGGTCCATTCGTCAAGCTCTATGCCGACCGAGATCTTGACAAGATAACTGAAAAAGAGATTTACTCTCCCATCAGCACAGCCTAAGTCCAGAAAGGCGGTCTCATCGGATTTTATTATCTGTTCATCAATCAGACGATCTATACAGGCAAGTAATGTTATTAGATCGGTAGATCTCCTGAATCCGAGCGGGCCCACAGCACCCACTTTTCTCTCGTCATAGAACTCGGCAACCTTTGAGAGGCTTTTCTTCAGGCGTTGGTCCATTTCCTTAAAACCGTCTTAATGTTTTCATGGAGTATGAAAAGGGTATTCACCTCTTCACTCTCCTTTTCTCTGAGTTCAATTATTACGCGGGGGTCGATTAGATCAGTTATTTTTTTGCAGAGATAATTGATGCAGATTACATGGCGGGCCATAAGGAGGCATCCGTTTTTTCCTAAAAGGAAACAACTGTCGGTCTCCTGCCTTGTTTTGGGGAGTTTAACGCCGAGGAGGAGATTGATGAGGAGTAGCCAGCCATCGTACCTGTTTTCAAGCCCGGCCCCACAGCAGGAGCCACCCTCCTCCATCTCACATCGTCTGCATATCTCCACGATCCCTGTCAGAGCCATCTCCCTGCGGGAGACAACCACGGCGGCCTTCAGATGTGCCAGGAGATCAAAGAGCTTCTTTTCTTTGAGTAGATCGTCTCCAAACTCCTGATAACAGTGCTGGGCCCAGGCAATCTTTTCCTCAATGGGGTTTGAAAGGGATGTCTGTTTCAAGATCATTAGCTCTTCTTTTTCTTGGCCTTAGTCCCTTTCTCTTTTTCCTCATCCTTTTCGTTATTACCGAAATTCTTCAGTCCTTCGGCCAGCTCTTTCAGTTTTTGGTCGACCAGATAGTTGATGCTCCCCTTAGGGTATGCGCCTTTCGCATTTCTTGCACCTGCCTTCTTCCCGGTCAGGATCTCAATCCCCTCATCAATGGTCTTAACGGGATACACATGGAACTGGCCCTTTTTTACCGCCTCGACTACATCCTTGCGAAGCATCAGGTCTTTCACATTGCTCTCCGGGATCATAACGCCCTGGCTATTTGTGGCTCCCATTTTGCTGCAGCAATCAAAAAAGCCCTCAATCTTTTCATTGACGCCCCCTATGGCCTGGACCTCTCCCTTCTGGTTGACCGAACCCGTGACTGCGATATACTGCTTGATAGGGATTTCGGTTAAGCTTGAAAGGAGTGCGTAGATCTCTGTGGAAGAGGCGCTGTCACCGTCCACACCTCCGTAGGACTGCTCAAAGGCGATGCTGGCGCTCATGGTCAGTGGTTTGTCCTGGGCATATCTTTTTCGCAGGTAGCCGCCCAGGATCAGCACTCCTTTGTTGTGGGTATTACCCGACATATCCGCTTCCCGCTCAATATTGATGATCCCTGCCCGGCCCATGGAGGTAGAACAGGTAATGCGGGAAGGTTTGCCGAACATGTAGTCTCCCATGGAGTAGACGGCCAGCCCGTTGACCTGGCCCACCACTTCTCCTTCTACGCCGATCATCAGTGTCCCCCGGTCGATCATCTCCTGGATATGGTCCTCCACCATGCTTGACCTGAATTTCCTGGCCTCTATGGCCTCTTCCACATGGGCCTCTTCCACTAACGTTTTGTTTTCCTGTCCTGCAAAGAAATCGCCCTCCCGTATAAAATCAGTAATTTCCGGAAAACTGGTGGAGATCTTCTCCTGCCTGCCGGACATGCGGACTGCCTGTTCCACCAGGGCCGCGACTCCTGTCCTGTCAAAAGGCTTGAGACCTTCTTCTTCGGTTTTCATCTTGATGAAGCTCGAGATCTGCTGGATAGCATCTTCATCCTTATCCATTGCAGTATCAAAATCAGCCCTGACCTTGAATATTTTCCTGACGTCTTCGTCAAAGCTCAGGAGAAGATGGTAAAGATAGGGATCGGAAATAACCACAACTTTGAGATCAATATCGATCGGTTCCGGTTTCAGGCCACTGGTGGTGAACAGGTAAAAGGGGTCGTAGGTCTGAATCTCAAGTTTTTCGCTTTTCAGGGCTCTCTTAAGCGCCTGCCACACGCCAGGTTCTAAAACGGCGTCCAAGAGGTTGATTACCAGATAACCTCCCATGGCCTTAATGAGAGAGCCTGCCGTGATCTTGCTGAAATCGGTTCGCCATACTCCTGACCTGTCAACGATCTTCTCGATGCTCCCAAAGACATTTCTATAGGTAGGGTAGCTCTCTATAATGACCGGCGGTCCTTTCTGCTCGCTGTTATCCACTAAGAGATTAACCTTGTAGGGCTGAAAATGATCCACTTCAGGCGCCATAACAGGCATCCCCGGTATCTGAGCCTGTGGTTGGGGCATGAAAATCTGGAGATTATTGGCCATCTCTTCCAGTATGATTTCTAAATATTTTTTTATCGCCCTGGCTTTGTATTTTTTGAAAATGGGGGCTGCCAGGTCTGATGCATTTTTCATGAATATGACCCGGTCCATCTCCTCTATCTTTTCCTGAATTTCTTTCTGAAGATCTCTGAGTTCAAGGAAGATCTGTTGGACCTGACCCTGCAAACCCTCATACTTCTCCTTCATTGTCTCAAACTCATCTTTGGGGAATCTCCCCTTTTCAACCATCGCCTCGATCTGATCGATGTGTGTGGGCTTCCCATCAACCATAGGCATGACCTCCGGCCTCTTTATCTGTCCCACCTGAACATCCACAAGGGCAAAACCTTCCTCCTTTACCTTCTCGTCGAGATTCTTAAAAAAGCCTTTTCCCTTTTGCTCATAGGCTTCCATAATCTCCTTTTTCATGCTTATGTATTCCTGGCTCTCAAAAAGCTGCGGGATCTGCTTTTTTAATGCTGCCACAAAGCTGTTGACAGCCTTTTTGAAGGAAAGCCCGGTTCCTCCCTTGAGACGGAGAAGGATGGGGGCTTCGGGGTTCTTAAAGTTGTTTACATAACAGAGATCGTCAGGGACCCTGTCTTTCTTTGATATCTCTTGGAGAAGTTTTCTGACCGTGGACATCCTACCGCTTCCTGCCCTCCCGGTGACAAAAACGTTATATCCCTGCCTGTCCATGCCCATCCCGAATTTAAATGCTTCAACCGCTCTTTTCTGTCCAATGATCTCTTTCAAAGGCTTGAGATCATCTGTGGTTTTAAAAGGGAGTGTGGCAGGGTCAAGTCTCCATCTGAGATTTTCAAGAGGAACTTCCGGATAAGAACTTTTCTTGGGCATTATTGATCTCCTTGTTTCTAATTAAATCGTCTCAATCTCTATACAGCGTGACTTCTGGCGCTTCCATTTAGGCACCACGATGTTTAATATTCCTTTATTTAGGGTCGCCTTGATTTCCCTTATTCTTGCATGGAATGGGAGGGGGATGGTGCGGGAAAAAGAGCTGAGTTTTCTCTCAACCCTTTGATAATACCCGTTCCCTTCAACGGACACCTCCTTTTTGCTCCCTTTGATGGTCAGTTTGTCGTCGGTTACTGAGATATCCAGACTCTTGGGGTCAATCCCCGGGAGTACCGCTCTAATCATAAAGGTGTCTTCTGTAAGGACCGTCTCCAATAAAATACCCCCTGATATATTTTCTAAAAACAGGTCTGCCCCTATGTCGGGCCAACACCGGTTAAAGAGGCATTCCATCTCCCTTCTCATTTTATTTATCTCTTTGTCCATCCAGGGGATCAATTCTGACATGGCAGGATCTCCTTATTTGGTTGTTTTGAAAGATGAACGTCCAGGTAAGCGAAGACTCCGATACCGAACATTCAACAGCTATTTCCCTTTCTTTTCAGCTGTTTTGATACTCGCAACGAAAATGTTAATTAATTCTTCTGTTTCCTGTAAAATATCATCTAACAGTTCAAGTTTTTTGATCAGTGGTACACGCTGAATAAGGTTTTAACCATCTATAAATCTCCCTAAGTTCCTTTCTTTAATGAGATACGAAGTTTATGGATAAAGTCTTTTGGGAACTCCGCTTTTCCCATTCAAAATTCGATGTCGGAGTCTTCACTTACCTGGACGTTTCCCGCTGAAGGCGGGATTGAATGTTCATTTTTTATCTTTCATCTATTCTCTATAACCACCCGGGACTGGACGGCCGTCCACATACACCCGGGTTTTATCATCAAGGGCGAACCGGCCCCTCGCTATCATCTCTATGGTCCGGGGAAAGATCTTCCAGTCCCCTGCCTCTTTCAGGCGCTCCTGATGCTCGTCCGCTACCATTACAAGTCTTTCCTTGTTTTTGATTAGCGTTTCAAGAGATTCAGGGAGTGTTATTGGGATAGGGTCTGATACCATTAATAAAGGCCCTGAGTCAACGCCCTCATCTGTATAGAGAGTGGATGCCCGCAGCTCATTTTTCCCGGCAGCAATGGCATCTTCAACCGCATGGTCGCCAACAAATTTTCTCCGTCCGTCAGGGAGAGATATGGAAAGATCCGCAGGGTGAACGTTTACGCACCTATTCAGGGTAATATAGCTCATATACCCGCCTAAGGCAATTACATCGACCTCAAAGGCCTCTATTAGTCTTTTGGCTGTCAGGTCATACTCTCTCCTCGCGGCCATCCCCTCAGCGGTCCCAACACTCCTCTTAATGGATCTTGTGGAATGGAAGGCCCTGATGTCATAGCTGAAATAGGCAAGACCATTTTCCAATGCGATCCTTTCTCCTGCAGATTGGCCGTCCGAACGGTCACTGAATATAAAGACAGTCTCAAAGGGCGACCTCCCCTCCTGGTCCTCCAACCTTTTTTCGTGTTCCAAAAGCCTCATGATATTTGTGCCGGACCCTGACATAAAGGCGGCTACCCGCATGGGCCTGCCCTCTTTTTCTGGGTCAAAAATGGGTATACTCGTCATGTGTAGTCCTCGCTGTCGGAATTTTCTGTAGGCTAATGGCAGATGCCTTTTGCTCATTTCGCACATGATCAATGGAAAGGCTCAAGGCATTAGGCGTAAGGTAGAGAAAGTGGTATTGGCATGTTATTATACCCTTAGGCCTTGCGCCCTGTGCCTTGTGCCTCAATCATTCATCAACATCTCAACCGGCTTCAGGTGATAGGGGGTTCCCTGTTCGATGGCCGCAAGGACGCTTCCTCCGCCGGTAAAGTAATAGGCGCGAGGGTCATCCAGGCCGGCCATGTAGATCCCTGGACAGAGATTTCTGAGTTCCTGCAGCGTGTCTCCACCCGCAAAGAGTTTGGAGGCAGAGCGATTATCGGCAATCAATCGATACAGGGCCTGGGAGCCCTCAAAAAAGAGGGGCATAAGCCCCATGACGGCATTTACAAAAATCGTCTTGGCAGTAGTGATTACATCCACAACCCTTTTGTCCTGAAAAGATTTAGGATCTATATCGAGGATGTATTTGATCTCTTTCCCTTGTTTCAGGTCATCGACTCGGATTGATCGATATTGCCCTTCAATCCTCTCCTCTGTGCTCTCAGATTCTACGAGATGCGGCATTTCCAGGATCTTGTTTTCCTCTCTGTCTAATTCAACAAGTTCCATTGCAAGAGCCCTGTCTTCATCTGATACACCGGCAATATCTACCCCGTATTTGGCAGAAAGAAAGGTGTTATACATCAGTCCCCCAAGAATAAGATGGTCCACCCTCTTGAAAAGGGCCTTGAGGGGACCGATCTTCGTATCGTATTTTGCCCCGGCAACTATCGCCACAAATGGCCTTTCAGGTTCAAGCACCCTGTGAAGATTCATCAGCTCCTTCTGGAGCAGAGTGCCCGCAAAGGCGGGTAGCTTAGATGCGATATCATAGGTTGACGCATGGGCACGCCACGAACCGAATGCATCATTAACATAAAGGTCTGCAAGGGATGAAAACTCTTCTGCGAGGATTTCCCTCTCCGGTCCTTTTGACTGCTCACCCTGAAACCAGCGTGAATTGGGAAGATAAATCATCCCGATCTTCCCCTCTTTTAGATCTTCAATGGCCGGTCCTATAGATTTGTCGATATGGGTAATCCCTCTGTCAGGATCTATGGGGAATTCCTGGATATGTATGTTGACAGGAAGCTTCTGTTCCAGGTACTTAACGATGGGTTCGACGGATTCCCCCTCTCTACATTCTATTTTGCCGGTTTTTTTGTCTTTGGGTCTCCCGACATGGGTCATCAGGATCGGTTTTCCCCCTCCTGCGGCGATGGCATAAAGGGTGCCAATGGTGGCATCGATACGGTAAGGGTCTTTGATTTGACCTTTTTTGACCACATTATGATCTACCCTTAACAGGACGGTCTTTCCTTTCATGGGGGCATGTTGTATAAGCCTCAGACGGGGGTCCAGCTTACCCTTTTCCATTTGGAATCCTCCCTAATTTGGATTATAAGGTTGACGTCCATGTAAAAAGTCCTTTTTACATGGATTTAGGAATTCAGGAATTTAGGAATTATTAATTTTTCTTGCCTATAACTCGATGAAATTCCTACATTTCAATTTAAATTTTTGTAAATTTTGCGCCTTTTTGCGCCTTTATCAAGATTTTCATCCTCAAAGTCGATTGTGAAATTCTTACTGAACGGGGCTGAAAAGTCAAGTTACGAATTCCAAAATTCACCTTAAAGGAGCCATAAATATGATTGTACGAAATGTAAATGACAAGGAAGTGATGGATACCACATACCTCGCCCATGGCGGGGCGATCGCTCAAATGATTTTAGACCGCCGAACCTTGAAGGAGATCGGTTTTTTAGCCATTGCGAGTCTGAAACCGGGTAAGGAAATAGAGGCCCATGTGGACCCGATGGAAGAGATTTATTTCGTTCTGAGCGGGTCAGGCGAAATGAGTGTGGATGAGGAGGCAAGGGCGGTAAAGCCGGGGGATGCTGTTTGGATCCCGGTGGGCTCCAGTCACGCGCTTCTGAACAACGGTGAGGAAGATTGCCTCGTTTTAGTTGTTGCATCCCCCGCTTGGTAGAATGCCTTGAACGTTCTTATCATCAGACCCGGCGCCTTAGGGGATACCCTGATGTTGCTGCCGGCCCTAATAGATTTCTCGGATAGGGTAACCATCACCTTTGTAGGCAGGCAGCCTGGTCTCGATTTCATCCGGCCCTGGGT
>Ga0222627_1000802_pt1 | contig 11405 bp, 9 predicted proteins | sample AntAcemetageno93_FD_179859 | JGI IMG/M metagenome (GOLD analysis project Ga0222627, IMG submission 179859) | Saline water microbial communities from Ace Lake, Antarctica - #93 | ecosystem: Environmental > Aquatic > Non-marine Saline and Alkaline > Saline | place: Antarctica: Ace Lake | collected... | reverse complement strand
GGCGAGTTTCAATCAGATGTGGGGGGTGAGGTAGAGGCGATCTGATTGAAACGGTGGTGGCCCGGGGGGCGGTTTCAGTCCGGGCCTGTGGGGGGTGAGGTAGGGGCGCCCGGTCTGAAACCGGGTGGGGGGAGAGAGAGGAGATAAACTTTGGCGACCGGGAGGCTTAGACTACACCCGGAAAGTAGCTGCGCCGCGCGGTTTCTTGTGCGGCGCGGCGGTGGCGTTGAAGGGGGGCGGAGGGTTTCAGTCGGCAGTAGAGGGTGTGGTTGGGGGCCGACTGAAGCCCGGTGGGGGGGTATCTTATTGATTGTTGATTAACGATGCCGGAAGGGGCCAACCACAAAACTATGCTACCCCGGAAAACATCGGTTAAATAAAAATGTTCGACAGTTGCATCAGCCATTCCGGGCGGCTTCAGCGACTGGTTCTGAGGCATTTTATTATTTTAAGTTCGTCTCCAATGACACTATATTAGGATCTCGAGGATTAACAGCTACCTAACCATTGTCCACTCTGCCGGTCACCAATATGAAGTTGGGAGACCTATCTCTGCGTATCTTGCAGGAATATATGGTTAATCCTTCGCCCCGGCCTCTTTGAGTAATTGAATTATATTCCGGTGGCCCATACCCCGGGCTATTATTAAAGCTGTGTGGTTCTTCTTGTTTTTGATTCCAACGTCAGCCCCTTCCTTGAGCAGATCCCTCGCAATATCAGTATAACCTAACATCGCCGCTTGCATCAAAGCCGTCATGCCATTGATGCCTTGTGCGTTGACTGCGGCACCCACCTTGAGTAACTCTCTCACGGCATCAGAATGTCCCCTCCCTGCCGCCATCATCAAAGCTGTGATGCCCCTCTGATCTTTTGCATCAACGACGGCACCGGCTTTTGTCAACTCTCTGATGGCATCCACATGTCCGCCCTCTGCGGCCGCTATTAAAGCCGTATAACCGATGTTGTTTTTCTCGTTAACATCGGCCCCCGCCTTGATCAGCTCCCTCACGGCACTGGCAGAGCCATTTAGAGCCGCCCACATCAAGGCCGTTATACCCTTGGTGTCCTTTGTATTGATATCAGCACCCACCTTGACCAACTGTATTACGATATTGGCATGACCCCTCCCTGCGGCCCATAACAAAGCTGTTTCTCCATTATTGGTTTTTGCATCGACATCAGCACCGGCTTTTAATAGCTCCTTTACAATATCGGCATGACCCAAGAAAGCGGATATTATCAAAGCTGTCTGACCCTTTTGATTTTTTGTATTAACATCAGCCCCAGCTGCAATCAGCTCTTTTATCCTTGATGGATTACCCTGCTTCGCCGCTTCTATTAACTCTGGATTTTTACCGGCCCATCCGATTCCACCAAATAATCCTCCGAGTGACAAGGTAGTGATAAGAATAAAAATAACTAAACGCTTCATAGCTCCTCCTTTATATCGGTAATCATTCTTAGAAGTCCTTTAAACCGTAAATATTATCACATGCTGTATCTTTGACCTCAGAACTATTGATTGGATAGAACGCTCAATTTACCCGGATAAGCAACTTACCCCTCATAGTATTCTGACGCAATTGTTAATTTTCGTCAAGCTGAGGCATGGGACCATCGATGGGTTGGTCCTATGATCGAACCGGATTTTGAATCCCTACCCTTGAAATCTTCTATTAGTAGAAGGTTAAGGAGGGAAAGATCCGGTGAAGATTTACAAGAAAAAGAAGATTATAAAGGCATATTCCAGGTTTCCCCGGCTGAGAATCCGGGATCTTATGTTCGGGGACATCATCAATTGGACGCCCGGGCGGACTGTCTGGCGGCCGGCGTCAAACTGGATGGCCTCGGCCGCGCAAAGAGGGATTATAGCTTTTCAGCGGTGGAAGTATCCCAATTCTCCCCGGATTTACAGCACCCATTCCATCATCCATCTGATGGAAGGTGTCTGTTGGAACGTCACCGCGCCCCGGGCGGATTACCTGAAGCTCCGGGAAGGGAAACTCGACCGGGACAAGGTTTATATTGTCTGCCGTTACCGGGATTTCCGGATCAAGACCGCCACCGATCGGAAAGTTATCTATCGGGGAATCGAGCTTCTTCAGGGAACCGCTTACGACTCCCTCCAGCTGTTGGCAATCCTCGTTCAAGAATACCTGGGATTTTCCGAGAAAGATTATATTAACGTCTTGGATCCCCGGAGGAGGACTGTTTGCAGTCCGGCCGTTCGGGGGCTCTGGATCAGACTCTGGCTGGAGAAAGGCGGGAAGAGAAGCGGCTACCGCCGGCCAGGAGGGAAATTGCACGTTGAGAGGACGCCGCCGGTGCTGATGGAGAATCACAAAACCTTTGAAATTGTGGGGATATTGGAGGGGGGGCTTATTTGATTAGCTGTTGCGTGGTGAGAATTAGTTAAGCTGATAGTTTTATTCTCCGTAACTGTCACTAGTCGAGGTTTGCCCCTGATGCTTGTAAAAAAATGGGTGGCCCATAAGGGCCACCCATTAATTTTTAAGGGCTGGTGTATATGCAACCGGTATAATCCCCCTAGCTCCACCAGCAAAGGTAGAGAGGAAAACCAGACATTGCAATCTAGGATTACAATGAAAGTTAGGGTATAACTAATAGTCTGTCAATGAAGAAATTGATTTATTTTACTTTTTTTTATTTGTATATGGCTGGCTTGCTTCGATCCATTTCAGCAATTGCTGGTGATTTTGGCAATGGTAAGCTGTTATGAATTTCAATGGTTTCCCTGATTTCTTCCTACATACAACCATAAAATGATTGATATCAATTTGTCCAACTCCCGAATCATCGGTATAAGGAACTTCAAATTGAGACACATAAAGAAAAGTACTCCATTTTTTCTCTCTCTTCTCATAAATTTCCTTAGTACGCTCTAATGTAGGTCTTATCCAGCGTAATCTCTTTGCTCGCCATGATGAAAAATTATATGGATCTACGATATGTGCTCCTGTTCCCCGTTCTTTATATAAAAACACCATAGCTTCTGTATTGATCTCAATCGTACGATCATATTTATCTTTAACCGAACCTATGACGTAATTATCGAAAAAATTTAGTGCTTCCCCTTCATCAAAATGTTTGATTCCCACATGAACTGTATAACTATTGTGAATAGTCTTGTGGTTATTCACATGGAAATCAATTAACCTTATAACACCCGATACATCTGACTCTTTCAAAGAAAAGGCTGCGGTTTTTTCCCCTCCCATGTTTTCCCATTTCTGTTTTTTCCTATGATAGCGATATGCCAAAGTGCGGCATACAATATTAAATATTCCGTATACCTTCCGCCGTATAGGCAGAGGAAAAAAATTCAAAAATCTTTCTATTTTTCTGATTTCGGACATAAATCTAACGTTTAGGTCTATTTTAAAATCTTAAATTGGAGCCAAGCATTATAATGAATTATTAAATCATCGGCACTCGCTTCTGTCGGAATACTTCATATTTCAAATACTTTCAGCACTTCATCTCCATAGTGATTGATAACCTTGATGGCGATTTTGCCTGATTCTGGATTATCGAATGGTCGGCTCGTTGTACTATAGAGACTATTCCAAGCATCTTCATCAATCTCCGCCCGGAGCGTCCGTTTGAGCTTATCGTAAGGTTGGCCTGCTCCGGTAAAGTAGGCATGACGGACAAAGAAGCTCTCGCCGTTATAATCAGTATCAATGAACCAGCAAGCTATATCATCAGTAGAGGAACTGCGAATCTGTCCGGTCGTCGGATCGTAGACATCCACACCCTTGATCTCAGCGATGATCTGGCCGTTTTTCTGTTTTTTTATCTCCACATCTGGTTCACCAAAGACCATGAACAGATTCCCCGCACCGGTCTTCTTGAGCAGTTCATCGTCCATCGCCAAATCGGGATTCATCTTGACCGGTAATACGGTTAATTTCCCGTAGCGTTTTGCCTCTTCAGCAACATGCGGGTCGAAAGCAAATCCGCAGACGGCAAGCACATCGTAGCCAACTCCCTGGACGGCTTCCTTGGCAGCTTCTTTAACCTGCTGTGGTCCGACCGTACCATGCTCCGGGCCGATTGAGACAGCCATACGTCGAGTCTTGCCATTTGCTTCAGTGTATTCTCCTGCGGCATGAACCCAAGAACCGGCCAAGGGATCGAGTCGGTCAAAACTCAACCGCTCGCCTTTCTTAGTGTTTTGAACACCGGCCTTCCTTAGGTTGTCGAGAATCATAGTAGCGAAGTCCTGCTGGTTACGGGCTTCCTGCTCAGTCACTGTCCCGTCCAAATTATCATCGGCAGTGGAGAGTACACGATGTGGTGATAAGCTCTCCACTGAAAAGGGCCCGCATACCCTCACGCGCTTTTTGTCGCCATAAGGCTGATCGTATAGCGTTTCGGTGCCAGCATGGCGGGCGATAGCGGCATCGATCTGTTGGCGCGTCATGCCTTCCTTGATGTCCGGATTGTTGGCTATGGATCTAAGCATAATATGTGGCACGCGCTCGTAAACAAAACCCTTCTTGATGTCTCTTCCTGTTTCGTATTCTGGAGGTTTTTTGCCAGTTAATTCGGTTTCTTTTTTAATACCTTCGGGCGAGTCGGCTAGTAGATAGTATGGGTACCTGGCTGACATCATTCGGGTCCGGGCCAACGCCAAAGCAACACGACTGGTATCACAGGTAATCCAACGCCGACCCCACTGCTCGGCGACATAGGCAGTAGTGCCGCTTCCACAGGTGGGGTCGAGCACCAAGTCGCCGGGATCTGTAGTCATGAGAAGGCAACGCTCAATTACTTTTGTGTAGGTTTGAACAACATAAAACTTATTGGCTGCAAATGTGCTCTCTTGGGTATCTTCCCACCAGTTGTTAACCCTGACAACTCGGAAATCATCTGCAAAACGCACATATGAAAGAGTGTTTTTGACTCCGATTAGACGCTGCGCTTTCTTCAGTGCATCCATTCCTTTGCGATTAGTCTTCCAATATCCAACAGTTGGGACGTATTTCTTGCTTTCAAGTTCTACCTCAAATCTGGCATTGTCGCCACCGCTCTGACTATTGAGCGGGGCGGTTATGAATCTTCGCCCCTCTGGGATCGGGGTAACGTTTTTCAGTTCCGAACTTGTTAGTCTCCGCCTCGTACCGTTTTGCAACTGAATCCATTTATAGCCTTGATCAAGTGATTTCTTCGTCCGCTCCTTATACAGAGGTCGATATTTCGCCTGTTCCTTGGCTTTCGCATACCAGAGCAGATAGTCGTTTATTGTATCTAACCCAGCACCCCCTTTCCCGCTGGTCTTGACGAATGGAATTGATGACATAAAATTTTCGCTACCAAACACCTCATCCATTAAACAGCGTACCAGGTGAACGTTCTCATCCCCAATCTGAACAAAAACGCTACCCGTTTCTGTAAGCAAATCGCGGGCAACCACCAATCGGTCCCGCAGGTAGGCCAGATAAGAATGAATGCCAAGTTTCCAGGTGTCGCGATAGGCGCGCACTTGCTCCGGTTGACGGGTCGCGTCCGTTGCTTTTCCATCCTTCACGTCACGCTTGCGAGTGCTTACCTGCCAGTTAGAAGCAAACTTGATGCCATAGGGAGGATCGAGATATATTGTCTGTACCTTTCCCTTCAGTCCTTCTTTCTCGGCCAGTGAAGTCATCACCAACAGTGAATCACCGAGGATGAGGCGGTTGGACCAGTTGCCCTCGTGATGATAAAAATCGACACGGTCAGCAAAATCTGCGGGCAAGTCATTAAAAGCGGCGAAGAAATCAGTCTGCTTATCGTCGGCCTGTTCGATTCGAGGCAAAGAGTCGATGATTGCCTGTGGGTGAATTTTCTCCTGGATATAAATAGGAACCACGGGAACGGAAAGGTCTTCACGGTCCTGCTCATCTTTTCCCTGCCAGACCAGCTGTGGATCGAGGGAAGGATCGCGCGGGTATAGCATGGTAGCGGGGGCGAGTTCGTCGTCGGATACAAAGTCGCGCAACTCCTCAGTCGGGATGTTCTTGCGCTTATCCTTGTGGAGAATAGTTTCGACTTTTTTCTTGGCAGTTTTCTTCTTAGCCATGAGTAACTTCCTTTATTGTTTCCTAATGTTCCTGTGTCAGAAATCCACGGATGAGGTTTTGCGCATCCCATGGATCGGCGATTTCTATAAATGTCCAACGGCCAAAACCAGCATGGTTATTGATGGCCGGCACCCACAGGGTGCGCGCAGTCGCAACCTTAGCCGCTTTTTCTTTCCTTTTCTCCCCAGTTACCTCAATGATCAGGTTCAGAAGATCATCCTTCCCGCGCTTGTCGTCAATACAAGCGATAAAGTCGGGGATGTAGTGTCTTTCTTCGCCGTTCAGCATATAGGGAATGGTAAAGCCAAGGTTGTGGTTCTTGACATAGCGGATAACCTCGGGCATATCTTCCAGAGCTTGGGCCATCTTCTGTTCCCAGGAATCGGTATCGGCGACCACATGGGAGATATGACATTTATCGTCTCGGGTGGGGAAAACGGGTCGGGTGGTATCAAAATCAACGTAACGGGTGGTGCCAATATTGTCATACGGGCGTAAGATAGGCTTAAGCGCGGCTGTGCCATCGGTCGAAGTAACGATGGCCTTATAAATGCGATCGGATGCGTCGTTTGCAAACTCAATAAGGAGTAGCAGTTGAGGAAATGTATTATCCTTGAGAATGACGCATTCGGTGAGCCAACGCTTGGCGATACCGAGGAGTTTAGGGAAGAGCCAGGGTTTATCGTTGCCGTCGTCGTCACGGAAATATTTCTCCAGGGTGAGCTTAGCCAGCAGAAAGGCGACCTCGTTAATCCGGTGACGTTTGAGGTCATCAAGCCGATGCTTCTCGGACGTACCAACAATAGGCGACATTTCTGTCTCGGTCGGAATATCAGCGGTGGAGAGCGCCAGGTGTGATTCTTCGGTAAAAGTGGCGGTGAGCTTCTCGCCGGACATCTCATAACGGTAACCAAGCAACCGGGGAAAAGAAATTTCGCAGGCTATCCGGTTTTCCATAGCACGAACGCGGGTAGGTATCGGACCGGGTTCGGGGTTCGGGGTTGAACCGCTGCATGGGATAAAGGAAAACGGGACTCCATAGACTTCGGCATATTCGGGATTGAAACGACCTTCATCATTGGGAGCATAACTCATGCGGCGGAGGGCACGGCCGACCACCTGCTCGCATAACAGTTGCGTACTAAAGGCGCGAACTCCGAGAATATGAGTGACTGTATTGGCGTCCCAGCCTTCAGTAAGCATGGAGACGCTAACTACACACTTAACATGTTCTCCAAGTTTTCCGGATTTGCCAACGGTATTCATTACCTCTCTAAGCAGGTCTTCATCGGTGAGTTTATCGGCATCACGACCTGGGAAACGAATACGGTATTCGTCTTTGAACTCGTCAATTTCACGGGCAGCAATCTTCTTGAAATCCCTGCTCATCGCTTCTCCGGATTCGAGTTGCTTGCTATCGACGAGGATCGTATTCGGGCGGTGGAGCCAGGAGCCATTGCCATCATCATTGCGGAAGATAGGTAGTTGGCCAGCCTGTACGATGGTCTTTTCCCCGATCTGCTTTTCCCAGCCGGAAATAAAATCGTAGACCAGCTTAGAGACGTTGCAATTGTTACAGACGACAATAAAAACAGGCGGGGTGATTCCCCGGGCGCGGGCTGCGGTATTCTGCTCCCAGAGGCAGTAATATTTTTCGTAGTTGCTGTAAAGGCTATGGAGTGCCCCTTGTAATTCGCTGGGGAGCTTCGGCTCTCCCGATATAGGATCAGTTTTTCGGCTTTTTTTCGGTAGATGTTCCCGGATACGGAACCACAGATCGCGATAGGTTGGTTGGTCACCGGTCATTGAATTATCGGCTACCGGAACTCGGGGCACCTTGACTATCCCAGCTTCGATCGCATCAATTAAAGAGAAATCGGAGACCACCCACGGGAAGAGTGTTCCTTCGGAGTAGCCCGAACCGCGCAGGAAGAACGGGGTGGCCGAAAGATCGTAGATGGCTTTGACACCAATCTTGGATTTTATGGCCTTAATGCCTGAAATCCAGATGCGGGCCTCTTTCTCACGCTCCTTTGCCGCTATACGATCATCGCCTGTGAGTTTCTCATCCACCGCATCGGGTTTGCGGCGGTAACAGTGATGTGCTTCATCGTTGATAATGACGATATTCTTTTTCTTGCCCATGCCGCGACAGACACGGCGAACCATTTGATCCGGGGTTTCCCGATTAACACCGGTTACGGTTTGCCCTGCAAGTTTTTTGGTCAATCTTGCACATTTGGATCTTTCGCGCTGCTGGAAGGCATGGAAGTTGGTGATGATGATTTTTGACTGGCCCAGTTTTTCCATCTCATAAGCGGGGAGAATATCCCACTGGGCATAGTAATTTTGTGGGTCATTGGGAAAAAGCACACGTAACCGGTCGCGGATGGTAATGCCAGGCGTTATGATCAGAAAGTTGTCGGAGAAGCGGGCATCCTGTGGGTTGGCACGTTTATTGAGCGTATGCCATACAATAAGCATGGCCATCACCACAGTCTTGCCGGAACCAGTGGCCATCTTAAATGCTGTACGTGGCAGCCCCGGGTTGGATGTGTCGTTTGCCGAGCGAAGCCTGTTCTCGATCCAAGCATCGCTATATTTCTTGGCTACCTCAGTAATGTAAATGGCGGTTTCGAGTGCCTCGTTCTGACAGAAAAATAATTTCTTCTCGCGGTTAGGATCAGTCCAATATTCAATCAATCGTGAAGTGGTGGGTGTTACACCGGGGTAACCTCCCTTTCGCCACATGGCAACGCGTTGGCGGATGTCATTGACAAGCTTGTTTTCTTCGATACGGTCTCTTGTCCACTCAGTGTCGAACAACCTCTGCTTATCAGAACCTTTTTTCTTGGGACGCGCGATAGGGACAAAGTAAGAGCTATTGCGGCGGCCTTTAACAACCTCGTCCGTTATTCCCTCATCTGTAAACCGGAAGTGGCGAGTCGGCTCGGCAAATGGTGAGTTGATGATGGGATTCTCGATAACGACTTGAGTCATGCGGATAGATTCCTCTCACTTCAAGATTTTCAAGAACTGAATATAATGGGATCAGGCGCCATTATCTTCCGGGGAATTATATTAGCCATAGTGAAGAACCATTGCAAGGCAATTAAAAATGCGAACTGGGAACGCGGACGCGGCCGCAGAGCGAACGAGCGTTGGGCGGCGCAGCCGCCCTCGCAGAGAGAGCCTGGGGCTGCGGGAGCTTGGAGTATGAGCAATTTATCGGGGGATGCAGCGTTGCGTCCTGAATGGCTCAAGCGTTACAATATCGGCGAAGTTTTTTGAGGGCGTAGGAAATATGTTGTGAAACCGTGGTTTGATGGATTCCCAAAAGATTACCGATCTGTTGTTGAACAAATCCCCGGAGGTAATAAAGCATAAGGCATTCCTTCTGGCGCGGCGTTAATTCCTGGTTTATTGCGCCTCGTACTTCGCGCATCTTTGTTTTGACGTAATCCTCCCTCTCCTGTTTTTTCCGTTCCTGTTCATCCCTGCGCCGGATATCCGGCGTGGGAAGACAGGATTCCAGAAGAAAAGGATCAACGCTGATTTCCTTAAAAAGATAGTCGAGTTTTGACATTTGGGGCCTCCAATACCCCCTGGATTGTGGAAATTTACAGTAACCATATAGTAACCATCGAACCGGGAAATAGGGAAAAAATGGAGAAAAATGGAGATAAATGGATTTAACGCAACCTTTTGGAATAAAACATGTTGCGCCATAAATCGCACAAATGGAGGGGGTTGCAAAAACGCCTTGATGGAATTAAGAGTCCGCTGCTCTGCCAAATTGAGCTACGGAGGCGAATTGGCACCTTACTATACTGATTTTTATCTCCTCGGCAAGAAATTTTTTCAGTAAACTAGGTTTCTCGTAGGGGCTGCCTTTAAGCTGCCACATAATGGCGGCCTAAAGAGACCGTCCAATAAAACCGATGGTGTTTGATTCCAGTGGTAACCGCACCTTTTAAGGTGCGCAATTGTTTGACTGTTACTTTTAAATCTTTGTAACAAAACGGGGAACTGCTTTCAGGTAATCATCTTCGTTATCGTATCTGTCCATGTATTTTTGCTGATTTTGGGCTGGGGGTGTTTATAACTCATTGCTGGTCATGGTATTCCGTTAAAGTGGTGGCAAAGACACCACTTTTGACTAAAGCATTCATAAGCAAAATAAGCTCCTTTAACCGGGCAAGTTTGGAATATTCCAGCGTAAGCTTGCTCTTATTCACCAGGTCCGCGATCCTGATTTCCTTTCCCAGAAGATCCTTGATCCCTGGATCTTTTTCGACAATCTGCAGGAGCAGTTCCCGATCGCCGCTCAGCCACTCTTCATCCATCCGGTTGGCCAATTCCCGGGCATCGGTTGATTTCAGATTTTCCCGGATAATCTTCCGGCAAAGCTTGATCATGGCTTTCTGGTTAGGAAGCCGATAGAAGTATTTCAGATGGGCGGCCTTTAGTTCTCCTGATTCAAAAGCGTCAATAACCTCTTTAGGAAACCGCTTGAAGATGTTGATCGATCGGACTACCACCGTATGAGACTTCCCCACCATCAAGGATAACTCCCGGATGCTCTTGAAGTACCCGGTATCCCAGGCATGCTTATAGCCCTTGGCTTTCTCGAATGGGGTAAGGTCCTGCCGGTTCTCATTGATAGCCACCTGCCGCCGGACCGCTTCTCTGGGGGACATCTCCTCTACGATGGCTGGAATCCCGATCCATTTCTGCCCTTCTTTATCAAAGAGCATCCGATAAGCGCGGAATCGTCGTTCGCCGTCAACCAGCTCGTACTTTCCCCCGCCCAACGGCCGGACAATAATCCGGACCAGCAGGCCGGCCGAGAGAATAGAGTCGGAGAATTTCTTGATGACCTTATCATCAATACTCTGAACCCGAATATGGTTCTTGGGAATGATGATATCCTAAAGGGGAATCGACGCCAACTTATCCATCATAACCTCCCTTTTCACCGTTTCTCTAAAAAGCTGGATTCTTAAAATGACACTGGATCTGAATTATAACCGGGGTGTTATGAAATAAACAAAAACATAAATACCATCAGGGTCACACCCTAAATACTAAGTCTGCGACACCTAGATTATTCCTCCCGGTCATTACTTTTCAAATCAGGATTTCCTGTTCCTCCTGATAAACTACTCCCTATGCGTCAAACTTAGCATTTAGGGTGTGCCCCTGATTTTTTCCTATTGAATGGAAGAACGGGAACACTTACAATGTTGAGATAGTGGACTATCATTGAGGTAACATTATGAAAAAAATCCCAACAATACATCCTGGCGAGATATTATT
>Ga0222627_1000791_pt1 | contig 11546 bp, 5 predicted proteins | sample AntAcemetageno93_FD_179859 | JGI IMG/M metagenome (GOLD analysis project Ga0222627, IMG submission 179859) | Saline water microbial communities from Ace Lake, Antarctica - #93 | ecosystem: Environmental > Aquatic > Non-marine Saline and Alkaline > Saline | place: Antarctica: Ace Lake | collected... | reverse complement strand
AATTACCGGTACTAAGTTCGGATAAAATTTTGAGTTTGAAACTCTCACTGTAACGTCTTGTTACTCCATCATTTTTATACATATCTACTATGAATTGTGTAGACATTTTTTAGGACGACACAAAATGCAGCCTAACGTGTTGGCTATGGGCAGTAGCGGATTTTGGTCAAAATATCTGTCTGGAAGACAGATTGTTGATTTAAATCTGCACTGTCCATGGAACGGGAACCCCGCTATTGCCTATGAGCCGTTGTTGGCAACCGTTTTTATCTTTTAAATCCGCCTTCTGAATGAATTATTTGACCTGTAATCCATTCTGCATCTTCACTCGTTAGGAAACCAATCAATTTTGCAGTGTCTTCGGGTTTCCCAATTCGTTTCATTGGAAATTGATCTGTTAATTGAGTCTTTAACTTTTCATCCATCCACCCTGTATCATTTGGTCCAGGGTTAACTGCATTAATCGTAATTCCTCTTGAAGCAATTTCTTGCGACAAAGTATATGTTAATGTTTCAACTGCTCCTTTTGTGATAGCATAGGCTATCTCATTTGGCATTTGTCCAAGTGATTGTCCCGAGGATAAGTTTATAATTCTACCATTGCTAGTAAATCTAAATTGCTTGATAAATTCTACAGTCAATAAAGTCGTTGCTTTTATATTGATTTCATAATGATTATCTAACTCATTTGCGGTCAAGTTATCAATTTTAGTCTCTGTGCTATAAGTAGCATTATTCACCAAAACCAATGGACTGCCTAATTTATTTTTTACTTTACTAAATAATATTTCGATTGCGTTTTCGCTTGAAAGGTCTAATTCTAATTTTTCACATTTAACCCCAAGATTTATAATCTCTTGTTGAATTAATTCTGGTTCATTTTTATTTACTTCCCAAGGCATTTGCCTGTCATATTCAGTCCAATATGTAAAAAATATATCAAAGTCCCTTTTTGCTAATTCACAGCAAATTGCACGTCCAATTCCTTTTAAACGACTTACTCCGGTTATTATAGCAATTCTTCTTTTCATCTATATTCTCTTGTGTCTTTAAATGGTTGCCAACGGATGGCGCTATGCTACGTAGCGCATTAATACTACTAATCTTTCTGCTTACAAATATATTAAAATTAATACACGCAAACTGCATATTTACAACTAATTGCGCTATGCAGTATGAGCGCGTGTTGGGGGTATGTGCTTTCTTCTTCCAGTATTTTTGTCAGCGGTGGCAAAGACATACTTATTGCCAAGTTTTTGTCGTGTCGTGCGGTAGGTTTTTTTTAGCGACTTGGCATTGTGTATGGCTTTTTGTGTTAGCTTTCTTTAAAATTCTATTATTTTTGTTATTCTAAATAGTTTACCATGCTCCTATTTTTATCACTAACAGGTGTTTTCCTTTCAGTTCTATTGATATATTTTAATGGGCGAAAAAATCAATCTGTAATTTATTTGAGCGCTTTCTTTTTTTTGATAAGCATTTACAGCCTTTATGATTATGCATTGTCATTTTCAAAATCTGTCTTATTGGTAAGTATTTTCCTATCTCTCATTCCAATTTTCGGAGCGATGATTTATCTCATTGGGCCTATGCTGTATTGGTATGTACGAAGTTTATTATCGGACAGTTCACGATTTAAAAAAAATGACCTATGGCATTTTCTTCCTATGATTATTTTTTTCTTGGCTGCGCTTCCTAACATAATTACACCATGGTCTACTAAAGTTGAGGCAGCCACCAACATTGTGTATGATCTATCGGCAATGCAGTACTACAAGCCTACAGTTTTGTCTCAAATGTTTTCATTTCCTCTAATGTTTTTAAGCCGCCTTCTATTGGTTTTTGGTTATTTAATTTGGGCTATTGTACTATTTATTCGCTATTTATCAAAAAAGGAAAAATCATCGGTGTTCTTACGGCAATTTTTTATGATCAAGTGGCTGACAGTTTTTTTAGGATCACTATTGTTTTTGCTTATCAGCCATATACTTCTTATGATTGATTTAACCGTGGAAGGTTCGTATATTTTTATTGCTATCAAAACAATTCGAGTTGTATCAGCATTAAGTTTAATTGGAATATTGGCTTCTCCGTTTTTTTTTCCTGAAATTCTTTATGGATTACCCAGGTTCCCAGAGCCCAATAAAATCATCAAAACGGAAGCTATTGAAACACCTTCTTTGCCAAAAGCATCAAAAAATATATCCAAACAATTCGAATCAACATACCTTCATGCTATTGATGAAAAAGCTGACGCCTACATGAAGGAATTCAGACCCTACCTTCAAGCAGATATTAATCTTATTGCTTTTTCCAAACTCATTAATATACCTGCACATCATCTTGCCTATTGTTTCAGGGAATTGAAACAACAATCATTCAACGATTACCGTAACGAATGGCGGATAAAACATGCTAAAAAACTCATAGTAGAAGGAAAGTCTTCCGAATTGTCCATGGAGGGAATTGGTTTATTATCAGGCTTTTCGTCCCGCAATACTTTTTATAGTTCTTTTAAAAAAGTAGAAGGGATTTCTCCAGGCTCATTTTCTACTAAATTAGTAAAATAGACAATATCTAGTATTTATCTTCAATTTATTAATTTAGGTAGTTTAACAGGAGTTGTATTCTTATCATTCTGTTTTCAATCAAAAAACTTGTCCTGTTTTTCAAAAACAGGACATATAAGCATATGCCTTTTTATCTTTTATCATCAATGTATTAGGATCTTTGTGGTAAAAAACCACACACATTCATGTAGTTTTTATAAATCACTTAATCTTTTAATTATGAGCAAGAAATACTATGTTGTTATCCTTATAATGGGCATCTGTTTTTTAGGATGTACGAATCAATCAAACAAACTTACCGAACAAAAAAAGTTGGAAATTGAAAATCAAATTCTGAATGAATGGGAGAAAGTTTGTACCACCATAGAAAATTCAGATAGTGAAAAATATGCGTTTTTCATTAGCCCGGACTTAATAATGATGGGTTCAAACGGGTTGGTATTTTACTCAAAAAAAGATTATATCGACAATGTACGAGGTTGGTTTAGCACCAGAGAAAACACAGAGATTGAAAAGGAAAGTATAATTGTTACTGTACTTTCAGATAAAATGGCTTTACTTGATCAGGAATCCATTTTTGAACTCACCTATAAAAACGAAAGTATCCAGCGGGTACAACATGCGGTAACGCTTGTTTTTGAAAAAGAGCCATCAGGCTGGATGATTGTTCATGGGCACGAATCCTTCAAAGAAATAGAATAATACCAATATTACTTACAAACCACTAAATATTAAATAATGAGAAAAAGTCTCAAACTAATTTTTACTTTATTAATATTTTCATTTCTTTCGGTAAATATCATTGCACAAAGCACTATTTATGTAAACGCATCAGCTACTGGAAGCAACAATGGCACAAGCTGGACAAACGCATACACATCATTGCAATCAGCACTTAATGCCGCAGTTGCCAATGATGAAATCTGGGTGGCAAAAGGAACCTATAAGCCAAGTTCTGATAATGGCTTGGGCGGAGGTTCCCGTTATTACTATTTCGCTTTCGAAAATGGCGTTGATATTTATGGTGGATTTTTAGGAACAGAAACCAGTATTGATGAAAGAGATAATTTTGGACAGGGTGAAGCCAACGAAACCATTTTTAGCGGTGATTTAAATGGAGATGATGTAGGTTTTACCAACAATACTGAAAATTGTTATCATGTTTTTTACAGTTCAAGTGGTGGCGTAGTAGTTGACGGTTTTACCATTTCAGGTGGTAATGCAGATGGTACTGGTAATTATGCAAAAGGTGGTGGAATGTACCTCTATGGGTCAGGCTTACAGGGGATGAACAGAATTGTTTTTATGGGTAACTCAGCTATATATGGTGGTGGTTTATATAGCTCAAGCGCTCAACAGCGCATGTACGATGTTGTATATGCTGGAAACATAGCCAATTATGGAGGTGCGGTTTACACCGAAGGATTCACCGATGTGTTTTTCTATAACACTATTTTCTCGGGTAACAAAGCAAGTATTGATGGCGGTGGTATTTATAATGTTTCTACAAGAGTTCATTCTAATAATTCTACTATTACAGGTAATCACGCTGATAATAATGGAGGGGGAATATACAGTAATGATCAAATGTATTCTCTAATATTGAATTCAATTCTATGGGGAAACAGTGCCACCAACAGCGGAGCACAAGTTTATCTTACCGGCAATACTAACCCTGCGTTGCAAACTGCTTTTAAAAATTGTGACATTCAGGGTGGCTCTACAGCGTTTGGCTTAGGTTACACTTATTTAGGTGAGTATGAAAACAATATTGATTCCGATCCATTATTTGTAACGCCTGTTCCTACAGCCCCAAGTACAGGCGGCGATTTACATCTTCTGTCCAATTACCCTACAAATAGCTCTCCCTGCTATGAAGCCGGAAATAATGAGTTCTTAGACATCGATCATACTACCGATTTTGATGGTAATAATCGTCTTCAAATTGCACATGTTGACATGGGAGTTTATGAAGGGGGGAATGCACCTCCTACGCCTACAATTTATGTGGATATTAACGCAAGCGGCAACAATTATGGTACTTCCTGGGCAGATGCTTTTACCGATTTGCAATGGGCAATGCTGATTGCCCGCACCTGCCACGGCTTTACTACCATTGAGGTAGCTGAAGGAACCTATAAAACCACCGATGGTACTGACAGAGATATTTATTTTGAAATGATTGATGGTATTAACATTCTGGGCGGTTATCCCACCGGTGGAGGCACGCGTGACTGGGAAAACAATGAGACCATATTAAGTGGTGATTTAAGCGCTAACGACATTTTTGACGTAACAAATTACGGTTTTCAAGGAACAACAGGTGATGATAATAGTTACCATGTTTTTTTTCATCCTGATGGGCTTAGCCTCACAAATTCTGCTGTATTAGATGGTGTTACAATTTCGGGAGGTAATGCTATTAATGGAGCAAATGAGGTAGATTCTCTTATTTGGTATGGTGCAGGTATGTATAACTACGCTTCTTCCCCTACAGTTATTAACTGTACTTTTTCATATAACCGAGCTGCTTGGCGGGGTGGAGGGATGTACAGCGAACACTCATCGCCTGTTGTAACGAACTGTAACTTTACCAATAATGTAGTAAAGAAAAATTCCCCGTTCCCAAATGGTATTGGAGGAGGAATGTACAATTTTTATGGTAATCCATCGCTTAGCTCTTGCATTTTTTCTAATAACTATGCACATAATGGCGGAGGTGGGATGGCTAGTCAGCATGATGGACTAACAGTAGTTGACTGTATATTTTCAGAAAATATGGTTAATGATACATATGGTGAGAAGGGTGGTGGAATGGCTATAGCTAATGTTACTAATGCTACGATTACCAACTGCTCTTTTATTAACAATTATGGGCGTTCTTGGGGCGGTGGAATGTATCTTTACGATTGTTCAGCTGAGCTTACAAACCTTGTTTTTTCTGGCAACTCGGCTCAGTTTGGCGGTGGAATACACATTAAAACGGCATCTCCTAACCTGAATAATGTAAGTTTCTTTAATAACACGGCTACTTATGGTGGTGGAATGAACTGTTCAGGATCATCAGCTAACCTGAATAATGCCAGTTTCTTTAATAACAGTGCAGGTTATGGAGGAGCAGTATATGTTCTTAGCTTTACTGCTACTATTAACAACAGTATTCTATGGGGAAATCAGTCAAGTAATGGAAATGAGTTTTGTATTTATACTGATGGAATAGTGAATCTTAACAATAGTTGCTATTCAAATAGTATAGGTGATATTGTTAACAACGGATCATTTACTCCATCAAATTGTATTACCAGCAATCCTCTATATGTAAATCCTTCGGACGGAGATTTAAGACTTTGCGGTAATTCACCAGCTGTAAACATGGGGCAAAACAGTTATAACACGACTAGCACCGATGTTCGTGGAGAAGCCAGAATACAGAATACAACTATCGATATGGGCGCTTATGAATGGACAAGCGGTGTTGACCCCAATTATCGTGTAATTTATGTCGATAAACTTGCAAGCGGTAATGCTAACGGTGCAAGTTGGACAGATGCTTATACTTCGCTTCAAACAGCAATGGATGCTACTATTATCGGTGACCAAATTTGGGTAGCAAAAGGAACATACAAGCCTAGTTATGCTTACGAACTAACAAATACTTCACGTTATTATCATTTCAGAATGATTGAAGGAGTTGAAATATATGGCGGATTTGCCGGAACTGAAACTTTAGTTAGCCAAAGAACAAATTACGGAGATGGCGAAGCAAACGAAACAATTCTTAGCGGTGACCTGAGCAGTAACGATAATTTTGATGTAACAAACGGCGGATACCAAACTACAACAGGTGATGATAATTGTTATCATGTTTTATTTCATCCCAACGGAATGAATTTAACAAGCTCTACAATTTTGGATGGATTTACTATTAGCGGTGGAAATGCCAATAATGTATCTGGAGATCCACATAACAAAGCTGGAGGAATGTACCTTTATTCATCATCGCCCACAATCCAAAATGTGATATTTCATTCAAATGAAGCCGACAACCTGGGTGGGGCAGCATACATTTATAATAGTACATCGATCTTTACGAATATATCATTTCTTGATAATATATCTGCTGGTGGCGGTGCGCTTTATGTTTCGACAGGAAGCCCTGTTCTCAACAATGTAATATTTACCGGTAATATATCCTCTGCTGACGGCGGTGCGTTATCCACTCATTCAGCTTCTACCATTATCACGAATGCATTGTTTTCGTCAAATACGGCAAACAACAATGGCGGGGCAATTATTTTCTACTCATCTTCTGTTCAATACAATTCCACCATTAATAATGTAAGCATTGCCGAAAATCAGGCTGGCATAAGTGGTGGCGGTATCCGCTTTGCATCTAATAATGCAGCATCAGCTTTAACCATAAATAACTGTGTGGTTTGGGGTAATACTGGAACAACCTCAGGAAATGAACTTTCGTTGGTCAGTACCGGCAATACAACTTTGAATTATTCCTGTTACTCAAATGATGTGGATGATGTAGAATTGTTGAATGGTACAATTACTACTACAAATAACAACATCACTTTAAATCCACAATTTGTTGATGATAATAATTCAGATTTCAGAATAAAGAGAAGTTCGCCTTGTGTGAATACTGGTGAAAATAGCTACAACTCCGAATCTTATGACCTACGAGGAGAAGACAGAATTCAGAACACGACCATAGATATGGGCGCTTACGAATGGACAGAAGGTACAGATCCAGTGGGAATTATTTATGTAGATATCAATGCAACAGGAACCAATAGCGGTGCAAACTGGACGAATGCTTATACATCTTTTCAATCGGCTCTTGATGTTGCTGTAAACGAAAACCAAATTTGGGTAGCAAAGGGAACATACAAGCCAAGCTATGATTATGGTTTGGCGGGAGGTTCACGTTATTACCATTATAAAATGATTGACGGAGTTGAAATATATGGCGGATTTGCCGGAACGGAAACGGGTGTGAATGAGAGAACAAACTACGGAGATGGCGAAGCAAACGAAACAATCCTTAGTGGTGACTTGAGCGGTAACGATAATTTTGATGTAACAAATGGCGGATACCAAACAACAACAGGCGATGACAATTGTTATCATGTTTTATTTCATCCCAACGGAATGAATTTAACAAGCTCTACAATTTTGGATGGATTTACTATTAGCGGTGGAAATGCCAATAATGTATCTGGAGATCCACATAACAAAGCTGGAGGAATGTACCTTTATTCATCATCGCCCACAATCCAAAATGTGATATTTCATTCAAATGAAGCCGACAACCTGGGTGGGGCAGCATACATTTATAATAGTACATCGATCTTTACGAATATATCATTTCTTGATAATATATCTGCTGGTGGCGGTGCGCTTTATGTTTCGACAGGAAGCCCTGTTCTCAACAATGTAATATTTACCGGTAATATATCCTCTGCTGACGGCGGTGCGTTATCCACTCATTCAGCTTCTACCATTATCACGAATGCATTGTTTTCGTCAAATACGGCAAACAACAATGGCGGGGCAATTATTTTCTACTCATCTTCTGTTCAATACAATTCCACCATTAATAATGTAAGCATTGCCGAAAATCAGGCTGGCATAAGTGGTGGCGGTATCCGCTTTGCATCTAATAATGCAGCATCAGCTTTAACCATAAATAACTGTGTGGTTTGGGGTAATACTGGAACAACCTCAGGAAATGAACTTTCGTTGGTCAGTACCGGCAATACAACTTTGAATTATTCCTGTTACTCAAATGATGTGGATGATGTAGAATTGTTGAATGGTACAATTACTACTACAAATAACAACATCACTTTAAATCCATTGTTTATTAATGCCACAAGCGAAGACTATCGGCTGTATGGAACTTCTCCCTGCGTGAATACCGGAAATAACAGCTATAATTCGGAAGCTTACGATATCCGCGATGAAGATCGTGTTCAGAACACAACTATCGATATGGGCGCTTATGAATGGACCAATGGTGTTGATCCGGCAACTAATGTGCTAAGTTGGACCGGCAATATAAATTCAGACTGGAATGAACCAGGTAACTGGTCGGAGAATATTGCCCCAACAGAAGCTTGTATTATCACTATTCCATCATCACCATCAGGAGGTAACTTCCCTATTATCCCTACAGGTACAAATGCAAAATGCAAAAGTATAACATTAGAGGTAGGGGCAATATTAATAATAAATGGGAATTTAGATATAGATGATTAAGAAAATACTCAAAGTTTTGAGTTGAACAAAAGGTAGGAAGCTTTGGTTCAGGCGGTTACCAGAGTTGGTAACCGCTGTTTTTTAACTATCCGTTTTTCACCAGTTTTCTTGTGAAACGAAAATTCGCCATAATAAATTAAAAGTTTAATAGCAACTCGTTATCTTTTTTGATTAACAAAGTGTATTTCCCAATGCTGGTTAAGTTATCTTATATTTTCTATTACTTTATACATTTTCTAATTCTCTGAGCGTTGGTAAAAAATAGCTCTTTTGGTTTTTTCAGGTCGGCTCTTTTGCTTGTCGGCAAAAACCAAATGTGCTATTTGTGCGTGGGCTTTTCATTTCAATTTTCTTCTTGCTTCATTCATTGTTTAGGTCTCTTGGCATTACCCCCAACGGTTTGTGTATGAAGCGTTGGGCATTTCTAAGCACTTCATTTTCAGTTTACCATAAGTTTTATTAGTAGCTCTAAATTTCATTTTAACCACCTATTGCCCAATGATTTATACACTTTGTTATAGCCATGTGCTTTATTTTATTGCATTTTATTGTTTGCGAAAATATTTTTGTATTAAACTATCTAATTTGGCTTCATTAATAGGTTTTGAAATATATTCGTTACAACCAGAATCCAATGCCTTTTCCCTGTCGCCAGATAATCCAAAAGCGGTCTGAGCAATGATAATAACGTCATTATTAAATCTTCGTATTTGCTTACTAGCTTCATATCCATTCAATTCTGGCATTTGAATATCCATTAATATCAAATCAATATCAGAATTTAGTCGACATGCCTCTACAGTTTCAGTTCCATTCTTAACGGTAATAATTTCTTTTGCGTACTTATCCAAAATAATTGATATGAACTGACTAGATGTTTCATCGTCTTCTGCAATTAATATTTTTAAGTCTAGGTTAAGTGACTCCTCTGCAACATCAATACTTTCAAGGTCAATTTCCTTTTTAAATGTTTCATTGCAGGGAATAGAAAAATAAAATGTTGAGCCTTTTCCTTCTTCGCTTACTACCCAAATTTTGCCGCAGAGCATTTCAATGTATGCTCTAGATATGGATAATCCCAATCCTGCACCCTGTCTTGCCATTTTATCTGTTATATCAGCTTGAATAAAACGTTCAAAAATTGCTACCTGTCTGTTTTTTGGAATACCAATTCCTGTATCTTTTACAAAAAACTCAAGAAAATCATCGTGTTTTGTACAACCAAATTCGATTGAACCTTTGTCAGTATATTTAATCGCATTTTTAACTAGATTAACAAGAATTGCATATGTTTTATCGCTGTCTGTATTTATGTTAGTATCTTTTGGCGACAACCTATTTTTTAATACTAAATCTAAGTTTTTATTTTCACTCTCGGGTATGAAGAAAGTATGAATGGAATTCAACTGTTTGTTTATATTCGTAGCTTTCATATTAACTTTCATTGTACCTGATTCAATTTTTGAAATATCAATGATATCATTGATAATATTGAGCATTCGTGCTCCTGATTTCTCTATTATATTAATGTATTTTTGTTGCTTTTGTCCTGTAAGTTTTGGCTCTTTTAGTAAACTTGAGAAACCCAAAATACCATTCATAGGTGTGCGTATTTCGTGGCTCATATTTGCGAGAAATGCACTTTTAAGGCGGTCGCTTTCTTCGACTTTTTCTTTGGCTAAGGACAATTCATTAATCAATTGAATGAGTTTTTTATTTTTAAGAACTAATTCTTTTCCTTTATTTTTTAGATTGTCAATTATTGGATTTATTGTTTTTGAAAGAAAATATGATAAAATTGAAATTAAAAGAATAACTAAAACAAATAGAACTATAATTGCTTCTTTGTATGGTTTATTAATTTCACTTATTGGAATTTTTGCAACAATCCCCCAATTTAACCCTTCAATAAAAGTGTAGGCAGTAAAAACAGGTATGCCTGCATAATCATTGGACTTAAGAACTCCTGTTTCCCCGCCTAATGCTCTTTGCATTGGTTTTGCATCTATGTGATTTTTTGATATTTTAAGGTTTTGTATAGATAATTTTGATGTTATAAAAAACTCAATACTATCATTTTTTTCCTTTGCGTAAACAATTTCACCAAAAAGTCCAAGAGAAATATTGGTTTTTAAATGCTCAATAATATTAGATTCATTTGCATCAATATCTTTTAACAGGCTTTGAGTAAATGATTTTTCGCGTTGTACTATGTCAATTAGTCTATTGGAAACACCCTTTTGAGCATTATTATAAAGTAACAAAATTGATACGCAGGCAATAAAAATGGTAACAAAAATCATTAATCCTGTTAGCATTATAACTTTCTTATGTCTAAAGATTTTATTCATTTTATTTTTGTTTTAACTGCATTGGCTATAACGGTTTGCGCTATGCTGCGTACCGCGTTAATAAGTCTAATTTTTCTATTTACAAATATATTTAATTATAGAACGTAATGTTCATATTTACAACTAATTGCGGTATGCAGTATGAGCGTGTGTTACTTGCTGGCATTTTATCATTTTTTTCATGATTAACTCATTCAATATTTTAATAATTAGTTCTCGTAGTTCTTCAATTTGCTCTATTTCTTGCGGCAGTTGTTTAGTTGTCAATTCCAGAATATTTGTATTATTTTCAATTTGAGAGTCTGAATTAACTTGGATTGATGTCAGGCTGATTTTTAAGTCATTGAATTTA
>Ga0222627_1000782_pt1 | contig 11739 bp, 10 predicted proteins | sample AntAcemetageno93_FD_179859 | JGI IMG/M metagenome (GOLD analysis project Ga0222627, IMG submission 179859) | Saline water microbial communities from Ace Lake, Antarctica - #93 | ecosystem: Environmental > Aquatic > Non-marine Saline and Alkaline > Saline | place: Antarctica: Ace Lake | collected... | reverse complement strand
GCTTTATCTCGACCTGAGGACTCTTCTCGTTGTCCACCATTAATCTCTCCCGTTTCCAATCCGAAGGAAACACAAATAAACTTTAATCATTACAAGCCGCGGTGTGGGTACAGTTATTCCAGTTGATCCCGTTACTGACCGCGTAACTGGCCGCTATATAGCTGCAGTCGAGAAACCCGCTGCTCGTGTTGCTCAGTGACTCACAGGAAGCCATCTCGTGACAGTTATTGATGCCGTTGATACAGTCAAAGGCACTGCAGTTTGTCAGCTGATCACTCAGGTAAAAGCCGGAGCTGGATACACCACCCCCATCCGCCACAGAGTTAACCAGGTTGGCGCAGGTATGAAAGCCAACCCCACCGCAATCTGCTTCATCGCCTCACCTTCTCTCTTTGCAATAAATAAACTTAGCGCTTCGCGCTATTATACTACCCAAACTGTTCCATGTGAACCCGGACTTCATTCATTACCGGCAAGTCGGAAACTTCCTCTATCTCGATCTCCAGTCCGTCAGCGACAGCTTCAAATAAAGCAAAGCCGTTTTCTTTAACAAGTATCTTCCCATTGCTGGGGTAAAACATTTTTATCCTCCATTGATTACTTCTCCATGGTTGAAATTTTTTTAAAAATTTAGCTCTTGTAGCCATATCTGAACAATCGTTCAGATATGGCTACTCTTTCCCGCCGAACTCTTAATAAACCCGGTATTGCGTTATATCTGCATCAGATCATTGATTGTTTACCTATCTATTCTGCACACCGTAGATACAACCTATTGCTATTTCATGGATTGCGACACGGTGGTGCCGAAGGCACCACTATTCACCATCTTATAAAGCAATCCAATCAACTTCTTGAACCGGGTCAGATTGGGATATGTCACAGTGCATTTGCTCTTGTTCACCAGGTCCGAGATGTCGATCTCATCTCCCAGCAAGTCTTTTATCCCCTCATCTTTCTCCGCGATCTGAAGCAATAATTCTCGGTCCCCGCTCAGCCAGCGCTCATCGAGCCGATTAGCCAACTCTCTGGTATCGGCCGAATTTAAATTATCTCTGGTAATCACCCGATAGAGCTGACGCTTCACCTCCCGGTTTTTAAGCTTGGAGAAATAGCGTAGATGGGTCTGTTTGATTTTCCCGCTTTCAAACGCGTTAACAACTTCCGGCGGTAAAACTTCAAAGACATTGATCGCACGGCTCACTGTGGTATGGGATTTGCCCACCACCGCGCCCAGTTCCCGGAAACTCTGAAAATATCCAGTCTCCCAGGCCAGCTTGAAACCCTTGCACTTTTCAAACGGGGTTAGATCCTTCCGGTTCTCATTGATCACCACCTGACGCCGGATAGCCTCTTTGGGAGATATCTCCTGGACAATGGCGGGAATCCCGATCCACTTTTGCCCTTCCTTATCGAAGAGCATCCGGTAAGCCCGAAGCCTCCGTTCCCCATCAACCAGCTCGTACTTCTCCTTCCCCACCGGCCGGACAATGATCCTGACCAGCAGGCCGGCCAGGAGGATGGATTCACTCAGCTTCTTCAGCTCCTTCTCGCCAACACTCTGAACACGGATATGGTCTTCGGGAATAGAGATCGCCTCCAGCGGTATCGTCTCCAGCTTATCCATTATACCCTCCCTATTTTGATTATATCAAAATATTATTTTCTATCCACTCTTGACAATCCTAATCAGACCAATAATAAAATTAATCATGCACTAATCGTGCATTTTTACGCCCTTTTTCGGTCAGGCTATATGTCTGCTTGGGGCTGGTTGGTTTGCCGGGGATAGTCATTTCTATCAGCCCCGCCTCAAGAAGGGGGCTCAATACCTGGTCCCTGAACTTGGTGCGGTCTTTCCTTTTTGCAATCTTCATTAGTTTAGTTATTTCGGTACCAGTCAATCACTTATGCAATATTTCAACTTGGTGCCGACTTAGTGCCGGCTTGGTGCCAACTTGGTCCCGACTTAGTCCCAACTTGGTCCCAGCTTCCCCGCCCTCTTTCAGATCCACCATCAACGGTTCCTTCTTTTTGAACTGTATCCAATTTGGAAAGAGTTGCCTCCTTTTGCAATTCCCCGCTTTCAAAGATGTTTGATAAGTGTTTGCTAATGGCTGGAATTTTAACCCCAAAAAGCTCAGCCATTGCTTTTTGTGTACGCCACACGGTTTCATCCTGCAAAAAAGAAATATTCTTCACCCCCGCTTCCACACAAACCCAAGACCCCTGCCGGTTCATCCGGCAGGTGAATCAATTCATCGGCTTTTATCTTCCTGATTATCATTAGTTCAGCAAATTTTTTAACTTGATCTTTCTCGCTTTCGCGCGAAAGCGAGAAAGTGAAAACAAATAGAATTGGATTAATCTACCGTGCCGGTGTTGGTCCGGATTGTTTTTTTAATCAGCCTTAAACAGTCCGGCAGGTTCTCTCTGATCTGGGCGCCGCTGAAACGGATGACCGACCAGCCCTGGCTGGCGAGGTCGTTGTTTCTTTTGCGGTCCCGGGTAAGGGTGTCAGGAAGTGTATGGTACCTCTCACCGTCACATTCTATATTAATGTTTCTCTCTTTGCAAAAGCCACAAAAATCAAGACAGTAGAACTTCCCCCCCGCTCTTACATAAAATTGCCGTTCGGGCTGGATATTGTCTCGTTTCAGCGCCTGATTACAACGGCAATGGAACGACCGAAGTCGCAGTAACGAGATAGTTTTGAGGATAATAACGGCTGATCTTTAAGTTGAAGCCGGGGAACTACTCTACTCCGAAATACGCAGTAACCAGCTTAATTAGGTAACAATCCTCCTTAGAATGCCAATTTTACCCCAAAAACTGGCACTCTAAGCCCCCCCCGGGAGGCCAAAAATATACATAATACAGTTATTTCTAAACACTTACGTAGGTCCGACCCCATCCCCACCCCATCCCCAATATTCCTTTTTCTTAGCGCTAACGGATTTTGGCGCCTTGTAAGGTCGGGTTTGACCGCCCGGGGCCCAGAGCACGATTAGATTCCGCCCTTCAAACCGCTCAACACTCAAGACGGGGAAATATGGCGGCTGAATCAGGTTGCTGAAATTGAGCAACTCCTTCTGAATCTTGTCAATCTGGTTGGCGTGCAAACCCACGGGTGGGAAGATGGGTTGCCCTTCAGCATCGCAATCCTGCCCGATAATGATGTAGCCTCCCCCAAGGTTCTCAAAATCATTGGCAAAAGCGCAGAGTGTCCGAATGATCGGATCCGGATTCCAATGCCGACCCCAGATATCGGTCACTGAAGTTAGCTTGGCCCTTGAGTCCAAGGGCTGCTCGGAGCTTTGTTATGAGTTCTCTTTGTATTCTCGAAATCCGGCCAGCAAATCCGAAAAAGACTTTGGTTTATATTTTTTAAATCCTTCCTCGTCCACGTAAACAAAATCATAAGTCACATCCGACTGCATCCCGTTGGTGTCCTCGCACCATTGGCGTAATCGCTGGATTTTCAACGGTACGTCCAGGTCTTCTTGCCCCTTGGTCTCCACCACCACAATTCGACCATCCGTTAGCTTCACCAAAAAGTCGGGATAGTAGTTGGAGATATCGCCGGCGGAGTTCACATAATCGAGCTTGAAATGCACGGCCAGATAGTTTTTTGCGTATGACAGCACGTCTGAGCAATTTTCGAGGAAACCGGCGAAAAGGAGTTCCAGTTTGCTGTCACCAATAATTTTATTGAAGACGCTTTTCTTCGGGAGCAGGTAGCCCTGGACTTTAACTACAAAGGGGCGGGTCTGGCGGAGCTTGATAGTGTCACGGATTTCAGCGTTTCCTTTATCCTGTACCGTAAGGTCATTGATTGCTTTCTTGAATGTCTCAAGCAGAGTTTTAGTTGTGACAAGTTCGGACAGGTTGCGCAATGTGTTGGGGTCTTCGAGTTCTACCGGGTGGACAAACAACTCGTCCCGTATGAATGCTTTAACTTTGCCATACAGAAGATCGTACCCGCTGACCAGGCGCAGATCCTTCATGATAGCCCGGGCAAAGTAGCCGATCACGCTCCGGTAATCGGCGACACCGGCCGTGTCGAGGATAGTGGTATGGGTGATCTCGCCGGTGGTTATATCCTTGAAGACGATCTCCCGTTGCTCTTCCTCACTGAATTCCAGGTAAGCCACACGCTGATGTCCCAGGGCGCCTGTGTTCAGATTGTTGAGGTTCTTATATTCCCGGTACACCCGAGGGGTCAGGATAGGGATTTCAATATCCAGCGAGTCAATGTCTTTCTTCTCGTTCTCTTCGTCAATCTCTATCACCAGCGGCGTTTTGGGCGCCGTCCCCTCACCCATCGGCTTATGGTCCAGTACCACTCCTTCGGCCTGGATAGATTCAACGAAGTCCATAAAGGCATCCGTTCCAACTACGCTAACATATTCCTCTGTGCCGTCCGGATACATTTTGCGAAGCCCCCGGCCCAGCGTCTGTTCCGGAAGAATATTGCTCTGGGCTGAATAAGCGCGCAGTCCGACGATAGTGGTAACATTACGTACATCCCACCCTTCCTTGAGCATCATAACCGAGATTATAGCCTTAAAGGGGTTGTCAGCATTGTCAATCTCATTGGCCTGTTTGCGTAAGGCTTCCAGTTCTGCTTTAGCTTTGCCGGACTTCGCCTCGGAAATCTCGCCATTATTTTTTGTGTGGATAATCAGAACGGAGTCCTTTAAGTCGGGATAGTGACCTTCCAGATATTGGGCGACATCATCGCAGTTACGCGTGTCGTCGGTCATCACGAAGAGGATGGCTTTTTTCCCGAGCTTCTGGTGCTCGGCATACGCCTTTCGCCATTCAATCACGCCCAGGTCGATGTAGTCGGTATATTTCTCGGTGAACCTGGCGCTCTGCCGCTCGCTCAGTTTTGCCTGACTGGCGGCATCGGGAAGGACCGGGTGTTTGACCACATTTTGCGATATGGCTTCGACCAGGGGATAATCGGAGATGGTCTGCACGAAGATAGCGCCATTATTGTGTTTCGGCGTAGCGGTTACGTCGATCTGGAGAGAGAGGGCGGTATCTTTCTGTTTGAGGCGGTTGTGGATATCTTCGATGGATTTGAACCAAGCCATCCGCGGGTCATGGATATGATGTGCCTCATCATTGAGGATCATCAACTCGTCTATATCGCGTACGATCATACCCAGATCCACCTTGGAATCGGTGGTCGCCCCGGTGGGCCGTTTCCCCAGGAAGTAGTCCATGGTATTTTCATCGTCCGGTGACGGAGGGATATCGTCGCCGGCATAGACACGGTGGATATTGGTCAGGAAGATATTGCCGGTGGGTCTGGTGATGTTGACTTCGTCCTGCTTATGCAGGGTGAGTTGGAAATCATCGCGCCAATTACGGCCGTCTACCCCGTTCTCCGGGAGGACCGGATCCTCGGAGAAGATCCGGAGTCCTTGGAAATCTCGATAGACGCGGTCGAGCACGATGATATTGGGCGTGATTACCAGGAAGTTGCGCGATAGTTGGGAATCCGGCTCGTAGAGTTTATGGAAGAAACTCCACGCCAGCGCAAGACTTAAAACCTTGGTCTTCCCGCTCCCGGTAGCCATCTTGATTACAAAGCGTCGCCAGGTTTCGTCGAACATGCCGCCCGATACCAGGCCGCTGGCATCAAAGCGCATCATATCGTGCTTGTCCTGAACGCCAACCACATCGTAAAGATAAACGATTGTTTCCAATGCTTCTCGTTGGGCAAAATAGTACTGAAACTGTTTCATGGTTCCGTCGACTTGCTCCAGCATATGCGGAGTATTGAACCACCAGTTGAGCAGACTCTTACTGGTATCGGAGGCACCGACATAGCCACTGTCCCGGAACTCCTTAACTTTTTTGCGCAGTTGCGAGACCAAGGGCGGCATGAGTTTATCCATGCTGGTTTCGCGCAAGGCTTCATCGGCTGGGAACCAGCGGATCTCCGGATTGAGGATAGCGTGTGGCGAATCGGGAAAGTTCTTATGGAGTGCCATAGTTAGAATAACCTTGTTTGTAAATCCAGTGGTGGCGCCAGAACGCCGATGATAACAAATGGATTCAGAACTCTTTTGTTGTGATACTCTAAGGTCGTCCCAAGAATCAAAGAGGGAGAATATTTCTTGCTGACAATAAATTCATCCCAATACTTCATCTTCACCTTGCTAACAGCCTCGGCCTCATCCCCCTTGCTTGAACGAAGACAATTCCAGTAAAGCGCTCCGATCTCCCAATCTTCAATCATCAGTGTACTTTCTTTTCCTTGAATGTCGTTGAAGCGGTAGGAGAACTTATAAGGTAATTTCTTTACCACACTTAATTCATTCGCCAACGTCTCTTCATCCTTAAAGAAATCATACTGCCGCTTCTCCGTTTCTAGTTTAGCCAATTTTTTCGGGTCCCAATCTCTTTCAACCTCTTCATACTTAAATTCCAACCATTCAGTCGGCTGAAAAACTGCCAGCGAAAGGTTATTCTGGTGTGCTCCCTCGATTATAATATTCAAGTCATTATAGGTCTGCACCTTATCCAGAAAAGCTTCATGCCTGGCAATCCACTTATCCTTCGTGGACAGCGGTTCCCCCAGGGTTTTCAGGCTGTCATTCCCGATAATCTTAAAACTCTCCGGTCGGTGATCGGTCCTCGATTTTTCAATATTCGCCTCTATCCACTGATATTTCTTGTATTTCTGTTCGTCAAACAAACTCCGGAAACGCACCGGATAGATCCGGCGCCATTCTCCAGATTCATTCACACCGGCCGTACATACCAGCTCCGCATATTTCTGTGATAAGATCGGATAGGTCTTCACCGTGATAAGAATCTTCTCTCTCATAAATGCTCGATCTGATAGCCATACTCCGATTGAAGAAATTCCGAGATACAGTGTCGATGACAGCAATGGGGATGTTTCTCAAAACAAGTCAGTGCCACTCGCTTTTCAAGATCAATCTGTTCTTTTAACTTATCCAACCCCGCCCGCCGCTTCGGCAGCTCCTGTCTGTACTCCTTAAAAAGTTCATCGTAGGCTTCTCTTGAGTCCAGATTTTGCCTTTTTTGTGACTCAATTCCGAGTTTAGGTAAATGCAGATATTTAATCCCGATCTCCGGTAATACCCGCGCTAACATCCGATCGGAAAATCCGAACTTTCGACTCTGTGGATTGCCGCGTACATCACATAACACCGCCACTCGATTATTAATAAGCCGTTTAAGGTACTCTTCAAATAGGATACCCTCATAACCGATCGTGAATACCACGGTTTTGTTTTTGTTCTCCAGAGAATCTCGCAGACTCTCCACGGCTTTCATCTCAGGAGACGTCAAATGTTGCTTCGCGATCTCGCTGAAAATTGCGTAATAGGGATAGCGACGGTAGGTTTCGGCAATCAACGCCTCCCCCCGTTCGGGATTTTTGCTGAGCCACCAGCGAACTATTTTGCGTTCCTCAGAAGTAACAGCCCACGTATGCTTACCGAGATCCGCTTTTAGGGAGAGATGGTTATCTTCCGACGTAACCCATCCCCGCTTCTCCAGCAACTCCAGATCATCCGCGCATTGAAAGGAATAACCGCCATAGAAAAATGGAACGAAAGCATAGTGAGAAGACTGCGTCTCCTTAGTGTAAAGCAGAAGGAGTTTCTGCAATTCGACCACTTCCAATCCATTCCCCGCAAATTCCAGAAAGAATAACAGCAACCGCTGACGATGATAGGTAGGGGGTTTCAGTTTAATAGACAAGATACTCATACGTTAACCTCGACGATCGTCATCGTGTCGTTGCCGAAGATGTCCACCACCTTGACAGCGATCTTGCGCCGCCCCGGCACGCAATCATGAAAGACGCTCGTTAATTCCAGGGAGCGGTCTTTCTTGGTACGGAAAGACTGCCATTCGTTCTCGAAGATGTAGTCACCCGTCCAGCATTCTTCCCACTCGTCGGTGTCTTCGTTCTTCACCCGGATGATCTCGCGCATACTCTCAAAATCGAAATCCACCGCCCAATAATCGATCCAGTCGGTCCAATTTTTCGTAAGCACTTCACGGGTAACTATGCCGTTCTTATCCTTGCTGACCTTCACGATCTGCCCCTTCTCCACCACGATGCGTTTCCCCTTATTCTTAATGGCCGCCTCGGCATTGGCGATCGAGTCCTGCGAATAGAAGACAGAAAAATCGGTCAGCTCCACCGCCACGGTATCGGGTTTTCCCTTCTTCCCCTTCTTTACATGCGGCTTGACTTCTATGAAAGCGACATCATGGAAGACCACCTGATTCTTCTCCACGGCCCGCTTGTCGAAGACCTCGGCCGGTATGTACTTCGGCGCAATGTCGATCCCCTTCGCCCGGGCTTCATCCAATACATTTGGAAATAAGCCCATCTCGAATTCAAAACCCAGGATATCCACCTTGGTAATATGCTTCTTCCGGCATTCCAGAATAATCTCTTCGATGAAGAGCCGCGTCACCGGGAGGTTGACCGGACCAACAGCGACCAGCCGTCCGGCCTTCTTCCCGTGGAAGGTGGCGAATCCCGTCGTCTTCTCCGCCCGGTAGGCCCGGAGGATCAGGTCAAGGAAGGCGGCCTCCTTCTCCTCGATCTGTTTTTGCCTCTGTTCCTCGCGCAGATTCGGGTTGACGTTGATATAATGCTGCCGCTCGTACTTCCCCAGGTTGAGGATCTCAAAGGCCCGGTAGTCTTTGCCATCAGTTTTAAGCGTCCGCTGAACTCCAATCATACGTTTGCGTGTAGCGTGGATAGCAAACTTTCCAAGATCAGAACAAATCCACATGCGACCAAGTTTTTCGGCAACAGCAGCAGTGGTTCCAGACCCGCAAAAAAAATCGGCTACAATGTCACCTTCATTAGATGATGCTTTGATAATGCGTTCGAGTAAGGACAGGGGTTTCTGAGTCGGATATCCTACCGCCTCTTTTGCTGAGTTATTAATCTTATCTAAAGACCAGACATCATCAACAACTACTCCTTCCTCCATGACCTCATCAAGATATCGTTCAATCCTCTGACCACCACCAGCATCGGAGAGAACATATTCCCGGCCAGCCTTATCAATCCTAACCTTCTGCTTCCGAGCTTTGACATATGCTTCCTTTGATTCCCAAGGGGTGAAGAAAGATTTAAAAACAGGGCGTTCTGATTTTGAGTAGAAAAGGATAGTATCATGCCGCTTTTCAAATGATCTCGATAGCTTCTTATTCCATCCGCTATAGTGCCATGCAATTGCATTATTGAACGATCCCTTTCCAAAGACCTCATCTAATACAAGGCGAATATAGCTATTCACCCGCCAGTCACAATGCACATAAATACTCCCATCTTCAGCCAGCAGATCACGCATGAGAACAAGACGTTCATAGATCATGGAGATAAAGGAGTCCGCGCCCTTTCCCCAGGTATCACGGTAAGCGATCTCTTCCAGGATGTTGGGTTTCTTAGTGAAGGTATCTCCGCCGATTTCGATATCCATCGAGAAATCTGCGCCGACGTCAAAGGGCGGATCGATGTAGATCAGTTTCAGGCCTCCCTGAGCCTCGATCTCCTCCCTGAGCGGCCCGTTCTTCAGCGACGAGAGAATCAGCTTGTTGTCGCCCCAGATAAGTTTATTCGTCCAGCCTTTAAGCTGCCGACCGCGCTCGTCAAAGAGCATGAGTTGCTGCGACGTATCCTCCGACTTCTCAGCCCGCGGTTCATCAACCTGCTCGATCACTTGGAACGGAAGAACAATATTGCAGACCTCGCTGGTCTTCCCGTTCCAGACCAGTTCCACCTCCCGCTTATCCCCGAATAAGAGAAACCGGTATTTATCCGGCAGAGGTTTATCCGCCTCAATATATCGAATAATCTCCTGCTGTTCCTGTTCAGTAAGCCGCGCCATTCGAGATACCTTTATTTAATTATAGTTTAAACAAAATCGATCTAATGCCGAGATTGCCTATAGATCTGGCCGATTTTTACTCTAACGGCTTGATAAGCAGAGTGCAAGCTCAACCTGGCAACCCGATACATCAGCTTGCTACTCTGGGGCTCAAAGAATTTTTCTTTTAGTATCCATATATCACTAAAATCATATATTCCATCTTTATATGGATTAATATTGCTATCTATTAAATAGCTATGAAGGCCATCTAAACAACTTGTACATATGTACTGAAAAAATCCTACTGGGAATATGAGCTGACCATATCGACTATCTCCAAAGTGAAATAATGTAAACTCTCCGTCGCTGGTACTCTCTAAAGCATGGCCTGGTTCTTTAAAATTGTGAACCAACATGTTGCGATATGCATAAAACAGATCAACATATTTATATTTAGCCAATTTCAAAGATTTCGACTCTTTTTTTGTTACTGTTTTTTTAAACTCATTAAAAAAGGGATCTACTTCTGAAGCTCGATAAACTCGAGCTCGATCTAACGATGAAATTCTTTTTTGAGCATACCCATATAGTTCACTTTGCTTTTTTTCGGAATAACTCAATTTTCTATCAAAATTATAAAGGAGCTGGGATAGGCTTACTCTATTTCTGTCTTCCCAATCAGAACAGGTATTGATGAAGGATACTATTCTTTTTTTATTGCTTCCTTTGGGGTATCGAGCTTGTCCAAGAGTATCTAATATGCACGAGAATAAAATTTTCTTATGCAATTTATTCGGCAAACCAGCGACTAAATCAATTTGACCAGAAAAATATTGCTTAAAAAAATCAATATCTTCTTTTGTATTCAACGGCGTATCTCCCTAATCCAAATTTCAAAACTCTATAGGTTAGTTGAATGAAATTGACCTAACGTCATTTGTTCCCCACTTAGTCAAACTTAGTATTTAGGGTGTGATCCTGTTCCTTTCATATTTCTTTGTCCAATTGCCTGACCTTCCTTACGTGCGCAATTATGGACTTCAACGGAGGTATCCAGTGCCGGAGGTCGTAAAAGATCTTAATTACGATAAGGGCAGCGAATGTGTTGAAGAGTTTCGATGCTGTTGCACAACCACTCTTCAGAAAGTTGTGTTGAAATCCATCCTCGCCACACTTAGCAAGTGTCATCACTAATAGGTTTCCAATTAGCAGCAGGGAATCCCACAGGAGCATAGATCGTCCTGTATAAAGATAGGACAACTTGTGCCCGAACAGCTTTCCTCTCCTCAGGTCCATTAGGAACGAGTAGAACCCTGAGCTAGCAACCACAAGGTTTGTAACAACATTATGAGACATATCCCAAGAACAATGATACTTACTAGATGGGAACGTGTTAACAAGTGCCATTTCTGGGATAGCTTCAACCTTTGCCACGGCTGGTTTTCGAAATCTAGTCTTGCAGACTATCTTCTCGGGACACTTTTTCCCGTCAGACCAGCCTGTGTATCGCTTTAACTTCATGTGTTTGCGAATGCGCGTAAAGTCGCGGACGATCTCGATAACTGTCTTCTGCACGCAGTCAATATTTATATCAAGTTTGAGATCATCACCCGCACGCAAAGCAGACGATACGACTTCAAAGCACTTGTGTGCCTCGGTTTCGAATCTCGGTATTCGACAAAGGCATGCGTGTGCGAGGTCATCAAAACGCTTTTTTGGCAAACCGTGAGGTTTTGATATGTGAACCTCTCCAAGCCCAACTTCTCCCCCGCAAGCGAGGAGAGCTAGGAGAGCAACTTGCCGAAGAGATAGATCCTTGACGTCTTCCCCTGTTCCATCAGATCTGTAT
>Ga0222627_1000781_pt1 | contig 11744 bp, 11 predicted proteins | sample AntAcemetageno93_FD_179859 | JGI IMG/M metagenome (GOLD analysis project Ga0222627, IMG submission 179859) | Saline water microbial communities from Ace Lake, Antarctica - #93 | ecosystem: Environmental > Aquatic > Non-marine Saline and Alkaline > Saline | place: Antarctica: Ace Lake | collected... | reverse complement strand
CTTTGTGACCAAATACAGTGCAGACGGCTCCAGCGTGGTCTATTCGAGCTATCTGGGCGGGACCCTGAACGATGAGGGGCATGGACTGACGGTGGACAGTGCGGGTTGCGCCTATGTGACCGGGTATACGCGGTCTACGGATTTCCCGCCCACCGCGGGGGCCTATGACACGACCCACAATGGGGGACCCGACGTGTTTGTGACCAAACTGAGCTCGGACGGGAGCAGCCTTGCGTATTCCACCTATCTGGGCGGGAGCGACGAGACAGTTCACGGGGACAATCCATTGGACGTAGCCGTCGACACCTCGGGCTGCGCCTATGTCACAGGTCGCACATTCTCCAGCGATTTTCCAACCACCACAGGGGCCTACCAGACCACCAAGAACAATGGGACAGGGACCCCGGACATCTTTGTCGCCAAGTTCAATTCGAGCGGCAGCGCGTTGCTGTACTCCACCTACCTCGGCGGTTCGGCCACGGACTACGGGTACGGGATCGCTGTGGACGGGTCCGGATATGGGTATGTGGGGGGGTGGACCAATTCCACGGATTTCCCCACCCAAGATCCTTTTCAGGTCGCAAATGGGGGCAAGGCGGATGCGGTGGTCTTCAAGCTGAATCCGGCCGGCGGCGGGGCCAGCGATCTGATCTATTCCACCTACCTGGGCGGCGACGAGGACGATGCGGGTCTGGACGCGTCCCTGGACAGTTCCGGAAACGCATATATCACGGGCTACACCTGTTCCAGCACGGATTTTCCTACCCAAAGCGCTTATCAGTCCGCATTTGCCGGGGGCGTATCCGATGCCTTTGTGACCAAGATGGCCGCAGACGGTCAGTCGCTTTCCTATTCCACCTATCTCGGCGGCGGCGATGACGCCCATGCAACGGGCATCCCGGAATCGGGGTTTGGCATTGTAGTGCTGGGGTCCAACCCCTATATCGTGGGCTACACCAATGCCACAGATTTCCCTACGGCCAAGGCATATCAGGATGAAAACGCCGGCGGGTATGACCTCTTTCTGACAAAATTCGCCCCGGGAGGCGGCAGCCTCGATTATTCTACCTATATTGGCGGCAGCAACAACGATATCGGGCTGAGGGTGGCCGTGGATACATCGGGATACGCCTTTGCCACCGGTTATGTTGGCGATGGGTTCCCCCAGGTGAACCCGGCCCAGTCATCCGGGTTCGGCGGCGGAACTTACGATGCCTTTATTTTGAAATATGATGGTGAAAACGCCCCAGCAGGAAATCCGGCGCTGGTTCCCGCCCTTTTCCTACTATTGCTCTCCTCCAATCCATAATCGGCGGGGGGACCTGCGAGCGTCTTGTATTAGAATATGATGGCGAAGAGTCTCTGGCATGAGATTCGGAGGAGGTTCCCACTGTCCCGTTGGAGCCCAGTGGCCCTCGCATTGAGACCGAGGCACGCTGATTGAAGGTTGGATATTTGCGGATGGATGACAACAGCTGATACTGGGACAAAAACAAATGCAGGGATGAAACCCTTAAAGCATGGATGGCTTCGCTGTATGGTTAGGATGAAGGATGGTGAGGACGGTTGGATGAAGACAGAGGTCGGGGGTCAGTGGTCAGGGATCGGGGGTCAGTGGTCAGAGGTCAGTGGTCAGAGGTCGGGGGTCAGGGATCGGGGGTCAGGAGTCAGAAAAACGTGTAAACCTCAACCCGCAATCTGTAAACTTATGTGCGTCCTGGAAGACGCGGGAAGGAGGAATTTGATCATGTCCATATCCGATGTAGATACCCGAGGTGAGTGTGAATCAAGAAGGCGGCGATGCAGAAGGGGACTCGCCTTAACCTTGCTTTTTTTCCTGGGCTTGACAGCTCGCCGTGCTTTGCATCCTGGTATTGTTGTTGCAGTAATGGCAATGTCATAGCATCATATGAGCTGTGTGACTTGTGCAATTGGGATTGCAACTCTATTTGCAACTCACAGGGGACAGAAGGGTTTTGTATTGAGCGAGATAATTGGGATCTCGCCGTAATTGACTGTCAGTTCAATCATGTAAACCTGACGGATTTCGTTGCCCGGCCGGTGGATGGGTCTATTCAGATCACCTGGAAGACCGTATCTGAGATCGACAATGCGGGTTTTCACCTGTGGCGTTCTGATGCCCAAGATGGGGGATACAGCAAGATCACGGCTGCGCTCATTCCGGCTGAGGGCGGACCCACCTGGGGGGCCGAGTATGAATATAAAGACATTGATGTAAAGCCTGGCCGGACCTACTATTACAAATTAGAAGATATCGATGATCAAGGTCTGAGTATCTTTCACGGCCCCGTATCTGCTACCCTGGAAGCTCCTGTGGTGCCCGCCCTTTCCGAGTGGGGAGCGATTGTACTTTCCCTGATCCTGGGAACAGGAGCAGTCCTCGCGTTGCGGCGCAGGCGTTTAAGATCGGGCATTTGAATTGACGATTGAACCTCTTAGTCATCTACGTTAATCTGCGCTTGCCCCGCCTGCCCAGTTAAATCCGTTTTTGCATTTATTTAACCGGGGTAGGTTCGGAAAATCGTACTGGGGTAATCTGCGGACGGAAAAGAAGGTGTCGATGGTCAGGGTCCAGTGTTCGCTTGACAAGCGCAGTCAAAACGACTACAAAAGAGTCAAATGGGAACGAGGAGGAATAGCAATGCAGCTTACAATCAGAATGCCTGATGAGTACAGGGGTAAGATTGAGATGTTAGCGGAAGAGATGGGATTGAAGAAATCCGATATCGCCCGTTTGGCCTTAAAGCGGTTTATTGAAGAAAGCACGGATAATGACCAGACATCTCCCTATCAAAAAGTACAACACCTGTTAGGAACGGCAGAGAGCGGCGTAAAGGACCTGGGGAAACGTCACAGGGAGCACCTCATTGGAAAAATTCGAAAGGCCATGTAATGCAGATCCTCATGGATACGGGACCATGGGTTGCCCTGATTGACAGAAGTGAGAACAGGCACGAGGAATGCGTAGAATGGTTCAGACAATTTGAAGGCGAAATTTTCAGCACTGAAGCTGTATTGACCGAGGTCCTTTACCTGCTCAACTTCTCTTCACAGGCCCAGTCTGCTGCCATTGATTTTGTTCTGAACAGCGCCATAACATTGGTCCCTTCAAGCATCGGAAGCTTGAGAGCGGTAAAACGGCTGATGAAGAAGTATCAGGATCTTCCAATGGACTTCGCAGACGCAACCCTGGTGTCTACCGGGCAAGACCTTGGCATATATAATATTGTCACCTTTGACAAAAAGGATTTCGGTATCCACCGGGCGGGGAGGAAGACCTTCTTCAATGTTCTGATATGAAACTGGAAACGTGATGCGTGAAACTGGAAGCCCGAGGCGGACTTGGGCATTTTAGTCATCCATTGCGGGTTGCAAGTTACGGTTTGCGAGTATAGGATAATGGCATGTTCTGTTTGAATAATCTGCGTTAATCTGTGAAATCTGCGGATGGATGATTATCAGGAGGGTAGGTTTGACGCCAGAGAAAAACTCGGATCAATACATACACCCGGTACAACGGCGGATTTATCAATCCATGACCCCGGCCCGGAAGTTGGAGGTTGCCCTGAGCCTCTATCATTCTGCAAGGGAGTTGAAAGCGGCGGCACTCCGGACCCGGTATCCGGGCCTGCCGGAGAACGAGATACAGGCTAAGGTGAAGGAGATCTTCCTCTATGCCCGAACCTAACCCGGCGAAGCCGTAATTGACTATTGAATATTGACGATTGAATATTGAAAATTTGTGGAAGTCGCTTCGCTCCGTCATTTTTTTAAGTCTTTCAAGAATTTAAGGATAGCCCTGTGGATGCGTGAATATGACGAATTGCTCCAACAATTATCGATCCTCCTACCGAGTCCTGGACCTGGATATATTGCTGGTTTCTGACTCGAAAGAATTCCTGGAACTCTTTGACAAGGATTACGGCTGGTTTAAGACCCCATCAATCAACGGCAGGAAACGACTCAATTTTTCTGTCCGGCTAAGCGATCCGAAAAACCCTTTCGTCCGAACGAACGCGGCCTCCCTGGAAAAATCGGGATTTCCGCCACAAACACAGCGGACAAGCCTGCCACGCTCCAACAATCAACAATCCCTAAAGGGTCATCCCAACCCTGTCTCCTGCGCCCATCAGACCATACTCCGCCACCTGTTTAACGCCTTTGATGATTTTGTCCTGCTTCACGCCGGGGTTGTTGTTAGAAACAACCAGGCCGTAATCCTGGCAGGTCCCCCGGGGGTGGGCAAGACCACCTTGGTGCTGAGGCTGTTAGATGAGGGTTTCACCTTTTTTTCCGATGACTTTTGTCCTGTTCATAAAGAGAGCGGTCTGGTGCATCCCTTTCCCCGAAGTGTATGGGTGGTGGAGACCAAACACAAGGACCATCAATCCGGCAGGAAAGGAAAAACCTCTGTTGCACCTGATCAATTGGGGGTCAAAGTGGGAGATACCCCCTGCAGGCCCGGATGTATCATCTGCTTAGATCCGGGAGAGGGTTTGCCGGGTTTCTGTGAATTGGAAATAGGGCTCAAAGAGGGGTGTGAAGCAGAGTTTGTCAGGGGATTAGAGAGTTTGGATGGGGTGTCTCTTTGTAAGCTCGACACCCCTTTTTCAGAGTGGCGGATTACCTACCCCGATGACAGCAACCTGACCGGAGAGGTGAGGGAATACCTGAAGCAACATGAGCGCGAGATATGGAACGTGTACCGGAACGACAGGGTTCAACCCGATTTTGAGAGGGCGCCGATTTTGAGCCCTATTCCCACTCACGAAGCCGTCTTTCACTTGCTGCGGGATCTGAAGCAGGACCTGGCCTTTGAAAGGGGAGAAGAGGCCTCTAATGACTTCCCAGGCCGGTTTTTTGTGGAGCTGTACGACCTCTTAAAGGGGATACCATGTTATCAGTTCACAGTGGGGAGTTTGGAGGAGATGTGCGGATTGGTGAAAGAGCTGAGGTTTGGGGGGCTCTTGGATTGATGATTGTTGATTGACGATTGATGATTGTATGTGTGATGATTGGGGAAATATTAAGGGATTGAATGTGAATTGGGATAATGACGTATGATGAGATGATTAAAAGAACACTTCTATATTTCACAGCCTTGTGGCTGCTCCTTCTTGTGGGGGTAGGGTCGTGGGGGACTGTCTCAGCGAAACAGCAGGATATCACAATTATCTCACAGGATAATAGTGGTGTTACTCTGGAGATGACTTTGCCTCCCTTCGAGACAAAGGGTTTTAATGGCCCGGATGGCACGTATCAGAAGATCTGTTTGGATGGCTGGGCAAAGACATCTAAGGTGGGGCACCCCGAAGTCCCGATGAAGGCCGTATTGCTGCAGGTGCCGGCAAAGTGTGGCGTACAGGTTCAGGTCCTTGAAAATGTCTATGAAACCATGGACAATTATCGAATTTGGCCGGTCCCCAAACTGGGGTTATCGGAAGAGGGAGAACAAACCACGGAATTTGTCAAGGATGCTGATGCCTACAGCGCCGCATCCTTTTATCCGGGAGAGTTGGCGTCGATCCGTTCCGGCGGGGTTGTTCGCGGCACATCCGTTGCCCGTCTCGAGATATACCCCTTTCAGTGGAACCCCGGGACCAAGGAACTGCGCTATTATAAGAAAATCCGTGTTACCATCCGGTTTGATAATCCATCTTTTCAATCAACAATCAACAATCAACAATCAACAATCTCAGTAAAGGCCTTTGATCGTCTCAAGAAAAATACCATCATCAATTACACAAAGGAGCCAATAGGCGCCTCGCATCAATCATCAATCATCAATCATCAATCGCTCAGGCGGCCCTGAGAATGGAGATCCTGGAGGCGGGGATCTATCGTCTGACCTATGAGTACCTGACAGGGGCCGGGCTTCCCACGGGTATTGTCTCTACGACCCTCCAGTCTTTCAATTTGGGAAATGAGGCGGCCATGAAGGTGGTATCGCCAGGGGGCGTTTTCGTGTCTGGTGACTATGTGGAGTTCTACGCCGAGGCCGTTGATAACGACTACACCGGTACCAATGTTTATTGGCTCTACTGGGGCATGGCAACCGGAAAAAGCATGGGAGAAATAGACGGAAGTGTTACCGGGGGTGGAACCCGCCCGGGGTCTTTTACAGATACCGTTCATATTGAACAAAACCATACCCCTTGGGATGGAATGCCCGGGGCCCCTGAGGAAGAATACTGGTTCTGGGAGAAAATGACCGCGCCCAAGACCTCTAATTACACGTTTGACATCCCATCTCCGGACACAACAGCAGGGGCAACCGTGAAGGTATGCTTCAGAGGCCGAACTACGCCCAGTCCCCATCCGAATCACCACACCCTGATCGATCTCAACAGTACGGAGATCGGCAACGACTTCTGGGACGGGGACATCTCGTATGTTCAGGAAATGCTTGTTGGGCCAGGGCTTATTGCTGACGGCGCCAACACCCTGACCGCCAACTTGCCCGGGGACACGGGGGCGGTTGTGGACATCATTTATTTTAACTGGATCGAGGTTATTTATGAGCGGCTCTTTGAGGCAGTGGACGATGAATTGAAGTTTGGAGTAACCGGGAGTGGAAAACTCGAGATTGAGGTGAAAGGCCTGACCGGGGCGTCAACCAGGCTTTTTGATATTACCAATCCCGGTGGGGTGAAAGAGGTGGTGAACATTTCTATCGCGCCGGACGGGTCGGGCTACAAGGCCACATTTGAGGATCAGGTGTTGGGTGCCAAGACCTATTACATCCTGACCGCCGACCGGATGAGACAACCCCATAACACAGCCCTGTACCAGTCGGCAAACTTAGAGAGCCCGGCAAACGGGGCAGACTGGATCGCGATAACGGCCAGGGATTTGGTGGCCTCGGTCGAGCCGCTCCGCCTGTTCAGGCAAAACCAGGGGCTTCGAGTCAAGGTGGTGAGCATCGAGGATGTATATAATGAATTCAATTTCGGTCTGACTGATCCAAAGGCCATCAAGGGATTTCTGCAGTACGCCTACGAAAACTGGGAGCGGCCCGCTCCCATATACGTGTTCCTGATCGGCGACGCCAATATGGATTACAGAGACTATTTTGGGTCCGGAAAGAGAAACATTGTCCCGCCGCATCTGTGCCACACGAGCCTTGGCGTGACACCCACGGACAACTGGTACGTATGCATGGACGGGCCGAATGATGTGCTCCCGGATATGTTCATAGGGAGAATACCGGGGAGTAAATCGGAGACGGTGGCCGCTGAGATCAACAAGATCGTCGGTTTTGAGAACTCGACCTGGCCGGCCCCGGAAATGGCGCTTTTGGTGGCGGACAACAATGAAATGGCATTTGAAGACCTGAATGAGGCCTTGGTTCCGTACCTGCCGTCTGAATTCGACGTGGACAGGGTTTATTTGCGCTTGTACGCCGATGTAAGCGATGCCACCCGGGACATCATCTCAGGGATTGATGAAGGGATGGTGATCACTAACTACGTGGGACACGGCAGCGTGACCAACTGGGCGGGGGAATATATGTTTGATTCGGATGACATCCCTGCCTTGACGAATTCGGATCGGCTGACCTTTGTGACTGCCATGACCTGCCTGAACGGCTATTTTGCCCAGCCATTTTACTACTGTCTCGCAGAGGAATTTGTGGCCGCTCAGGATAAAGGAGCCATCGGCAGCTTTGCACCGAGTGGGTTGGGTTATGTATGGGAGCATGAGATCCTGGACACCCGGCTTTTCTCCATACTTTTTGATCAGAGGAACTCTATCCTGGGTGCCCTGACCACCGAAGCAAAGATAGCGGCTTACGCCATGGGTGTTACGGGAGATATGGTGAAGACATTTACCTTTTTCGGTGATCCCGCGTGCAGGCTTAAGACAATTGGCCTGGCAATCGGCTATGTTGATCCTGCTGGTATATGCAATGGCTATACTCCATGCTATATTACCATACAGAATGCAATAGAGGCCGCGGCGAGCGTAGCAATCATCAAGGTAGCCGGGGGAACCTACAATGAGAATATCGATTGCGTTGAAAACAAAGAGATCGCCATTATGGGAGGATATAATTCAACGTTCACAACGCAATCTTCAGTTTCAATAATCAAAGGTAAAATGACAATTACTAAGGGAACGGTCATAATTGATAAGTTGGCGTTAAATTGATCAGCCTAAATTACTACCTCTGATTGAGGAGAGAGAATGCCACAACCAATCATTGCCAAAGAACTGGATTCTGAACTGATGCTCTATGAGACAGAGAAGGACTCGGTCCACATACTGAATCCCACGGCCAGGATGGTTTACGCCCTTTATAAAAAAGGGATGGACCCAATGGAAATCGAGCAGAAAATGCGCGAGAGTTTTCAAGTAGACAATGACCAGGACCTCCATACCGACGTGATGAGATGCCTTGAGGAACTTCGCAGCAAACAACTGGTATGAAACTTGAACCTGGAAATTTGATGCGTGATGCGTGAAACTGGAAACCGTATGCTGATTGTAGCGAAGCGGAAAGGCGTAGGTGAGACGGTTTCGTCAATACCCATCCGCAGATTACGCAGATTAACGCAGATTATTCAAACGGAACATGCTATTTATCCAAAACCCAGTACCCAGTACCTAATATTCAATAATGTCCCAGCGCACCCTGCATCTTAGCCCGGTTTAAGGTATATCTGAAGCAGAAAAGGCTTACAGGGAGCCCAATGGCGCCCCATAACCCCAAGATTAATACGTTGTCCCATAGACAGCCAAAGCCTTCTTCGGTCAATAAGATGAGTCTCAGAGCCTCTAAGGAGTGGGTCATCGGAATGATAGAGGCCACTTTCTGCAGCCATAAGGGGAGGATGCTGACCGGGTAGTAGACCCCTCCCAACAGCCACGATATCACGCTAAATCCCCAGTTGACAGGATCTCCCCTTTTGAAGACCATAATAAAGCTGGCTGAAAAGATGCCAAGGCTCGAGAAGGCGGCGATCGTAAGGCAGATAATCCCGAACGCTGCGGGGAGCCGTGCCCAGTTGAAATGAACGTCAAATAAGAGGCTGCCTACTGCGAGATATATGAAGATACGCAGGGCGTTAAATACAAAGCTGTAGGCCGTGGAGCCCATGAGAAAGAAGGGAAGACGAACAGGAGTTGCCAGAACCGCCTCGAGGGTGCCTGAGAGCTGCGATTCCCGGAGGCTGCCGGAAAACCTGCTCAGAGATACTGTGAGGTAGTTCTGGACGGCTATCCCTATCAGGACAAACGGGAAATAGCTGCCGCCATAGGGCTGAAGCGGGCCTGAAATGGTGCTCCCCACAAGGCGGGAGAGGAAAAAGAACATGAGCACAACAGGGAAGATGCCGAGGAGTTGGAGGAAAAAGGAGAGTTTGTAGCTGATCTCGTTGATGATGTCACGCCGGAGAAAGGCCCATAGGATTGATGATTGTCGATTGATGATTGATGATTGATGATTCAGATCCATTGTTTAACAACCATTGGTGAAATGTTCGAAAAGGGTGTCCATGTCCGTGGCAGGCGAAAGCCCTTCCCGGGTCTTGAGATCGCTCAGTGAACCGAGGGCTGTGATAACGCCGTGGTGGATAATAGCGATACGATCTGCCAGCTCTTCCACCTCTGTCAGATTATGTGAGGAAATCAGGATGGTCTTCCTTTCTTCCCTGGCCTTGTTCTGTATGAGTTCCCGGATCTTCTTAGCTACATCAGGACTAAGACTCCGGGTCGGTTCATCTAACAGGAGGACCGGCGGATCGTGAAGCATACCCCTGGCAATCCCCAGTGCCTGCTTCATGCCGGAGGAGTATTCCTTGAACGGGACGTTGCCTTTGTCTTCGAGGCCAACGGCCTCAAGGGCCGCGTTGACTTTACTGTTACGCTCTTTTCCATGGATATTGTGGAGGGAGGCAAAGAACCTGAGATTTTGCCGAGCGCTCAGGCGCCAGTAAAAACTCCGTTCCTCTGAGGGGACAAAACCGATGTTTCTCTTTGCCTGGATGGGATTTCTTATGACATCGTGTCCGCAAATGAGCGCCCGCCCTCCTGTGGGGATGATCAGAGAGGCCAAGATCTTGAGGAGGGTTGTCTTGCCGGCCCCATTGGGGCCGACGAGCGCAAGGATCTCCCCTGTTTTTACACTCAGATGGATGTCTTGAAGTACAGGCTTATTGCTAAAGGCCTTGTTGAGACCGATACATTCGATTGCGGGATTGCTCGTGTTCATAGCGGGTTTGTTAAGTGGCGCCCGAATTGAAAGCCTGTTCAGGCGCAACCATAAGGATTTTTTAAAAAGCTGCCAAAAGAGCGGAAATTACAGAGAGTTATAATTTAATGATACCCAATCGTCAATCGACAATCGTCAATAATCAATCCAAGGCCCTTTCTCCTGAAGACTATTTGCTGGTCCTGGCAGCGAGGTTAGAGATGGGACCGGATGATGTGGCTGAGATGGAGGGCATTCTCAGCGAAGGGGTTGAATGGTCCGCCGTAAGAGCATCTGCCCATCGATTGGGCGTAGAACCTCTGCTCTACAAACACCTTTCTCAAAAGAAATATGCCGATCATGTCCCTGACAAGGTACTTCATCTGCTGCAAGAGACGTATCACAATCAATCCATAAGAAGCCTCCGCATATACGGCCAGTTAGGCCGGATATTAGATCGTATGAATCAGGCGGATATCCCGATTATCCTGCTTAAAGGGACCTATTTGGCAAAATGGATCTACGGGGATATTGCGCTCCGGCCCATGAGTGATATTGATATTCTGTGCAGGGACAGGGACACGGGAGCGGTACAGGATATATTGAGGGGTTTAGGCTACGAGCAGATGAAAAACATTGCCCAGAGCCGGTTTCATGAAAAACTCTCGTCAAAAATTGGGACCCACCTTCCCCCTTTCATAATGGACAATTCCGTCAGGATAGAGGTACATACCGACATATTCACAAAGGCTCCTTACAAAACCCGGGAGATGGAAAGGGTGTGGGAGACAATCATCCCTCTGGACTTAAATGGCGTGGAAGCACATTGCCTTTCACTTGAGCACCAGCTTCTGCATCTTTCTTTCCATTTACATAAACACCTCATGTCAGGAGTTGCTACCCTCTACTGGTTCTGTGATATTCATGAGTTTATCAGGCATTACCAGGATGAGATCGACTGGAAGCAATTCCAGGCCATTGCAGAATCTTTAGGCATAGCCTCACACATAGCTCCCCTTCATGACCTGCTGCTCAGGCACTGGAAGATGAGTATCCCGGAAAATGCTGTTCCCTCTCCTGATGCCGGTTTTGACAGGCTGAGCCTCAAATCGGCCATATTTGGCAATAAAAGCATGGGAAAACAAAGCTTTCTGCCGTCCCGCATCCAGTTGCTCAGGGATATCAAGAAAGATGACGGTATGGGAAAATGCCTATACTATGTGTTGAGGCACCTTTTTCCGGCCCGGTCTCATATCATCAACCGCTATCACCCTGAGAATCAGAGGGAGATATATCGCTACTATATCTTCCATTGCTACTGGAGGTTCAGACACGCCTTTACAAGCCTCTTTCTGATTGTCGGCGCAACCCTTCAAAAGAGAAAGAGAGGTCATAAGAGGGAGAGGTGAGGGACTGGCGATACGGTATCGGGAGAGGCAGATTTATAGGCCTAACCCGGACAAGCTGGAACGAAAAAGGTCTCTCGCAAAGGCGCAAAGCTCGCAAAGGAAAAATAAAAAATTTCGGAACG
>Ga0222627_1000778_pt1 | contig 11764 bp, 9 predicted proteins | sample AntAcemetageno93_FD_179859 | JGI IMG/M metagenome (GOLD analysis project Ga0222627, IMG submission 179859) | Saline water microbial communities from Ace Lake, Antarctica - #93 | ecosystem: Environmental > Aquatic > Non-marine Saline and Alkaline > Saline | place: Antarctica: Ace Lake | collected... | reverse complement strand
CGGGAATACGACAGAAGTGATTATGCCCGGGCCGAGCAAATCTATCGGTTAGGGCTTGAGCGATGTGATACCGATCTCGATGCTCTCGAAGATCGATTAAAGGAGCTGCCATCATCCAAAGAAAGCAAGAGTTGTGAACAATAATAGGATCGGATTAAGGGACTGTCAGAAGAAGGAGCTGAGTTTATAGAGAGACTAAAAACTCTCGATAAATAAAATATCATACGCCACCCTGATTCGTGCCGTCGAGTGAATGAAAGTTCCCCATATAGTTTTTACTAAGTGCGTCTTCACATAAATACGGTGCACTAAGGATAATTGCCGGGATTACCGAATGATTACGCTTATTTGTAAGCTTTCAGTGAATCCCGTTGCCCCGTGCTCGTAGCGGCGACCTTCAGGTCGCCATCGTGTGGCAGCCTAAAGGCAGCCGCTACGAGAGACGGGGTTCACTGAAAGCTTACTGCTTCGCCCCTTCGGGGCTCGCAATGACATTTTAGGGTTTATCGGACAGCCTCTTCAGGTAGCCATCGTGTGGTAACCTAAAGGCAGCCGCTACGAGCGGACGGGGTTCACTGAAACCTTACGATTATTTCGGGCTCGGGGTGGTTATAACCCGTTGTTTCTCGTGATATTCCATTATAGTGGTGCACGGTGCACCACTTTTAATTAAAGCAGATAGACCCGGATTCCTCTCTTGCCAGGCAGTATTTTAAGAAACTTTATCAAGTTTATCCAAAACGATTGGCAATTCAACACCCAATGGGTGCTAAATTTATTGAAATAGACTCGAATTCGGAAAATCAAGAAAAGGTCGCCCAATGGGCGACGAATTGTCAGCGGGTCAAAAAAGCTCCCCGGCGGGGAGCGAATTGGAAGGCAAATCTAAAATCTACCCGACGGGTAGAGAATCCGAAGAATCAAAAGGATTTCATCCCAATCTTGAATGGCGACCGTAGATATGTCCTTGTTATACAAACAGACTTGAATTGACTTCAGATCTCCTCTTTCAATACCTGTACATTTTTCCCGAAGATTTCCCCGAAGGTTTCTCCGACGTTTTTTTCGACATTGTCTCCGGAGTTTCCCCCGAAGATTTCTCTGTCCTATTCTCTAATACGATCTCTGGATGCACCGAAGCTTGAGGGCGATAAATCCCGGCGGTTGGAATGGCCGGTGTTGGGTTTTGGATTAATCAGAAGGGGAAATGATCCATTCCAAGAGGGAAACGGTCTTTATTATGTATAAAATAACTTGCAAAACACATAATATTTTATGACAATAAGAGCATGAGTGAAAATGCGCTTTTTGCCTGGATAGGGATGGCGGATCTTCGGGCTTCCCGTGAGGAGAAAGGGGCTGGTCTGGGGCCGATTGGACAGGCTGTTCAAAGTCGGGCTTTCTCTTCGATTGTTCTTCTCTCAGATCATGACCCTGAGTTGGAGAAGAGATATTGCCAATGGCTAAAGACCGTCAAAGATATCCCCGTAAGACTTTTTCATCTCCGTCTTTCCGGACCCACCTGTTTTGAAGAAATATATGAAGCGGCAGTATCGGCAATTGAGACCGTGACGCAAGAAGTAGAAGGGCGGAAGCTCTCGCTTACTTACCACTTGAGTCCCGGAACGCCGGCTATGGCGTCGGTCTGGATTATACTTGCCAAAACATCCCATCCCGCCGAGTTGATTGAATCTTCACCTCAAGCTGGGGTTAAGACTGTTTCATTCCCGTTTGATATCTCTGCGGATTATCTTCCATCTCTTCGATCCCGGGTAGATGATGAGATCATCCGGTTGACCCGGGGTCTTCCACCCGAAGTTCCTGAGTTCAACGCTATCATCCATCGCTCTCGGGATATGAAGCGTATAGTTGGGATGGCCCGGCGTCTGGCAATCCATAATGTCCCTGTCCTGATCCAGGGAGAGTCGGGGACAGGAAAGGAACTTTTCGCCCGGGCTATTCACGCAACCAGTTCCCGGAGTGCCGGTCCTTTTGTCGCGGTAAATTGCGGAGCTATTCCCGACCAGTTGGTGGAGTCGGAATTCTTCGGGCATGTCAAAGGTGCTTTCACCGGCGCAACCCGAACCCGTGATGGTTATCTGGAGAACGCCGACGGCGGAACATTATTTTTGGATGAAATCGGAGAATTGCCGCTCCCGGCTCAGGTAAAACTTCTCCGTGTTCTTCAGGAAGGTATAGTACAAAAGATCGGCGCTTCGGAATCAAGAAAGGTCGATCTACGAGTTATCGCCGCAACCAATAAAAATCTTTTACAGGAAGTCGAAGAAGATAGATTTCGGGATGACCTCTTCCACCGTCTGGCCGTTGGAGTGCTTCGTCTTCCGCCATTAAGGGAAAGAAAAGGTGATCTCAATCTCCTAATAGATCATATCCTCGATCAGATAAATATGGAGTCGGAGAAAATAACCGGCTGGAAGCATAAGAATATTTCTGTTAGCGCAAGAAATCTTATGGCTCAGCACACCTGGCCCGGGAATGTCCGGGAATTATTTAATACTCTTTCGAGAGCCATAATCTGGACCACAGGAAAGACAATTCAGGAAGAAGATATCCGGCAAGCCCTCCTCCCCATCACACGCCAGCAAGTTGAGCCGGACCAAATCCTCAACCGATTGCTTGGCAAGGATTTAAGTCTTCCAGAGATTATAGCCGAAGTAGCCCAGCATTATCTCCAGAGATCCCTCATAGAAGCCCAGGGAAACAAGACCCTGGCCGCGAAATTATTGGGCTTACCAAACTACCAGACCTTCAGCAATTGGATGAAGAAATATGGTATTGGCAGATGATGGCACGCTGTTTGCTTCATACTCAACTCATCGGTATAATTGACTAATAACAGGCAGGAGAAGCTAATGAAAACGATAAATATTAATAATCTAAGAGATTATATTCAGACAATAAAGGAGCCAGAATTTGAGACCATAGGAAAAGGGAATAAATTTTATGCTGATGTAAGTAAAACAGGGTTCAAATATATGCTCGAATATAACTTTGATATTTACAGTATATGGCACAAAGAAAAGGTTATCAAAAATATATTGGATCGTTTCAATACAATTCATTCATTTCGCCCTGTGGAGTATAGAGATATTTCAAAGGATGCTACATATTTGTTAGGGGTTATTCGTGCGTACCTTGGTGAAAGCTGGAGAGACAAAGGAAGTGAGAAGAGAGAAATAAGTTCATTCTATATAGGAAATTTCAAAGCAATTTCTGACTTGCAAAAAGTTCCTATAAAACCACTCACTCTAATATATGGTGCAAATAGTTCCGGGAAATCAAGTATAATTCACTCCCTGTTGGCATTAAATCATATCCTTACAACCGGTGAATATGATGTTCACCAGCCACGACTTGGAGACGGATCTGTTGATTTAGGTGGCTTAGATACTTATCTTCACAGAGAGAATGATTTTGTTTTGTCGTATCCAGACCGGCGTAGAAAATTCCCATTGGACTCATCAGATTTTAGTTTTTCGATTGGCTCGCCGAATTATTTTCGTGCACCATTTGAATGGGGAGTGAAAATCAAAACAAAATATTTGACAGGAGATATGAGGAAGCTGTTAAAACCAGCGGAACAAATATTAATTAAAGCTACAGAAGATACATATGAAATAGAGATTAATAGTCAAATATTACTATATATGAAGCGTCCAAGTGTAAAACCTGCATTCGGGAAGCGTTTCTATACCGAGAAAAATTACAATATTGAAAAAATAAATTTAAATAGTTCCTTTATCAGTAGAGTATTAAGCTCAACTATTAATAAAGGATCTGCAGAACAAATTAAGAATAGTTTGATCAAAAAAATAGTGGCAGATAAGCTGATTCATAAGGGCCGAGCCAGGAGCGGTCCTATCATTCCCCAAGGCATTTATTTAACTCAAGCAAAAGAGGCCATTAGGGGAGTAATAAACAATAATCCCAACACCAATATTAGCAAAAATGTAGCAAAAGTAGTTAATGAAGTTAGTATAAATATCATACAGCAATTAAACAATTTACAGCATGAAATATCAGTGATTGTTCAAAATATGATTGAATCATTAGAATATCTTGGTCCAGTTCGATCATTATCTGATGAGAAGGATAAATTTCAACAATTTTATATTATTCCCTATAACGTCTCAGGATCACTCGATGTTAATGAGATATTGCTGAATAATCAAGGAGTTATGGACAGTGTAAATAAGTGGTTGATCTCAGAAGATAAACTAAGGACTTCATATATGTTTGTAGTGAGGGAATATATTCCTTGTGATGATGATGTCTTAGGCGAAATAACACATATTAACTGGGAGGAACTCACGATAGGCCTTGCAAAACATTTTAGAAATAAATTAGAAGAAGGAGAATTGGAATCAGTCATAGTCGAATTAAATGACGCCATAAGGAACTCTAATGTTCCTGGATTTTTCCGGAATCTGGGTTTAGATACAGCGGAACATTTCCATGAAGCACTCGGAGAGGCGATAAATGAAGAGATGATCAGAAAAGATTTAATATTAATCGATAGGCGTACAGAGATTCCCGTTTCATCTAAAAATATTGGGATGGGGATCAACCAAATACTACCAATATTAATATCATCTTTTGGTTTGAATAATCGGGTAATAATGATTGAACAGCCTGAGCTCCATCTCCATCCCGCCTTGCAGGCAGAAGTAGCAGATGTTTTTATTGAGTCAGCTCTTGGAACGCGACAAAATACCTTCTTGCTGGAGAGTCATAGCGAGCATTTATTACTTAGAATTATGCGAAGAATGAGAGAGACATTTGAGGGAAAACTCCCCGATGGTATTCCCCCTGTAACACCGGATGATATAGCTGTTCTTTTCGTAGAACCTGATGGTGCGCATAGTATTGTACGTGAAATGCCATTAAATGAGCGGGGAGAATTACTAAAAGCATGGCCTGGCGGTTTTTTTGAAGAAGGTCTGCGGGAGGTGTTTCCAGAAGATGCTAGCTGAATATGCCTTAATTCCAGATATTTTTAGTTGTACTTCATATAGTTCCGAGGAGGTATGCAGGATACGTATACAAAATATCAAAGATGTATTATTGAATGAGGCTTTGGTTAGGGATCTTCGGGATGGGGAATGGAGCAAGCATATAAGTAATCATATATCGAGATGGCCGCCCTGTGTTAAAGAATTGCTTAAAAAATTACACAGAGACAATAGATTAAGAAAAAGTCCCCCTGGTATAGGAAGTCCTCCTTGTAATAATCATGAATGGTGCGAAGAGGCATTAGCATCACATGATATAAGTTCGCTTAATGGGATAATTACTTCTTCATCAGAGGCAAATAATTACAAAGAAGTAACGGAAATAGCTTCAATAGAGAAATTGTCATCTGCTTCGTGGTGGCAAAAAAGAAGTGAATCAGTTCGCCTGGCTCGGACAGTCAATGATTATTTGAAGCATCTTAATTTGATACTTAAACATGCCACTTCGATTATGTTTATTGATCCTCACATAGATCCATCGAGACCAAATTATAAGAATTTTTACCGACTTCTTGTTTCCGCTAAACGAGATAAATGTTCCCCATTAATTGAGATTCATCGGGTTTGTTATCGCGGCTCCGGACCTTCAAGAAGAGTGATACCGAATAACGAATGGGTATCAATTTTTCAGAATAATTTATCCAAACTGCTCGCTTCAATAAATCTCAGGGCTAATATATTTATCTGGGATGATTTTCATGATAGATATTTGATTACTAAGATTTTTGGGATTAGTATGCCTTATGGTTTTGCTGAATCAAGAAATCAAACCCAAAAAACTTCTTGGAGCCGGCTTTCACGTATTGACAGAGAAGATGTGGAACGTGAATTCGACGAACCAGCGAAGCGCCATACGTTACGAATAAGGTTCACGATCCCATAGTTATTGATGGGGGATAAACGGTATACGATGAGTTTACAAGAGGCTCAAAAAGAAAGAGGTAAAATCATTGGGATTATTGAGAAAACCGTTTCCACCGCCCTATCAGATATTACTAAGAGTGAGCCACATTGGGTGGCAAATTTGGTGTTTTACTTATCTGACATGGTGAATAAACGAATAAGGATAATATTTAATGATTATGGAATTTATGTAAAGTCTGGAGGAGTATTTGTTCATCAACAGCCTCAAGTAAAATGCAAAAATTTTCCTAAAAAGTCACCAAAGGCTGTTGAAATTGGAGATTTATTATTAATCGTAAATCATAAGTTTTCTAATGGTACATTAGGTCGAAATGCCTTGCTTTTACAGGTAAAAAGGATGCGAGATTGTCCTCCGAAGCCTACCAACCCAAACCAGCATCATCTATATGCTTATTGGCCAGAGTTTGAATACGTACGTTCTACACCGGCATTGAATGGCTATAAACGTCTTGTGACTGGTCCACATCTTTATAATGGAGCAAAGTATTTATTAATAGGGGAAGGGATACAGGAGCTGAATTTGCGTAGAAAAATGGTTGATTGTCAATTATGTTGTTGCTTTATTGAATATTCAAGATTGTCGGAATGTAATGCTGTTACAGCATATCCTAGTAAACCGCATATCTCCGGTTTTAATTATTTTACATTCGAATTATATAATCTCTTGTTTGGAAATGCGGGGAGGAGGTTTATTTATCAACCATCGGACAATAATATCAATTGGGACCAGGTAATAACTGACCTAATCGATGTAACATCACACAGGGTCAGTTCTTATACAAAAGGGCCACGCGGGAAGGGTGATTTGTCGTGTTTCTTAGTGGGCGATATATCATCTATTTTAGTGGGTTCACAAATAAATACCGATCTTAATGGTTTTATTGAACGGGGAGATACTCCCCCTAAAATCACAGAATCATCTGAAGAAGATATTGAGAGTAATAATCGTGGTATCTCGATCGTTGAAATATATATAGACGAAACTGAGTAACCATGTCGCCGTTGATGGTTATATCAACATGAAAAATATCAAAATCTGAAAGGAGATTGTAGTGCCTAACTATGCAATTCCAGCTCAGGCCGTCATCAATCAAGTCGTGATGGATGGAGTTAGGCCTAATTAGCTACAAAGGAGGTGAAAGATGAGATTTATTCGCAGTCCAAGAGTGTTTAGAATTCCGACCGCGAAGAGTTCGTTAAAAAAGGCGGTTCGTGCCTGGTCCGGGATTGCCGCAGGATCCAGTTCATCAAAGGGAAGAAATAATCTTAATGATACTTCCTGGGATCGTAGGATTGATGAGCCGGAAAGGAATTTTGATGACAGGTAGTTCTATGGCAGTGAATAACCGGTGATACCAGAATGGGAGACACAATGGCCGAGACAAAAACTTTTCCTTTGCAGTCAGCATATCCGTTTGCTGATAGAAATGGATGCGGACGTGAAGCGGAGATCATTCGCCGGACCGAAATTCATTGGCCTAAAGAAAGCAATTATACTTCTTCCGTAAGAAGAGGACGATTGATTGAGCTTTTCAAAGAAAAAGGGATCCTGGATAAGTTTATAGCCGAATGTTGGAATCGGGGTCGCACTAAACCCGGAAAATCGCAAATCCGGCAAAAGCTAAAAATATTATCGGATTATCGAGAGTACATCCGGCAGGATTGGCCCGTCCCATTAAATGGAAAATATGCTGAGAGAACCGAAAATTCGGGTAATAAAATTCAACAAGCAAGTTTAATATCAATACCGGCCAAGAGAAAGAAATCTGCAGAAGTGAATTCAACTAACTTGAGCCGGGAAAAACCTCCCCGTAGAATTGAATTCCGGAATAACAGGAAGAAAGATCAGGAAGACATGTATAGCAGCGGCGATAGTCGGGAGAAAGAAAAGCCGGTAAGAAGGAATTCAAGGCAAATTTTCAAAGAGGTCGCAAACAAATTAATAAAACATCATCAGCCTGACGATTGGCATTGGTTGGGTGCAGGATCGGCGGTATCAAAAAAAGATGCCAATAAATTTTTCCTGGGGGCCATCCTTGATTATCAAATTCCTGCGGCAACCGCCTGGGGGAATTCCCGGAGATTGACGGAAGATATATTTGACGATCCCGATGACATATGGGACCGGATAACAAGTTTTTCGGCAGAAGAATGGATGAGCCGCCGGAGAGAGTATAGGCTGCATCGTTTCCCAATTGCTCACGAGCGGGTATGGCGGATCGGAAAAGATATAGTGCGGGATTACCAGGGAGATGTTCGAAATATCTGGAATACCGGAACCTCCGATGAAATCTTAAATCGATTCCATAAGATGCGGGTAGGGGAACAAATATCCCAGATGATCCTGGGTGCTTTATTTGATACAGGGATCATCAACCGGGGCGGAGATGTTAAAGCCGATATCCATGTGCGCAGGGTGCTGGGAAGAGTAGTCCAGGGGATGGGGTTTGAATTGTCTGAGATCCCCGAAGTAATAGAACTAACCCGGCAGATGCACCCCGAAGAACCGTGGCTATTGGATCAGCAACTATATCTTCTAGGAAAGCAAGTTTGTTTCCCCACCAACCCGAATTGTTCCCAGTGTTCCCTGCGGGAAGAATGCCTCTGGAGACGGGCATGAATGACATATTGATAATCCCGCCTGATGCCCCACTCCCTCAGCCTACTCCCGAGACTGTGATTTTCTTCTGAGACTGTGCCTTTCTTTTTTATGGGGAAGATAAGGAATTCTGGGTATGCCCCAAATACAAAGTTGAAGGGTTAGGGAGCTTCTCCTTATAGCCAGGACGAGTATATCCTATGAATAAAAAATATTTCTGGAGAATTGCTTTTATAAAAACGGGGTGGGCAGAAAACTATGACGGGGATGAAGTTGTGGGGAGGCATAAATATGTAGGTGACTCTGGAGATGCGTACGAAAAGTATAATTTTATACGGATCAGTGGCCGATTTTTCGGCTATTTACCGCCAATTGGAAGCCAGCGAGGACGAAAATACACGCTTCCCAAGCCCGATTGTCCCGATGATTGGCTGGTAATATTTTGTGCAGCTCTTAATGGGAAAGGCCCCCTGGTCCCGGTCGGATGGTATGAGAAGGCTAACTTTTTGTCCACGAGACGCCCTCGACCAGAGTATGGAAAAAATCATAACTTTCCCTTAGATCCAAATGGTGCTAAATATGTGTATAGTATTACCGCCACCCAAGGGAAATTGATTTCCAGTGACCAAAGGAGTAATATTATAATCCCGGGAGATCATTTTAAACGCACTCCAATTATCTATGCCAGAGGTCATAGGGATAAAAAGCCATGGAGAAAAGAGTATGCGAGGATTGCGGAAGATATTGTATGTGCGCACTCACCTCTTCGGTTGAATGATCTGCTAAACCGAATAGGTAAGCGAGCGCACCAAGCAGGATAACGCAATAGATCAAAAACAGCAGTAAGATAGATAGCCGTAATGCGAGAAGAATTTATGCTGTAAAATGAATTATGTAACCGGGGGGTTTTGTCCATAGTCCAAGCCATGATAGCTGAGATTAATTCAAATCCCACCAGATAATGAAATATTTTTAAAATGATACCTCACAACATAAATCGCGAACATATTCTCTATGCTTTTGAAAAAATATATCTTGACGGACTACCAGAATGTAGAAGCAATACGAAGTATATATTAGTCCATAAAGGTAAGAAGTATCCTCCTAAACATGTAATATCTATCGCCAATGTATTTGCTAATGATCGAGAGTTAGATCCATCTGCATTCAGTGAAGGAGAGGAAACAAATCAATACCTTGAAAAATTAGGATTTAATATTATTGAACTGGAATACTTAGCAGATATTAAAATGGATCCAATTTGTCTGCAGCAAGATAGATCAATAAATAGGCAAAAGCAAGTCCCGGATCAAGTTCATTTAAGGCGAGAAAAGAAAAAGAATCAATATATTGATCAACCTATTGAAAAACGAGAAAATATTTTGCCAAAATTGGCCGCATCTAGTGGGCAGACAGGATCATACTCCAAATTAATTACTGAAATAAAAAATATATTTTCCAGATATGATATTAAGTATAAGCACATTTTATATGATTCTGAGAATGAGAGTATTATTGTTGTTAAGCTAAGCGATAAATCTATCTGGGATAATACAATCTGGCCTGAACTGTCTAATCTACGATCTATTACCAGCCAAAGACCTTTGCAGGATGTGGATGAGGAAAGTACCTTCTCCGTGCTAATCAGTTACGATCCATTATTCTCAGATAGTATCAATATTGATGAAGATCAGTCTCGCTCCGAGATAACTATTACAAATCAGCGACAAATCTATGATGTATGGCTTCATTCATTAGATAATAATGCTGACAGAAGGCAGGGGCAGGTAGGAAACAAACGTCCGTTAGGACCAATAGATGAATTTGAAGATCTTGCTGAGGCAGAGAGTGAGAATATAAGCGAGGAAGCTATAGGTGCCTATCCAAGCGAGCAAGGGATTAAATCAGATTATGAAACCCCAGATCTATATGTTCCTTTAATAGCGACAATTGTACCTCCCTCTTATCAGGAATGGATGGTGTCTTTGCCATTTCCGTTAGCTTCCATTTTGAGTTCATGCTTTGCGGAGAAGGATGATAGTGAGAGGGCGGTACGATTGTTTAATTTCTTCAAAGTATTTTCCCAATTTTCTGCCACTCTTCTCTTGAGTGAATATGTAGCGGATAATAATCGTTATCGAACATTATCCGAGTTAATATCATATAGTAACAATCGTTTTGGTCAAACTTTTCGAAATCCCTCATTTGCCAGTTGGATAATTCTATCTGAATGGCTTGGGAAAAAGAGGAGAGAAGAATCTCTGGATGGGTCTGATCAAAAATTCTCATCTAAAACTCCCGGTGTCAGCACCTCTATATTTGGATTACTTGGATCAAAGGATCTTTCTGCCGTGCTTCGCAATGTACTAATCCTAAAGACTCACTGGAGGGAGTCGGGGACATCTTATAATCGCAATGAGCTTGCTCAGGTTATTAAAAAGTTGATGGATTCTCTAGATACTATCAAATCTATAGTGGGGAATTTTAGTACCAGATTAGAATTGATTAAAACGGAGAAAAAAATATCCGATCAACAAACGAAGCAGTTTGTAACGAAGTTGACAGGGGTTTTAGGACCATTGATTAAAGAAGAGATTTCCATGGCAAGAGTTCCAGATGAAAGCACATTGTATATTTTTCCAAAAAGTATTTCTGGACCTCATGAGCCGTTTCCAATGTTACCGCTTTTTTTAATCTTGGAAGAGAGTTCTCCCCAACCAGTTTGTTATGAGTATGATGGTATTGATGATTTTGGCGTAAGATGGGTGTCGTACCATTGTAAGCAATTTGGGCAAATATATACATCAGATAGAGGCCAAAATGATGTAATTGAGCTACTTCAAAATTTGACTACATGATAACGATGTATTTCAATTTTTTTAAAAACTATTTCTTTCAGTATCCCTACTATTCCGGCGGAGTAATACTATTTATTGGAATTTGTTTTTTGCTAATTTTTCTCTGGTATCTTCCCGATTGGTTATATAACCGGCGCCTTTTTAGAATTGCAAAGAAACATTATTCCCGGACCCGGGGAACACAGCATTTTAAACTACTCAATCAGTCACTCAAAAAGATTCGAGAGGCAATAGAGCAAACTTCCAAGACTATCTCCGAACTTAAAAAAAAGATCTCTATCGCAGATGATGAACAGGAAAGAGAAATCGAAAGAATTATTACAAACTGGATCGTCTATTCTAATCTAACG
>Ga0222627_1000765_pt1 | contig 11903 bp, 10 predicted proteins | sample AntAcemetageno93_FD_179859 | JGI IMG/M metagenome (GOLD analysis project Ga0222627, IMG submission 179859) | Saline water microbial communities from Ace Lake, Antarctica - #93 | ecosystem: Environmental > Aquatic > Non-marine Saline and Alkaline > Saline | place: Antarctica: Ace Lake | collected... | reverse complement strand
TCATGTGTAGAAAAATTTTGGCCTGAAATTAATGACTATGAGAATATAATTGTAGTTGATGGACTACTTACCAATGAAGATAATCCTGGTGAAATAAAGTTGTCAGTTTCAAGTTCTATTGATGATGCCGAATTGATTCCTGTTTCTGGTGCAGATTTATATATTCTTGATAATCAACAAACAGAAATACATTTAATTGAGACAGATCCCGGACTTTATAGAATATCGGATTCTTCATTTAGAGCAATAGTTGGTGCTTCATATCAATTACATATCCTACTTCCAAATGGCAATAGATTAGAATCTGATTTTTGTCAATTAGCAGAAGCAGCACCAATCGATACAGTTTATGGGTTAATTGAATCACATGAGAACTTAAACTATAACCATGATATACAAGGAATTCAATTCTATATTGATAATCATAACAATAATTCAGACACTTGCAATTACCTTTGGAACTTATTCCAAACCTTTGAATATCGTTCTTCCTTTAATATCGATTATACCTGGGAAGGAGAATTTATTCGTTACCCAAACCCTGATTCATTAAGGACATGTTGGATTACAAGGCAGGTAAACAGTATTTTCACCTTCTCAACAAGATACCTCGATAAACCAGTCTTAACAAGATTCCCTTTAAATTATGTATCAACGCAAAGAAGAGAGTTATCCATTAGATATAGCTTACTTGTTAAACAGCTATCAATCTCCAATAAGGCGTACGATTACTGGAGTGAATTGCAACAACAGAATAGTAGTCAAGGGAATATATATTCACAACAGCCTGTCCAAATAAAGGGAAATGTTTATAATGTGAATAATCCAGAAGAGCTTGTATTAGGATATTTTACTGTTGCCGGTGTAAGTGAAAAACGAATTTACTTAAATCGTCCCGGGTTAGCCTTTTACTATGGAATATGTGAACCTGATTATCCAGCTATGCGATTTATACGATATGAACCTCCAAATTTATGGCCAATCTATATTGTTATAGTCCCTATTACTGGAGCCATGGCAAGAGGAGCTAATGCAGCATGTTTCGATTGCCGCGAGGATGGAGGTTCACTAACTCCACCTGATTTTTGGAAAAATTAAAATAATATTATGTCAACTAAAACTAAATACCTAGTTCTATCTTTATTAACTTTTCTGTTATTAAACGAAAGTACTTTTTCACAAAAAGCAGTATTTAAAAATATAGAGCAAGTATCGCTTGTAACCGATAGAAATTTATACCTAAGTGGTGAATCTATTTGGTTTAGTGCCTCATATACAATTCCTGCAGACACTTCTCTTACCCTAAGTAAAGTATTATATGTTGAATTATTTGGTATCGACAATAACGTGGTAGCATCACAAAAATTAATCATTAAAGAAGGTATTGCTAATGGAAATTTAAATATCCCTGAGCAAGCAATTACCGGTTATTATAAATTAAGAGCTTACACAAGATACCAAGAGAATTTTGAACCCTGGCAGTTAACAACAGTAATTCTTTCGGTAATTAATCCTTTCCATCCACTTCCTGTAATTACGTTATCACATAATGAAGAGCCAATTACTATAGCTAGTATGGCTAATGGAAACATAGCCTATAGAATTGAGGAAGCGATATATAATGAAGTAAGGTCTGTTGAATTGTTTGTTAACGAATCAACTATTTCTGAAAAAGGCATTTACTATTCCAACGGAATTGGAAGATTTAATCGTAAAGTTAATAAAGACGATCAATTTCATATATTGATCATGCTCAAATCAGGAGATACACTGAAAAGCCAAACGTTTTTGCAATCAAAAATACCTGTTGAGTTATCAACTACTAGGAAATCGAATGAACTTGAACTTAGCTTCAAAAATGTTTCACTTCCTGATCAAGAATTACAAATATCATTATTGAATATCACAAGCAGACAGTACTATTCTCAAAAAGTAAAAGTAATTGACAACCACATGTTGGCCAAATATCCTATAAATAAAATTGGAGCCGGTATGCTATTGATTTCTATAAAGGATACCAAAGACTCAATTTTTTTAGAAGAATTTTGCTATGTGGCACAAAAAAAAGAGAACGTAGACATAATGTTAACAGATAGTTTGGTAGTTCCTAATCAAACCTTATCTATTGACATGACAGAGTTCAAACCAGAAGATTTTCCACTTGCTGTATCTTTTGTATTAAAAGGAACGCATTTCGCAAAATCACAATTACTACCTAAGTATCTTATCAACAATCCTTTATATATTGATGATTATGTAACAAATAACATGTTAGCAAGCCAGGATGTATTAGATCAAATCGCTATTTCTGTTACTTTGTCTCGTGATAATTTGCTCCAGATACTTAACAAACAACGTCCAAATTCAGAATGGATTGTACCTGAAATAAACGGGTTAACTCTTCAGGGGGTATTATTAGATTCAGTTAGCCAACAACCTATGCAGGATGAATTAATTTATTGTTCTATACTGGGTCAGCAACATCAATTTCATGTGTCAAAATCATCTGCTGATGGAAGCTTTGTTATCCCTCTCTATTTACTAAGTAAACAACATGATATTTATCTTGCAATAAATAATAATGAAGGAGAAAGACCGGATATAAAAATTGTTAGCGGGTATAGCCCAATTCCTCCCCCATGGGTTACCTCCCCTTTTATTTTAGATAGCTCTAGCACAAACTTGATTACCAATATGTATTTGAACTACCAGGTTAATCAACTATTTAACTCTACCAGATCACAAATAGAGGAACACATAAGTTCTGGTCGTCCTGTATTTGGAAATAATCTTGAACAAATAATACTTGATGATTATATTCAGATGTCATCTATGCCGGAAATTTTTAATGAATTAGTTCCATTCGTTAGAGTAAGAAAAAAGGATGAACATTTTGAATTTATTATTTCTGACAATTATCTTAACATAAAGTATTACGATCCATTAATACTTGTGGATCAAATAGTTTATAACAATATTGACAAACTCATGGAGCTACAACCAACTGAAATTGAGAGAATTGATGTTGCCAGCAATGTTTATGCATATGGAAATCAATTTTTCAATAGCATTATTAACATCACAACAAATACAGGGAACTTTGCTGGGTTACCCCTATCCAATGACGGTGTTTTTGTTGAATACGAAACTTTAAAACCTGATATATGTTTTATTCCTTTTTCTTCATTACATAATACTTCCGGGGAAGCTAATTTTGCAAACACAGTTTACTGGAACATTTATGACAAGCACAACGATTCAAAAAAACTGTTAATTACTGCTCCTGACGGAATTGCCGAATATGAAATACTGCTTACCAGCTTAAAAAACAAATCTAAAATTATTGGAAAACAAAAGATTAGGGTTATCCCTGCTCAACTTTAACTGAATAACAATAGAATAATATATACTTCTGGTTAATTACTATTTGTGTGAAAAATAAATTATGAGAATTAAGAACATAATTATATTGCTATTCTTACTCATAGGCATTACTTCATGTATTGAAAAATACTGGCCACTTGTCGATAAATATGAAAATGTACTTGTTGTGGATGGAATGCTTACTAATGGAGTAGAACCTGTATATATTGAATTATCTTACTCAAGTCCAATCAATGACCTGGAAATGATACCTGCTATTGATGGTGAATTATATATTACTGATGAAAATCAAATCGAAACACCTCTGATTGAGTCTGAGCCGGGCACTTATATAGCTATGGATAGTTCCTTTAGAGGGCATATTGGAAGTTCTTACCAACTTCACATAAACATGCCCAACGGGAAAAAATATTTATCAGAGGTCTGCCGTTTAGCAACTCCCTCCCCTATTGATTCTGTTTATGGCTTTAAAGAAAGGCATAAGGCCAAAAATTCCAATAAAACGTTATTTGGAATTCAGTACTATATCGACAATCATTCTCCTAACATTAACGATACATGTTATTATCTATGGAGATTGACACAAACTTTTAAATATGAGGCAGCTTTTACCCTCGACTATACTTGGGAAGGCGAATTTATCCCCTACCCTAATCCTGATTCACTACGTACTTGTTGGTACACAGGCCAGATAAGCGATATTTATGTTTTCTCAACAAAATACTTTGGTAATTCTGAAATTAAAAAATTTCCTTTAGTATATGTTTCAACAGAATCAAAGTCACTTAGCATTAGGTACAGCCTGTTAATAAAACAGTTATCAATTTCTAAAGATGCTTTTGATTTCTATATTACTCTGGAACAGCAAAATATCGAACAAGGCAGTTTATATTCTGAACAACCTATTCAAGTGAGGGGAAATGTAAATAATATAGCAGATATTGAAGAACCAGTATTGGGATATTTTATGGTTGCCGGAGTTAGCGAAAAACGTATTTATACAGATCGCCCAAAATTACTTTTTTTCTATTATATCTGTCAGCCTGATTTTGAATCTATGCCGTGGATTCGGTTCATACCCGAAAGTCATTGGCCAATATATCTCACGCAAACTGAATATGGATTAGCCATGGGGAGACGCCTTATGTGTTTTGATTGTCGTGACGAAGGTGGTTCATTAACTCCCCCAGACTTTTGGGAGGAATAAACTAATGATATATCATATTTATTTAGATTGCTATTTAAACCTATAATAAATGTATTATTTTAAGAAAGTAATAACAATATTACTCTTATTTTTTGCTATAACTTCATGTGTAGAAAAATACTTTCCAATTGTGGATAAATACGAAGGTGTTCTTGTTGTTGATGGGATACTTTCCAATGTTACTGAATCCACTATTGTTAGGTTATCGATTTCAAGCCCTTTAACCGAAGAAGATTTTATGCCACTTAGTGGGGCGTCACTAAATATTTCTGATCAAAATAATGTTGAAATCCCTCTTATAGAAACTGAACCAGGATTATATCATGTTTTAGATAATTCTTTTTGTGGTGAGATAGGCAATTCATATCAACTTCGTATAAGTTTACCAGATGGTAGGAGTTATGAATCTGATCTTTGCATCTTAAAATCATCAGCGCAAATCGATTCGGTATATAGTATTGTTGAATCTCCTGAATATCAAAGTGGTACTCATTTAATTAAAGGGCTCCAGTTTTATATTGACAGCCACAGTAATAATATATCTGACACTAGTTATTACTTATGGAAGCTATCTCAAACCTTTAAATACAAATCAACATTTGATATTGACTGGGTATGGGAAGGTTATTTTTACCCCTTTCCTGATCCCGACTCGCTCCGTACTTGCTGGCATACATCTAATATAAGTGAAATGTATCTTTTTTCTACAAAATTTTTAGACCAGCCCATTATAACAAAATTCCCTTTAAACTATGCATCCACCGATTCAAAAGCATTAAGTATCAGATATAGCTTACTTGTTAACCAATTGTCAATTTCTGAAGATGCCTTTAATTTTTTTAACGGATTGAATCAACAAAATATCGAGCAGGGTGACTATTATTCACGGCAACCTATTCAAATAGTTGGGAATGTACATAATGTGACAAATAAAGAAGAATCGGTTTTGGGATATTTTATTGTAGCTGGAATAACTAAGAAACGAATTTATGTCAATCGTCCACCTATACCATTTCACTACGATATTTGCACACCTGATTTTGATTTACGATTTATTGAATTCTACCCCGAGTCTGTCTGGCCCATATATATAGACGACATAATGTTTAATGGCTGGGCTCTTGGCCCTGGTTATGAGTGTTTTGATTGCCGTAAGGACGGTGGGTCCATAACACCACCCGATTTTTGGGAAGATTAATATCTAATCTAGTACTTCCAGTTTAAAACCAATCCCATGAACATTACTTATCTTAACATTTGGATCGGGTTTTAGGTATTTTCTAAGTTTTGCAATAAACACATCCATACTTCGTCCGATAAAATAATCATTTTCTCCCCACACAATTTCCATTGCAACTTCTCTTGGCAGTAGGTTATTTATGTTTGCACAAAGTAACTTTAATAGTCCCGATTCTTTGCGTGTTAAAATTCTCTCTGAATTATCAATCGTTAACGTCATATTAAAACTATCAAAAACAAATTTCCCAATTGAAATTGGATTATTGAGCACCTCAACGGGCGATTGCCCCATAATAACACATCTTTTAAGAATAGCTTTAATCCTCAAACTAAGTTCCTCAGTACTAAAGGGTTTTGTTATGTAATCATCACACCCAACCTGAAAACCTTTAATACGATCTTCTTTAAGGTTTTTGGCCGTTAAAAAAATTATAGGAACCAGACTATCACTTTCCCTGATTTCTTTCGCAACAGTAAACCCATCTTTTTTTGGCATCATAATATCCAGAATAACAAGCTGATAAGAGTTACTAATAAATAATTCCAGCCCTTTGTTCCCATCAGCAGCATGGTCAACTGCATAGCCAATCATCTCAAGATAATCCTGCACTATCATACTTAGGTTTGGATCATCTTCAACAAATAATATTTTAACCTTATTATCTATCTCTTGCATAATTTTAAGTTTTTATTGCTACGGAAGGAAAAATCAATTCAAAATTTGATCCCTTCCCTAGTTCACTAGTCAATTCAATTTTACCATTCAACTGATCTACAATAGTTTTAACATAATACAAGCCCAATCCAAAACCCCTTATTTCATGGATATTACCTGTTGGTACCCGATATAAATTCTTGAAAATACTATGTTGATGCTCTTTTTTTATCCCAATACCATTATCTTTAATTGAGATAACAATATTATTGTTTTCATTCCATGTACAAACTTCAATTAACGGATTATCAGGTGTATATTTTATTGCATTATCAATTAGATTATAAAGTACATTTAGAATGTGAACATTATCACCCATAATGTATGGGTTTGGTGCATCATAAGTAAGCTCAAGTTTAATGTTTGCCTCTGCAATACGCAACTCAAAACTGTTAACCACAGCTTCTAATAGTTCATGAATATCAAGCCTTTTGATTTTAAATCGTTGGTTATTGCTTTCAAGTATAGCAACATGTAATACCTGCTCTACCTGATTTTGAAGACGATTGTTCTCATCTAAAATCACTGATGCATATTTCCGTATTTTTTCGGGATTAATTATTATTTCATCCCTTTGTATCATTTCAGCTGCTAGTGAAGATGTAGCAATGGGAGTTTTAAGTTCATGGGTCATATTATTGATGAAATCAGTCTTTATTTCTGACACCTTTTTTTGATGAAGTATAGTTAACATTGCAAATATAATGCTGATTATCAGAATTACTAAAAATAAAACCGAAAGGAGAACCCACAATTCCATGCGGTGTAAAAGAAGGTGTGTTTTATTTGTGAAGTAAATAGAAAGAAAATATTTACCAGGTTTATAAATGCTGGAAAGTGAAAATTGATATTGCGATTCAATTAACTGTTCTTCTTTGTTCTTATATTTTCCAAGTACAAATTTATCGTTATGGCTACTATAAACTCCATAATAGTATCCAATATTTATTCCCATGCATACCAGCTCACCTGATATTAGAGAGTCAAGTAGTGCGTAATCAATATAATCAATAATGCTAAGCCGGCTATTTCCGCATGAAAGACCAATTATTTTTTTTTGAAAAGCAGTATCATTATTATTTTTAAGCACCTGGTTAATTACGCTCTTAAGTGCAATGCGCACACTATTATCAAACTGCTCTTCCTTTAATTTAAATGCAGTATGAACCCAATATACTTGTGTAAGAAGCATACCTGCCAATGCCAACGATGTCACCAAATTAATTATTATAATTGTTTTCCTCTTCATTCAATTAGTTTGCATTTTTTGATATAAAAAATCAAAAATACTTTGAAAAAGTATAATAATACAAATTTAACATATTGTTAACAGTAATTAACATTGCATTAACAGGCTCTAACATATGATCTTTATAGTTTTGTTTCATAAAATAACTAATTAAATTAGGATTATGAAAATAAAGATATTAGCACTTACATTTAGCATGATGTTTTTTGGAAGTATTACAGCCACAAGTTACGCTCAGATAGTAAAAACAGGGAATTCAATAACTGTTGTTGATAATGGCGATGGCAAAGATAAGAAAAAGAAAAAAACAAAGAGCTCAAAAGAAACCATGGGTAAAAAATCCTGTGATGATGTGAAAAAAAGTTGCTGTGGTAGTGTTCAGTTGAAAGATGATGGATGTAAAGACAAAAAATCGAATATAGAAAAATCCGATAAGGATAAAAAATAGCTTTTTCATTAATTAATTTGGTTTGAGCCTTCTGATGAAAATCAGGAGGCTTTTTTTTTGCCAAATAACTTAAAGTATCCAAATGAAGTTGTTAAAATAAAAACGTAATCCTCAGCTTGGTCTGTTTCCACAGTATCAGCCCATGTTACATCCTAAATTAGCTATCAATTATTACAAACCAATTTCTATTGCACAATAGAAAAAACAAATTACTTTTGCATTTTATTTATATTTAAACTAAATAAGGAATTATGGAAGCTATAGGCCTCTTCTTTGGATCAACATATGGGATGACTAGTAAGTCGGCGTTAAAGATTAAAAAAGCATTTGGCAGTACAAAAGTTGATGTTTATGACTTAAAGAATACCTCTATTGAGGACATAACGAAATATACAAATCTCATTTTTGGAACCTCAGCCTGGGGAATAGGTGAAATGCAAGATGATTGGGAATTAACTATCGACAAACTATCAGCTATTGATTTCTCAGAAAAAAAGGTGGCATTATTCGGGCTTGGTGACCAAAAAGAATATCCGGAAAGTTTTGTTGATGGACTTGGAACACTATATTGTCGACTTCCTGATAAGTCATGCGTGGTTGGAACTTGGCCTGTTGACGGTTATAATTATTATTTTTCATTAGCCGAAAAAGATGGATCATTTGTTGGACTTGTTCTGGATGATCATAATCAAGCTGATTTGTCAGAAAGTAGAATATCTGATTGGGTTATGCAGCTAAAAAAAGAGTTTAAGTAGTGTTTGGCTCTAATGTCCGATTTCATCGTTATACTAATCTTTAAAACAGTCATTTACAAAAGTAAACTCCTTGATTTTAAAGTCTTAGCAAGCCTCGAACTCGAACATTATAAACTAAACACTTGAATTTATGAAAGGACAATAAGAAATGATTGTGAGAGATCATCAATAACTTTAGTAATTATCCTATTAAGCGCTTGACTCATTTCCTTATTTTTGCGCAAAATTAAATCTATGCTATTAGTTAATATTATTTGGAATATTCGTCCTGAAATATTCATACTACCTGATGATTTCCCATTAATTGGTGGCTTTTCGGTTAGATGGTATGGATTATTATTTGCATTGGGATTTATTTTGGGGTATTTGATATTGCAAAAAATGTTTAAGAAAGAAGGTGTCCCCATCAAAGTTTTAGATGACCTTTCAACTTATATGATAATTTTTACAATTATTGGAGCTCGCTTGGGACATTGTCTTTTTTATGAACCCGGATACTATTTATCGCATCCTATTGATATATTAAAAATTTGGGAAGGTGGATTAGCAAGTCATGGTGCCGCAGTTGGAATTATCGCCGGGCTATATTTCTTTGCAAAAAAATACCATAAACCTTATCTTTGGGTACTAGATCGAATAGCGATTGTTGTTGCTCTTGCCGGATTTTTAATTCGCATGGGTAATTTGATGAATTCAGAGATTTTTGGTGATGTAACCACACTCCCATGGGGGTTTGTATTTGTCAGGTATTTTGGTGAAGGATATACATTAGCGCATCATCCAACACAAATATATGAAGCAATAAGCTACTTACTCTTGTTTGTTTTCCTTTACAAATATTATTGTAAATATGAAGGTGCACCTCCTGAAGGATCAATATTTGGATATTTCCTTATAATTCTCTGGTCAATTAGATTCCTTATTGAGTTTATTAAATTACCCCAGGTTGATTTCGAGAATACTATGATGCTGAACATGGGACAGTTACTTAGCATACCATTAATAATTGCCGGTTTTGTTTTATTATGGATATCCAAAAAAGTACCAGGCAAGGTTAAATAATTAAGTTCATTAATAATAATCCATAAGTTTTAAAATTAAATAACGTTATTACCTATAATGGTTAAAACCAACTTCAATATAATTTTAGTAACAATACTATTGGCTGTTTTTTCAGGCTGCAGTAATACAACTACTTCAAATGATTCGAACACCACAGCAAATGTTGTGCAAGAAAAGCATATACCCAAAATTTCTTATGGTATAAACGTAGATTCATTGTTTATCTATAAAGATAAAGTAAAAAGAAATGAATTTTTATCTGACATACTTCTAAAATACGATGTAAATTATCGTGATATTGATTTTATTGCAAAGAAGACAAAGAATGTTTTTGATGTTAGAAAGATTAAATATGGTAATAGCTATTCTGTAATTTGTAAAGATGACTCATTGAAAAAAGCACTTTATTTTGCCTATGAGTTATCTCCCTCAAAGTATGTTATTTATAGTTTTTTCGACACAATAATTGCTAAACTTGGCGAAAAAGAGATTGTAACTACAGAAACAATTACATCAGGTACTATTAGTTCATCACTTTGGAATGCTATGGTTGATAATAATTCAGACCCTAACCTTGCAAATGAACTATCAGAAATTTATGCCTGGACAGTTGATTTTTTTGGTCTGCAAAAGGGAGATACATATAAAGCTTTGTTTGAAGAGCAATTTGTAGATACAAATTATATTGGTTTAGGAAATGTTGTAGCTACTTTGTTTTATCATGGTGGCGATAGTCTTTATGCGTTTTATTTTGAACAAGACGGCAAAGGTGACTATTTTGATGAAAATGGAAATAGTTTACAACGTACTTTTCTGAAAGCACCCTTACGTTTTACACGTATCAGCTCAGGGTTTTCAAACAGCAGGATGCATCCTGTACTTAAGATACGAAGACCTCACCATGGTGTTGATTATGCAGCTCCTTCCGGTACTCCGGTTTATTCAGTTGGCGATGGTACAGTAATAAAAAAGGGTTATCAAAAACGTGGTGGTGGCAACTACATTAAAATCAAGCATAACGGAACATATTCAACAACTTACATGCACCTACGGGGATATGCTAAAGGGATAAAAGTTGGTAACCACGTAAATCAGGGAGAGTTAATTGGTTATGTTGGTGCAACCGGTTTAGCAACAGGCCCTCATCTCGACTTTCGCTTCTATAGAAATGGACAACCCATAAATCCCTTAAAAGTAGAATCACCGCCTTCTTTACCTATCGATACAGCTAACCAATCAGCTTTCGACTCTGTGGTTGGTGTTTATATAGATAGACTAATATTAATTAATTAGTAGTTTATGATTTGTCCTTTCAGGTTCCCGATAATTATCGGGATTAGCTCCTGAAAGGACAAAATATACCATTGCATTTTATAAGTATATATGCCTCTATTTTCAACCTTTCAGGATGAAATAACCTGAAAGGTTAGTACATCCCATACCCATTTTTGCACTTGTTATAACCAATCTGTTTTATATATAAACATTTAGATATAGAAAATAAAAAACCCGTTGCAATTAAGCAACGGGTTTTTAAATTATAATAAACTAATTACTCTGATTAATGTTTGTCAAAGAAAAGTTTAGTTGTCAAGTCATCACCACCTATTGCAGCTGCAGCTTCGTTATAATTAGCTCCATTTAATGTTTGCTCAAATACAGGGTATGTGAATCTTGTAGGAATATCACTTTGTACCATTCCTGGAGGAGGAACTAAAATAGGCATGTCAAGACGTCTCCATGATGTCCAACCATTATATCCATTATTATAGTAAGCAATCCAAGCCTGTGTTCCAATAAGCTCTTTCCATACATCTTGATTATAAGCAACATCGTCTTTTAGA